>JGI24818J35693_1000060_pt1 | contig 14536 bp, 17 predicted proteins | sample METZYME_3_550m_FD_35693 | JGI IMG/M metagenome (IMG submission 35693) | reverse complement strand
ACACAATCGGCTCCCATAGTTTAACTGGATAAAATAGGGGATTCCTAATCCCTAGCTCCGTGTTCGAGTCACGGTGGGAGCACCAAGTTAAATCAGTAACTTATAAGTACTTATACAATCCTTGTTTTGGCTTTGGTGTCCATATAGGTGTCCATCGTTCCGGATGTTCCTTGTTTTAGATCGAGCCATTTCATACCCTTCATTTCTTCCTCTGTTACCAAATTGTAGCGTTGAAATGCAATATCTGTTTTGTGTCCAGACGCTTCTTTGATGGTAAAGTGATCATTCCCTGCAAGACGAAGATTGTTGATTGCACAATGCCGAAGATCGTGGAAATTAAAGTCAACTATTCCAGCGGCTATGACAGCTTTGTTATAAGCTTTTCGGTTAAACCTTCTACTCTGACCAAAAACATATCCACCGTTAATCGGTCGAGGCATACCCTGTAAATATTCAATAATACGTGGATGCAAAGGAATCACCCTGCCCGTTTTGTTTTTTGTACGGTGTCCGCCAAGTCTAATAAAACCCGTTTTGAGATCTATCTCCTCCCAAGTGAGATCCAAAATTTCACCTTGTCTCATCGGTAGATAGTACGCAATCAAAACAAGCCCTTTTAATGATGCAGTGCAATGCACAAACAATGACTCANATTCTTCTTGACACAATACCCTTTCACGGACATTGTTTTCTTCAAGGGGTTTTACCCNTCCTATTAGGTTAGATTCTATCTTTGAATGGTCAAGAGCTTTTTTCAGCATGGCTTTGAGATTGGCTACATCCCTATTTATGGTAGAAGTTTTTGTTTTTAGGTGATTAAGTCTTAATTTAAGATTAATAAATGGATATTAATGGTCATTCTTTTTCACATTAATCAGATTGAATTATAATAAATGCAGATTAATAAAAAGACTTTACAAATTATTATTCTAGAGTATACTCCCCCTGTTATAGATAGGTGTTTCAAGACACATTCTTTGTTGCTACAGACAATTTGTCAAAGGAACACGAACTTTAGTCTGCTGATGAAAGGTGCCCACTATTAATATTAAACTGTTCACGGTGCTGGAATCATAAGGAGTTGAGATACTGGAATCATAAGGGTTGAGATACGAAAGGTATNTTTGCTTAAGATAAAAGAAGTACACGCTGGTTATGGGCGTTTGAAGATTCTGCGGGGCATNAACCTAAATGTTTCTCAAGGAACCATCGTTGCCCTCCTTGGAGGAAATGGAACTGGAAAGTCTACACTGCTTAAGACCATCTCNGGATTGCTACCAGTCATGGAGGGCAGTATTGAATTTGATAAAAAAGTTATCACGGACAGTAAACCTCATCACATCGTACGTTCTGGTCTCGTTCAGGTTACCCAGTCTAAAGAAGCTTACCCGGCTATGACAGTAGAGGAAAACCTCATGGTTGGGGCTTTTACGCGCAGTGACAAGGCTGAAATAAAGTATGACCTTGAGGGAGTTTACTCTTTTTTCCCCGCACTAAAGGATCGAAGAAATATGCTTTCCGGGACACTTAGCGGCGGTGAGGTGCAGATGCTTGTTACTGGGCGAGGATTGATGGCGAAACCCAAGATGCTTATGTTGGACGAACCAAGTGCTGCGCTTGCCCCAAAGGTTGTTCTTGAAATTTTTGCAAACATTTACAAGATCAGCCAGACCGGTGTAACAATTTTAGTGGTTGAGCAGAATGTAAGAATGGCGCTCTTACTCGCCCAGTATGCCTACATTATACGTGACGGTCGTATTATGATCGAAGGCAAGTCGGAAGAATTGATTAATGATCCTGCAATTAAGGAATTCTTTCTAGGAGGTACAGTAACTGATACTTCTAAGGAATTGAACGCATGAAACATTATGGAGACAATGACAATGGACTTTGATTTCAATTCGCTGTTAGCATTTATCATTTTCGGTATCACGATAGGCGTAGTTTATGGCATCGTAGCTCTCGGCATTTCACTGATTTATTCAGGTTTGGACATAGTGCATTTTGCCCATGGAGAAATTTACATGTTCGGAGCTTTTATGGGACTGGTTTTGTCTCAAGAAATAGGGGTGCCGTATCCTTTTGCAATTATAGGGGCAATGATTTTTGCTGCCCTTCTTGGGATGGGTATTGAGAGAGTTTTTTATCGCCGACTCACCCAAACTGGAGGTGGTTACACGGTCGCGGGCATGGGAATGATTATATGCGGTTTTGGAATGTCCGTCGCACTGATGAATGTCGCTTTTCTAATCTGGGGAGCTGGTGCAGAACCATTTCCTGTCAATCTGGGTATGCCTCTGCAATTGGGAGATATTTCCATCCCACAAAGTTATGTGTTGACTGCAGTTGTGTCGATGTTTCTGATGGTGGTGCTGAACTATTTTATCCGCCGCACAAAGCTTGGTTTGGCAGTGCGAGCAGTTGCTCACAATAAGGATATCGCTTATCTGATGGGCATCAATGTACCGCTAGTCATTTCCCTAATTTTTGGTCTTGGCTGTGCTTTAGCTGCAGCTGCAGGGGTATTGATTGGCCCTATGCAATCAGTTCAAGTTGAAATGGGGTACTTGATGTTGATGAAGGCTTTCGCAGCCGCAGTGGTTGGAGGATTTGGAAGTTTGCCAGGGGCCTTGATTGGAGGAATTTTAGTGGGTATTTTTGAAAATTTAGGGGCAGCCTACATTTCTCCCAGCCACAAAGACATATACGCCTTTTTGCTGTTGATCCTTGTCTTGATATTTAGACCATCTGGACTGTTTGGGGTCATCGCAAAAGTGAAGGCATGACACTTAGTTATGCCAAAGAATCCAATTTTTTAAAACCTTAAAAAGGAGAAAAAATGAAGCACCATTTTTAAAGGTGTGAGATTAATCATACCTTATTAACTCATTAATTTTAATAATCTAACCAAAGGTAAAATTATGTTTAAAATAAGTAAAATATGTTTAGGTGCCGTTGCTTTGAGCTTCATGTTTGTGTCGACGGTAGTGTATGCAGGAGAAATCCGCATTGGTATCACCATGAGGATGGTGAGTGAAAATGGTCAGAAGTATGGCCGGATGATGATGGATGAAATCGACATCATCAACAAGGCTGGTGGCATCAACGGGAATAAGATAGTAGCGACCTTGATGAACGATGAGTGTAAGTCGGATAAAGGTGTTGCTAACGCGAACAAGCTGGTTTCTCAGAAAAAAGTTCATTTGCTTATCGGATCTAGCTGTTCTTCTGTCACACTGCCAATCGTGGCTGTGACAGCGAAGGCAAAGGTGCCACAAATCGTCCCCCACTCTACAAATGCAAAAATCACTAAGTTAGGCAGTGCCTGGGTATTCAGGGTTCCCGTTTCTGGTCGATTTTACGCTGGTGTGAACGCCAAATATGTGGGTGAAAACATTGGAAAACGTATTGCCTACATCTGTGCTGCTGACGCGGCGTCTCAAAACGATTGCAACGCTATGCAGGCCCAGATGAGAAGCCAGCATGGTGCAGAGCCTGCTTATGTTGCTCAAGTGCAGGAAAAAGAAGTTGATTTCCGCACACACATGCAAAAGATTAAGACTAATAACGTAGACGGTATTATGATTGCTGCACTAGCAGAAACTATGGCTCGTGCCCTTATCCAATCCTATGAAGCAGGGATGGATGAAAGCGTGAGGCGTATTGGTTCCTCATCTGCATCCAACGCCAGTTCCTAAGATTGCAGGTGATGCAGCAAAAAACGTGTTCTTTACAGCTGCTTATGCTGCGGCGGACAAGCGGCCTATAGCTAGACTTTTCAACGAAATGGTACGTAATCGCTATGGCATTCATGCTCCAGATCATGACTTCTCACAAGCCTACGACTTGATCCGTATCGTTGAAATTGCACTGGGCAATGCAAAGTTAAAGTTGACACAGTACTCACTTGCGGATGATAGAATTGCTATTCGTAATGCAATTGCCGGAATACGAAACTACCAAGGACTAGCCTCTGGTCCAATTAGTTTCTGCCTTGATCCCTCACCTGTTTGCAGAGACGGCAACAGAACTGCCGTCTTGATTGGTTACACCAAGGGCGGAGAACAGTTTGAGACTGAGGTGCTAGCAAGGGTTACCATGCCTCTTGATTTCGGCCTTTAATCATAGACTCCCGGAGGGGAAACCTTCCGGGCAACTCATCTTTTTTAACTAAAAGAAGCTCTAATGATAGAATTGTTGGCTCGGATCAATTATTCAATTTCCACCTTGACCAGAGTGCATCGTTTGCTGCCATGGTTACTTGCGTACCTGCTCTTGCTACCGTTGCCTAAATTGCTGGAATTTAGTATAAACGATTACTACATCGACTTGGCCAATCGAGCCTGTCTTTTCATCCTGCTTTGTGTAGGTTTGAACATTGTAAAAGGATTTTGCGGTCAAGTCACCGTAGGACATATAGGTCTTTACGCTATTGGAGCTGTGAGTTCAGCTTTGCTGGCACTTAACTATGGGCTATCCTTCTGGGTGAGTGCTCCTTTAGCTATGCTGATCACAGGATTTGCCGGGATCATTGTCGGGCTGCCGTCCGTACGTCTTGAAGGAGCTTATCTAGCTTTGGCGACTCTAGGACTGGGTGAATCAGTACGAATCATGATTGCTGTAACACCAGCACTTGGTTCCAGCACTGGAATCATGCTTATTCCGGCCCCAGCCATAGGAGATTTTGTTTTTGATAGCTTTGAACGTTACTACTACCTCGTTATGACTGTTGCAGTATTGGGTATTTACCTTTCCTTTGCAATCCTTCGCTCCGCAACGGGACGAGCCTTTCAGGCAATCCGCGAGGATCCCATTGCTGCGTCTGTTGTAGGGATCAACGTCACAATGTATAAGTTGCTTGCCTTTGTTATCAGCGCCCTCTATGCAGGATTAGGAGGAGCTTTGTTTGCCCATATGCCTCCGGGCTATATTCATCACAATAATTTCACCATCATCGAAATGATCACTTTGCTGCTCATGGTGGTGCTGGGTGGAATTGGCAATATTTGGGGAGGGGTTATCGGGGCCATAGTGGTAACTGTCATCTACGACCAGACTAAGGAGTACTACTTTTACCAGCCTTTGATTTTTGGAATAACCATGGTTCTTCTTGTGGTCTTCATGCCACGAGGTATTGGCGGGCTGATCGAGCGTAAGATAGTGAAGCAAAAATTTATCAAAAAGCATGAGGATAAAGAAATTGGTATTGCTTGAAACAAGAAATCTCAGTAAAAGCTTTGGAGGTCTTCGTGCTGTTTGGGATGTTAATGTTCAGATTGAGCAAGGAACAATACATGGCCTGATAGGTCCTAACGGATCAGGTAAATCGACATTCTTCAACCTGGTTACAGGTATTTATCAGCCTGATTCTGGAAGCCATATTAATTTTGCTGGACAAGATATCACCACCCAATTATCTCATCAAATTGCTGCATTGGGAGTATCCCGAACTTTTCAGTTGTTACGCCTATTTTTAGATATGACCGTTTTGGAAAATGTGATGGTAGGCTATCATTGTCATTCACCATATGGAATTCTTTCTCCGATTTTCAGAGGTACAAAAGTCCGTAAGGCGGAAAATAAAATTCGTGAGGAGATGATAGAATTGCTGGAGTTTCTCGGACTGGTTGAATTTGCCGACATTCCGGCAAGTGAACTTTCTGGAGGCCAGAAAAAGTTGCTTTCTTTGGGTAGGGCGATTGCTATGAAACCCAAATTATTACTACTTGATGAGCCTGGTGCAGGCCTGTCACCAGTAAATATTGACAATTTGATGGAAACTATTCTCACCCTCAAAGAGCGTTATCAATTAACAGTAGTTGTGGTGGAGCATGTCCTCAAATTAGTTATGAACACGTGTGAACGGATTTCTGTGCTGGATCATGGCCAGAAAATTGCCGAAGGGACTCCTGAGGAGGTTAAGAGTAACCACTCAGTAGTAGAAGCATATTTGGGCAAAGAAATGGCTGATGAGGAAATTCGACGAGTTATTAGGGGATAATTTGTCAACTTTTTTTACTACGGACATTCTTAATGTTAGCTTCCAGAAGTTTCTAATCTAAGAACTATTGGACATATTTCAATTTTCTAAAGATAATTTGAATTTCGAATTATTTCTCCAATTATCTCCAATTTTTATCCCGTTTTAACTAATTTTCATGGAAGGTATCTTTGACAACTTTAATACTAGTTCGTCATGGTGAAAGCGAATGGAATCGTGCTGGACGAATTCAGGGACAGGTTAATTCACCCTTAACTGATTTGGGCATTAATCAGGCCAAAGCCACCAGGGACTATCTGTCTGGAATTCTTCTCAATCAGCAATTGGAGATTTATACAAGCCCGCTTGATAGAGCCCTTCAAACAGCCGAGATAATTGCTCAAGGAATTGATTATCCGAGCAGGAAGATCATAATTGAAGAACGGCTCAACGATTTCAATCTTGGCGAAATATCCGGTACTTTTGGATGGGACAAAGTGGCTGAAATTTTTCCCGAACAGGCCCAACTAAGATTGCAGGATCCAATGCGCTTCCATCCTTCAGGAGGAGAAAGCGGAGCAGAATTTGAAGCAAGGCTTCGTTCTTTACTGGAAGACCTGATGGATGACGGCACACTAAAACTGATGGTGAGTCATGGGATAGTCAACAAGTTTATCAGAGGCATCCTTAAAAACCTTTCTGGGAAGGAAATGGTGGAATTGGGAGAATCCCAGAATACAATCTATCGCCTGGAGCAAGGTGAAGAAACGGAAATAAAGATTCCCCCTACAATTAGAGAAAAAAATTGAAACAAACTTTGCATGTTGATCTTGGTTCGAGGAGCTATGATATTATAATCGCTCCAGAACTTGTTCAGAACTCAAAACCTTATTTGGATCCAATCATTGCCGGAAGACGCGTGGCTGTTGTCAGCGACAAAATGGTATCCAACAAGTATTTGAATTTATTGTCACCGACTTTGGACTCAATCACTGATAATTGGGATTTATTTCTGATTGAAGAAGGTGAGGATGCTAAATCATTCAGTAGTCTGGAAAAATTATTGGACAGAATGCTTGCCGATGGCGTCGACCGGCAGTGCTTGGTCATTGCCTTCGGAGGAGGAGTTGTGGGAGATGTTGCTGGATTTGCTGCAGGACTCATTATGCGGGGAATTGAGTTAATTCAGATCCCCACTACTTTGGTGTCACAGGTTGACAGTTCAGTTGGCGGTAAAAATGGAATCAACACACGTCAAGGCAAAAACTTGGTTGGTAGTTTTTTACAACCTCGAATTGTTCTGAATGATGTGTCTCTCCTGTCCTCATTGCCTTCAGATGAAATGAAGTCAGGATATGGTGAGATCGTCAAATACGGTCTTTTGTGCGGGGAGGAAGAATTCACGTGGCTTGAAAATAACTTTTCAGCAATCATGTCCTGTAACAATTCGGCGTTGGTCGAGGTGATTAGGATGGGTTGTGATACGAAAGCTGGTATTGTTAGTGAAGATGAACTCGACAGGGGGAAACGTGCTTTGGTGAACCTTGGCCATACTTTTGCCCATGCATTTGAAGCTCATGCAGGTTTTGGTAAATTTCAACATGGATTGTCTGTTGAACTGGGATTAATTGCAGCATGTGACTTGTCTGAAAGAATTGGTTTCTGTGAGAAAGGGATTAGTCAAAGGGTGCGAGAGCATGCAAATGATGCAGAAATGCCGGTGAATTTAAGCGATCTCTCAAATGAAACACTGTGGAAAAAAGAAGCACTTTATAAAAGAATGCTGCATGATAAAAAAACAGTAAATGGGAAGATAAATTTTGTCCTTTTGCGTGAAATAGGAAAACCCTTTGTCTGTAATGAAGTTACTCAGCAAGCGGTCTATGAAACTCTCATGCAACTTGGTGCAGTTTAAATGACCAAACTTTGTATCCCAAATATGGTTAAACAATGAAACAGTATGTAGCCCTGATTGGTGGTGCCAGTGGAGCAGTTGGTACGGCCCTAGCGAGAGAGCTTTCCTTAAGAAAAGAATGGAAAGTATATGGCTTTGCGAGAAGAGCACCTGAAATAATTCTGGAGGGAGTGAACTATTTTCAACTCGATTTGAACGATCGTGAAAAGTGTATTGAAGGACTCTCTAAGTTAGTAGACGTCACTCATGTATTTTACTGTGGACGGGCGACCCATGCGGAACAGGTACTAGAAAGTTCTGAGGACAACCTAAGGCTGTTGGATAATCTTTTGAATGGTATTGAGTTGGCTGCAGAAAATCTGAGGCACGTCCACCTGGTCCAGGGAGGTAAGTATTATGGTGTTCATATAGGTGAATTCCCAACACCTGCCAGGGAAGAGGATTCACGTGTGCCTATTCCAAACTTTAACTATGATCAGCAGGATTACCTGGTTGAACGTTCAGTAAAAAGAAAGTGGTCATGGACAACTTCACGGCCGAATACCTTGCTGCATTTTTCTCCACAGATAGCCCGCAACATAGTCAGTACACTTGGAGCTTATGCTGCAATATGCAGGGAACTCGGAGCTGCACTTGATTTCCCAGGACATCCTGGTGCATTTCTCAGTGTGACACAGATGACAACCATAGAACTTCTTGCACGCGGAATTGCATGGATGACCACAGAACCATTATGTCAGGACCAGGCCTTAAACATGACCAACACAGATGTTTTCCGCTGGAACCATCTTTGGCCTAAGATCGCTGAATCTTTTAATATGCCCTGCGGTTCTGTACGTCCTTTAAAACTTGAGGAAGTGATGTCTGAACGGAACGAAGTCTGGCAAAATATCTGCAAAAAACATCAACTTAAAAAAACAAACCTCGATCAGGTGGCAAACTGGGGATTTGCTGATGCCACCCTGGAACGTTACTGGGATGAAATTCTAAGTCATAACAAATCCAGGAGGCTCGGCTTTCATGACTGGGATGAAAGCGAATCCCGTTTCCTTAACTTATTGAAACGGTATCAGGAATCACTGGTAATTCCAGTCTAGGAAATTCATGTACTGTTCCATGCCAAAAGAATTCTGATTAAACAAATATACGGAATAATATGGTTAATTCTTTCCCCCTCAAGGGTGTCATTGGCATTGTTGCTAATAATACCGCAGAAATAGACTTTGCTCTGGATCATAAACTAAGCTGTGTTGAAATCAGGGCTGATCTGCTTATTAATGGTGGCAATTCAGTAGATGATGTAGTGGAATTAGTCCGAAAAACTAAAACAAAAGAACTAGGATGTCTCTTTACTCTTCGTCATCCGGAGCATGGAGGTGAATTTTTTGGAACAGAAGAGGAGCGTGTTCTAATCAATCAGGCGGCCCTAGAAGCGGGGGCCAGCAGTATTGACCTGGAATGGGGCACAGAGGCCTTAGTTGCAATGGCTGAAAAACATGCACCCATCGTGATTAGTCATCATGATTTTAAGGCGATGCCCAGTGTTGAAGAACTGGAGGAATTAACAACAGAAATGGAAAGCTTTCATCCTCATGCCATCAAGGTGGTTCCAACAGCGTCAACATTGGCCCACTCTATTCAAATGCTTCAATGGGTCGGAAATGGCACCAGTGATATTGCTCGAATCGGCTTTGCAATGGGACAGAAGGGGACGTGTAGCCGTCTGCTGACAACAGTTTTCGGTGCACCAATCACATATGCGAGTTTTGGAGATGCAGTTGCACCCGGACAGCTTTCTATGGATGTGCTCATGAATTGCTATAGAGTTCCTGAATTAAATGAGGGTTGCCTTATTTATGGGGTTGCAGGAAAAGACGTCAACCATTCACGAGAACTGGAAGTCATGAATCAGCAGTTGAAGGAAAAACAATTGAATGCGGTCTGCATTCCATTGGAGTCTTTAGATCTTGATGAATTGCTGGCTGTTCTAGAGGACCTTAATATTATGGGTGTTCAACTGGAGGATCCGCTTAAAGAAATTGCTATTGATAAATTTTCTGGCAGTGGTTCATTTCCAGGTACGTCAGTCTTTATGGAAATTTCCAGTTTTCATGGAAAACAAGAAATTCACATTCATCCCATTTCAGGTGAAAAATTTTTTGAACATCTATAAAAATAAAGATCCATTCAGAATCTGAGTATTCCTATCTGTAATCAGAGAAAAGAAATTCTCTCACAGATTTTACGAACAACTGTATCAGCAGGTTTGCGCCACCAATCCAGTGCGGAAAGAATCTCAACTTCCACTGCTCCCTTGTAGCCTGCTTCCCTCATCCATGAACGGATCAGGGCATTGTCGATCTGTCCATCACCAGGCATCCCTCGGTCCAAACGAACATCTCGTGTTTCATGCAGCCAATCGGAAACGTGGAAATTGAGCAAACGACTGCCGGCTCTCTGTATCTCTTCCTTTAACCTAGCATCCCACCAAAGCGCATAGGTATCCACGGCAATGCCCATTACGTCATCACGTTTTAGCTTATCAAGAATATCGTTTGCTTCAGAAAGGCTTGAAATGACGGACCGCGTGCCGCAGACCATTGGGTGTAGTGGTTCAATGGCTAATTTGAGTCCGGTGCCTTCGGCCTGTCCAATCAACTGTTCAAGTTCCTCCAAAACCTTTTGTCGCTGGCCGTTAAGATCCCTGCTTTCTGGTGAAAGCCCTCCTGTGATCACGATAACTGATTTCACTTCGAGTTCTGCTGCTTCTTCTAAAAATTGAAGATGCTGTTTTGCTCTTAAAACGCTGTCGTGTTTTTTTTGTGGTTCTAGCAAAACCAGAGGGCACATCGATATTGCAGAAACGCCGGAATCCCTGAGATTTTTTTTAGCCTGCTTAACTCCAGCATCATCGACCAGAGGCTTCCATAGTGCTGTGCTGGTCACACCGTTCCTCGCAAAACAATCGAGTGATTCTGCAAAACTACTCTGCTTCCATACACAAACCTGATGGATGCAGAGTTCTATTAAGGAAACAGACGAATACATCAGTAGGTCGCCCTTCCGCCAGTGAGGTCGAAGACCTGTCCAGTCGTGAAAGAACAGTGTGGACTGGCTACCCATGCAGTCATGTCTGCTATTTCAGCAGCCGTACAAAAACGGCCCATTGGAATCCTGGACTTCTTGTCTTCGATGTACTCATCGGTCATTTCCTGCAGCAGATCTGTCTCTGTGATAGCCGGAGCAAGACAATTAACCGTTATATCTGCAGGGAGTAACTCACGTGCAAGCCCTTTAGCATAACCAATCACACCTGCCTTGGCCGCTCCATAAGGTGATGCACCGGGATTACCTTCCTTTCCTGCCACCGAGGATATTATGATCAGTCTCCCATAACCCTGTTTTCTCATATGATGCAGCACTGCTCTGGTAGAAAGGAACACTCCTGTCAAATCAACACTCATCACACGTTCCCATTCCTTCTTTGAATATTCCCAAGTGGGTTTCGTCGGTCCATTGATGCCTGCGTTAGCAATCAGACCTTGCAAGTCCTCCAAGTTTTTGAATGGATTCTTTAACGGCTGCCTGAATACTATTTTCATCTGTGACGTCTACTTTGACGCTATGGGTAAATGCTGGGTCACTGGCCATTGCATCATCATATAGATCCCACCCAGAGACTTTTGCCCCCAGTTCTGAAAGCCTCCGACTGATCGCCAGGCCAATACCATTCGCTGCGCCGGTAACAATGAATTTATGTCCTTCAATATCAAACCCCATCAACCCTCCGCTTTTTACTAGGATTGGGTATCCACTGTAGAATGTGTTTCCCTACAGCAACCAGTTCTCCATCCTGATTGCAAATCTCAATGTCTGCATAGGAGCGTTTCCTTTCCAACTCTATTTCTGCAATGGTATAGTTCACCGTTATGGTATCACCCAAAAAAACAGGCTTCAGAAAACGGATCTTGTCGTAACCAACAGAGACAGGAGTTTCCTCTGCATCTCGTGTATGTGCAATGGCCATAGTAGAAACAGTAGACATGAATCCAACCATCAGGGCCCCATGAGCCATTAGTTTTCCATAGGGTGATTTTTCCATGTAGGCTTTATTCACATGGTTCGGTGAAAAATCACCGGTGATCCCTGCAAACAGGAAAACATCACTCTCAGAAACTGTTTTGGTAAAACTAGAAGTTTGTCCTTTTTCAACGTAGAAATCGACCATGCATTCTCCTTGACTGAAATCTCATTTTATCTCCCCCGCCAGAGTGGGGTTCGTTTTTCAAGGAAGGCCTTGCTTCCTTCACGGGTATCATAGCTTGATAGCATTGTAGCATGCTCCGGGTAATTTAACTTGAATGCCTCTTCCATACTGGAGGCACTCAGCCCCTTTTGGATCATCTCCTTGGATGCTCTCAGCGACAATGGTGCACACTCCAAGAGAGTATCGAGCATGCATTGGCATTCCCTCACGAAGTTTTTCTTTTCAACTATCTGGTTGATCAGACCATACTCCAGGGCTGTTTGAGCATCGAAGAGATTTCCAGTCAGTGCAATTTTCATCGCATGTTTCATTGGAATCTGACGTGCCAGGCGGTGCAATCCCCCTTTTGCTGCAAGTCCAACCCTGGGCTCCGGAAGGCCAAAACGAGCTTGTTCAACCGCAATGGCCAGATCACATGCTAGTATGATTTCAAGTCCTCCTCCAATGGCATCTCCATTAACCAGTGCAACCACTGGTTTTGTGAGATCAAAACGCTCCGTCAATCCTGCAAATCCAGTTTCAGGAAACCTGTCTGTTTCTTCGTTCAACCTTGCTTTCAGATCTGTTCCTGCACAGAATGACCGGTCACCCGATCCTGTAATTGTTGCAATCTGGAGCTCACTGTCTCCAGCAAAACGATTGAATGCCTCATCCAGTAAAAAATGAGCATCTGAATTGAGAGCATTGAGAACTTCAGGTCGACTCAGGGTCACATGCATGACTGGCCCTATGCATTCCACTAAAATGACCTGATCCTCAATCAAAACCGAACCTCCATTCCATTTTCGGATGCATCAAAAACTGCCAATGTTGCCTCCAGCGTCTTTGTAGCGTCTGATGCAGTGATGCGAGGTTCTTCCCTTCCACAGATCACTGCACAGAAATGGGTGCACTGAGAAACATAAGCGTCTTCAAGCTCTATATCGATCTGTTGAGGATGCATTTTATGATGCCAGTCTGAATTTCCATTTTCATGCTTCCAGAGTACCAGGTTAGGAAATTCAAGTGATGCCTCAGATCCTGTAAAACGATAGATATTCTGAGAGCTCTTCGGAAAATTTGGATTTTCACCGGTGGCATGCTCCCATGTCCAGGGAGAAGGAGTAGCATCCGAAAGGAAAAAAGTCCCCAAAGCTCCTCCTTCAAATTCCATCAAGACAGCAACTGTTTCTTCCTTGGGATGATCACGGAGGCCATTAGTCACCTTGGCAGAAAGAGAAGTTATTTCACCGCAGATATATCTAAGCGAATCAATTTCATGAATAAGATTGATCAGCACAGGACCTGAACTTCGTAATTGACGCCATGTTCATAGTATGAATCAGCTTTTCTGGTAGTCCACATCCCGCTGATACCAATTAGTTTTCCAATTGCCCCTTCATGAATCATTTCCCTGGTTTTCTGGATAGTACTATAATAACGGCGATGATGCCCCACCAGGACATCTCTATGTGCCGTTTGAGATGTTTTGATGATCTCTTGTGCTTCTTCCNTAGTTGAAGTAATGGGCTTTTCAACAAGTACATGAGCTCCTGCTTTGAGTGATGACAAAACAGGCTCTAAATGAATTTCAGTGGGGGTGCAGACTATTACCCCTTCCGGTTGCTGAGTGCGGAGCATCTCTTCGGTTGTATGAAAGAAGGGAACGTTCATTTCCACAGCTATGGACTCGGCTTGAGGTTGATTATCAACGATCGCCGTTAGTTCTGCTTCCTCAACCTGAGACATAGCCTTCAGGTGTCGCTGTCCAATAGTACCTGCCCCAACCAGTGCCAGTTTTGTTTTATGCATGCTCTTCATCAATGAAAAATTTGGGATTCATGGTACCTACTGATTCTGAAATCAGTGGCTTGAATTCCATTTGATCAATCACGTCTCTTTCCATTTCAACTCCAGGAGCAATTTCCACCAGTTCAAGTCCTCCTTTACTGAGACTGAAGACTGCTCTTTCAGTGACATAAAGAACCTCCTGCCCCTGAACAAGAGCCTGATTTCCTGAAAAGGTAATCTGATCAACTGCTTCAACAAATTTACATACTTTACCGGCCTTGATCAGTTCCAGTTTCCCATGACCTGTTTTGATCTCTGTCCCTTTGGTGTCGAAGGTACCGCAGAATACAACGTTACGTGCATTCTGAGCGATGTCGATGAATCCACCTGGTCCTACCGTTACACCTGCTAACTTTGAAACGTTGACATTCCCCTCACGGTCAATTTGGCCAAAACCAAGAAATGCTGTATCGAGTCCACCACCTGAATAGAAATCAAATTGAGAAGGAGCATCAATCATGCAGCTGGGATTCCTTGCGAATCCAAAAAGGTTACCACTGAGCAGGCTTCCTCCGTAAGTACCATGTTCAATGGTCTGGTAATA
>JGI24818J35693_1000057_pt1 | contig 14753 bp, 11 predicted proteins | sample METZYME_3_550m_FD_35693 | JGI IMG/M metagenome (IMG submission 35693) | reverse complement strand
TTCGAGAGTACCTACCGAAGGTTGGAGAGTTAGTAAGCGGGGTCGTTAAAAAAACGTCGCGTGATTCAGTGATCGCTGATCTCGGCAATAATGCCGAGGCTGTTTTACTTCGAGAACACCTAATCCCACGAGAAACGTTTCGGATCGGCGATCGGTTGCGCGCGTTCCTGCTAGAGGTGCGGCCCGATGCCCGCGGCCCGCAAATCATTTTGACGAGAACTTTACCAGCGATGCTCGTAGAACTATTCAAGCTTGAAGTACCTGAAATCGCTGAAGACGTAATCGAGATTCGTGGATCGGCAAGAGATCCTGGCTCGCGAGCCAAAATAGCGGTTACGACGAACGATGGGCGAATAGATGCGGTTGGAGCTTGCGTTGGGATGCGTGGTTCCCGGGTGCAGGCGGTTTCAGGAGAGTTGGCCGGGGAAAGGGTTGATGTAGTTTTGTGGGACGAGAATCCCGCGCAACTAGTTATTAACGCCATGAGTCCAGCGGAAGTTGCATCGATTGTTATGGATGAGGATGCACATTCCATGGATATAGCTGTTGCGGAAGACAATCTTGCCCAAGCGATTGGGCGGGGTGGCCAGAATGTCAGGCTTGCTAGCGAACTGACGGGTTGGAAATTGAACATCATGACCGAAGATGAAGCGACCCAGAAGCAACAGGACGAAGCTCAACAGTATGTAGCCAATTTTATGACCGCGCTATCTGTCGATGAAGACGTGGCCGCCGTACTTGTTGAAGAGGGATTTACAACCGTTGAAGAGGTGGCCTACGTACCGATCGAGGAGCTTAGTGCTATCGATGGATTTGATGAGGAAATCGTCAACGAATTGCGGAACCGTGCCAAGGACTCGATGCTTACTAAGGCGATCGCTTCCGAAGAACAACGAGATGGACAAGAGCCGCAAGAAGATCTCTTAACGATGCAAGGCATGACGGATGAGTTGGCTAGGACGATGGCGGCAGGTGGCGTAACTTCCATGGAGAGTTTGGCAGAATTAGCGATACCCGAGCTCATTGAGATCGTTGAAGGTCTAGACGAAGACAAAGCGGCAGAGCTAATTATGACGGCCCGCGCCCCGTGGTTCGAAGAGGCTGAAGTTGGGGAGTCAGACTGATTTTCAATCGAGATACCAATGGCTGAGGTAACGGTAAAACAACTCGCTGAAACGACCGGTGTTCCAATCGAGAAACTGCTGCAACAAATGCACGAAGCCGGGCTGCCTCAGAACGACGAAGTGGATGTCGTGTCAGATGAAGATAAGCAAGGCTTGTTGGCCTTCTTAAAAGGAGAGCAAGGCGCCCCGTCAGCTTCTGTTTCTCCCAAAAAGATTACTTTGAAAAGACGCGCCCAGAGTACTCTGAAAATTGGCAGAGGCGGTCATAGTGTAAAGGTTGAGACTCGGCGTAAGCGGACGTACGTAAAGCGCGTTGACGCAGAATCGTCAGACGATGACCAATCGGGAGAGTCGGATTCGAAGGTCTCAAGTGATCCGAGTCAGCTTCAAATCGAAGCGGAGCGNANTCGCCTTGAGGAGAGTCGAAGACAAACAGCTGAGCAGGAAGGTAGANCCGAAGCNATTCGTANGAAGGAAGAGGCTGAGCTCCGCGAGAAAGAGGAGTTACTTGCGGTAAGTGAACCCGACAACCGAGAAGCTCAAGCCAAAGACGAAGCAAAAGTTAAGGCAGAAACTAAAGCTAAAGAGGATAAAACAGAAGCGGATGCTGTCGCTCAAGCTGCAGCAACGGCGCAGGCGCAGGCGCAGGCAGCGGAAAAGGGAAATCGAAGGGGCAAGGGNCAAAGTCGCGATCGCGATAGATCGGGGCCTCCGGGTGGAGAACGAACGCGTCGACGCGAGTTGTCTTTAAAGAAAGAATCTCGCCGAATGAAGCAGAGAGTAGCCCTTCAGCAAGATAAGCAAGGGGGAGAGTTTTCCAGGCCGGTAGAGGAAATTCAAAGAGAAGTAGAGATCGGCGAATTGGTTTCTGTGGGTGACCTAGCACAGCGGATGTCGGTAAAGACGGGCGAGGTTATCAAGACACTTATGGGAATGGGTGTCATGGCAACAATTAATCAGACCATCGATCAGGATACTGCGGTTCTAGTGGTCGAAGAAACGGGCCATAAAGCAAAAATTGTTGCTGACGACCGGATAGAACAGGAATTGGAAGAGTCTTTGAAGGTCGAAGGCGAACTTGTTTCACGATCCGTCGTCGTGACGGTGATGGGACATGTCGACCACGGGAAGACATCACTTCTAGATTACATACGAAAGTCGCGGGTTGTTGCGGGTGAAGCGGGTGGAATTACTCAACACATTGGTGCGTACCATGTCGAGACCCCCCACGGGAACATTTCTTTCATAGATACGCCCGGCCATGCGGCGTTTACTGCAATGCGTGCTCGTGGTGCGATGGCGACGGACGTCGTCATTCTCGTATGTGCCGCGGATGATGGAGTCATGCCGCAGACCGAGGAAGCCGTCCAACATGCGAAAGCAGCCGAGGTACCGCTGGTTGTTGCAGTCAATAAAATAGATCTTGAGGGCGCTGACCCGGAACGAGTCCGAAATGAACTCGCTGCCATTGACGTCATACCGGAAGATTGGGGAGGGGATACTCAGTTTGTGGATGTTTCCGCGGAAACAGGAGAGGGAATCGATGCGCTTCTTGAAGCCGTAAACCTACAAGCAGAGATATTAGAGCTGAAGGCCGTTCCCGAAGCACCGGGTCGTGGAGTTGTAATCGAATCAAAGCTCGAGCGTGGGCGAGGCCCAGTAGCAACTGTCTTGGTCCAGAACGGGACATTGAAACAAGGCGACGTGATTATTGCCGGGGAGACATTCGGGAAAGTCCGCGCGTTAGTAGACGAGCATGGTCAAACTGTGACTAGCGCGGGGCCATCCATTCCGGTCGAGGTCCTTGGACTAAACGGGACTCCCAACGCGGGAGATGATTTCTCGGTAGCAGTAGACGATCGACGTGCACGGGATCTTGCGGAATTTCGTGCCAATAGGACCCAAGAGCAGCGTCAGGCTTCGCAGCAAGTAGCTAAGCTCGAAAATATGTTTGCAAACCTTGGCAAGGGTGAAAAAAGAGTTCTGAAATTAGTCTTAAAGACTGATGTGCGTGGTTCCCTGGAGGCTATAACGCAATCTTTTGCCGAGATTGGTAACGAGGAAGTGTCTGTAAATGTTCTGGGTTCGGGCGTAGGAGGGATATCNGAATCGGATGCCACNATGGCCATGACGTATGGNGCCGTCATTTTTGGCTTCAATGTACGGGCGGACAATTCGGCTAAGGACTTGGTCGAGAAAGAAGGAATAGAACTCCGTTATTACAGCGTTATATATGAGTTGCTCGACGACGTTAGGACCATTCTGGAGGGCATGCTGGCCCCGGAGATTCGCGAAGAGATAGTTGGTACTGCTGAAGTTCGGGATGTTTTCGAATCTCCGCGATATGGACAAGTCGCTGGTTGTATGGTGGTCGAAGGAACTGTTTTCCGTAACAAAAGCATCCGTGTACTAAGGGAAAACGTTGTTATTTACGAAGGCGAATTGGAATCGCTTCGCCGATTCAAAGACGACGTAGGTGAAGTACGAAATGGCCTTGAGTGTGGCATCGGCGTTCGTAACTATAACGATGTTCAATCGGGCGACAAAATTGAAGTTTTTGAGACCACAGAAGTCGCACGGGCTTTATGAATTTTGTCTACGCGTAATCAACTAAAAAGTGGCCGAGAACTTCGTGTTGGGGACTTTTTGCGTAAGGAACTCGCGGAGGTAGTTCAACGTGAAATGCGCGATCCGAGGATAGGGATGTTGTCTATCACGGACGTAATAGTCAGTAAGGACCTCTCGTATGCGGATGTCTATTTCACGACCGTTTCAGCCCAACAAGATAAATACGAAGATAGAGATAAAATCCTTCAAGCACTGCAAGGCGCGGCCGGCTTCTTGCGTTCTATTTTGTCGAGGCGCCACGTCATGCGGACCACACCTGCTCTGCGATTTCATTATGATGAGCTGATCCAAGGTGGCCCGCAGCTCGAAGCATTAATTGAGCGAGCGCTGGCTTCTGACCAAATACGTGGTGCCTGCCAGTTGGAGACGGACGTTTCTGATGGGGCGTAGTCGAAGTCGAAAAGGTCGAGATGTTAGTGGGGTTGTTGTTTTGGACAAACCTCGAGGCGTGACCTCCAGTGAAGCCGTCCAGCGCGCGAAAACATTGTTTAATGCTCGTAAGGTCGGTCATACGGGGAGCCTCGACCCTCTAGCGACGGGTGTATTGCCACTTTGTTTTGGGGAAGCGACAAAATTCTCCCGGTTTTTGCTTACTTCCGATAAGAAATACAGGGCGAGACTTAGATTGGGCATTCGGACCGCAAGTGGCGATGCGGACTCTGACATCGTTGAAGAGCGGAGTACTAAAGGAGTTACCCTGGATCGTATTCAGAACGCAATGGGGAGCTTCCGTGGAGAGATCGATCAGATCCCTTCCATGTACTCAGCGATCAAACATCGAGGGAAACCCCTCTATAAATATGCCCGACAGGGAGTTGAGGTTGAACGGGAATCTCGACGGATAACCGTTTATTCCATTGAATTGTTGACGTTCAGCGGATCCGAAATCACGTTGCAGGTGCATAGNAGTAAGGGCACTTACGTCAGAACCATTGCGGACGATCTTGGNGAACAACTGGGGTGCGGAGCCCACGTTGTGGAATTACGCCGCTTAATGGCGGGGCCCTTTACAGAATCAGATTTGGTGACNTTCGACGAAATTGACACCGCTCGAGCCGAGGGTCGGCTGGATATGTTGCTCGCCCCGATTTCGAGTGCGGTAAGCCAATGGCCGGCGGTTCGGTTGAATACGACTTCCGCCTATTACCTGCGACAAGGTCAACCCGTGGTCGTGCCGCACGCACCTAGCGAAGGATGGGTTCAGTTACGAGAATCGTGTTTGAACGATGAATGGTTCTTAGGGATGGGTGAAATTATGGAGGACGGGCGCGTCGCGCCGCGCCGCCTGATTTTGGGAGAACGGAAACTGTAAATATGCGCGGTTCCGTTTTCCTTGTCGTTACGAAGCATATTGGAGAAATATGATGGCTCTTAGTGCCGAGGAAAAAATTGAAATCGTGAAGGAGTTTCAGTTGAGCGATAACGATACTGGATCGCCAGAAGTCCAGGTTGCTTTACTGTCACAAAACATAAATTCCCTACAGGAACATTTCCGTGATCACGCGAAAGACCACCACTCCCGTCGTGGATTAATTCGAATGGTCAGTCAAAGAAGGAAGCTTCTAGACTATCTCAGGGGGAAGGACCAGGAACGTTATACGACGCTGATTCAGCGTTTAGGGCTCAGACGATAGCCCGCTAAAGGAGAAGCAATTGAACAAGATGATAAAAGAGTTTGAGTACGGTGGGCATAAGGTCTCATTAGAGGCAGGTAATGTTGCAAAACAGGCGAGTGGCGCCGTAGTTGCGACAATGGGGGATACTGTAGTTCTCTGTACGGTCGTTGCGATGCCTACCGCAAATCCGGGACAGGATTTTTTCCCCCTGACGGTCAACTACCAAGAACGCACGTACGCTGCGGGTAAGATTCCCGGAAGTTTTTTTCGTCGAGAAGGACGCCCTAGCGAAAAAGAAACCCTGACTTGTAGGCTCATAGATCGACCTATCCGTCCGCTGTTTCCAAAAGGGTTCATGAACGAAGTACAAGTCATACCTACCGTCATGTCGGTCGATAAGGATATGGACCCTGACATTATCTCGTTGATCGGGACTTCCGCTGCACTTGCAATTTCCGGTGTACCTTTTGCGGGCCCGATTGGCGCGGCGCGGGTCGGATTTAACCAGGGTCAATACATGCTCAATCCTGGATACGAGGCGTTAGAGAACTCGAGCCTCAATATGGTTGTGGCGGGAACAGAATCGGCAGTGCTGATGGTTGAGTCGGAGGCTGACGAACTGTCGGAGGATCAAATGCTTGGGGCAGTGCTTTTTGGGCATCAAGAAATGCAAGTTGCNATCAAAGCCATAAGTGAATTGGCGTCAGAGGTTGGCAACGTCGCATGGGAATTTGTCCCACCTGCAGAAAATGAGGATTTGTTGGAAAGTGTTCGAGAGACTCTCGGTGAGGGGCTCGGAGAAGCTTACCGAGTCACAGATAAAAAGGCTCGGTTGCAACGGGTTCACGAACTTCGCGATCAAGCCATCGCCAAACTTGAAGGAGAAAGTGATCCTAATGATGTGGCGACTGCCTTCGGCACTCTTGAAAAGAAAATTGTTCGTGAGCGGGTTTTGAACGGTGAACCTCGCATAGATGGTCGGGATCTCAAAACCGTACGACCGATCAGCCTTGAGGTTGGAATGCTGCCAAAGACACATGGGTCAGCATTGTTTCAGCGTGGTGAGACGCAGGCCATTGTTGTGACGACCCTAGGGCCTCTTCGCGATGCAGCGTTGATAGATGCTCTACAAGGGAACTTTAAAGATCACTTTATGCTGCATTACAACTTCCCGCCTTATTGTGTCGGGGAAGCCGGATTCATGGGAGGACCAAAGCGCCGCGAAATTGGNCACGGGCGGCTAGCACGTAGAGCCATAGCAGCTGTTTTGCCCAGGCACGATGACTTCCCGTACACGCTTCGAGTTGTCTCGGAGATTACCGAGAGCAATGGCTCGAGTTCGATGGCTAGTGTTTGTGGAACGTCTTTGGCGTTGATGGATGCCGGTGTACCTATTTCCAAAGCAGTTGCGGGTGTGGCCATGGGTCTCGTTAAAGACGGAAATCGTTACGCAGTCCTCACCGATATTTTGGGCGATGAAGATCATCTGGGGGATATGGATTTCAAAGTTGCAGGAACTATGCAGGGTGTTACCGCTCTTCAGATGGACATAAAGATCCAAGGCGTAACAGAGAACATCATGGAAGATGCACTCGACCAGGCCCACGATGCCAGAATTCATATTTTGGGTGAAATGAACAAAGTTATTTCGGAATCCAGAGCAGACGTATCCGAAAATGCTCCTTCGATGGTTGTCTTGAAAGTCCACCCTGACAAAATTCGTGATGTGATCGGTAAAGGCGGGGCCACGATTCGTAGTATCACCGAAGAGACGGGTGCGGACATCGACATCGAGGATGATGGTAGCGTACGGATATACGCAGATAGCGCCGANTCGAAGAATGCGGCGGTGGCGATGATTGAGGAAATTACCGCGGAAGCCGAAATCGGAAAAATATACAANGGTCGAGTTGAACGAATCGTGGATTTTGGCGCGTTTATTAACATTCTTCCCGGCAAAGATGGTTTGTTGCATATTTCTCAGATTGCCGAAGAGAGAGTCGAAAAAGTTTCGGACTACCTAGAAGAAGGCCAGAATGTTGATGTGGTTGTTCTAGATGTCGACCAGCGTGGCCGGATCAAGTTGTCTATGCGCGACGTATCGAATGTCGCGTAGATCGAATTTTTTGGTCTAAGTTCCTGGTCGGTTGCGCAGTAAATCCTCGACGACGGTGGGTTCCGCTAGCGTCGATGTGTCGCCCAAATCGTCGACTTCGTTTGCCGCAATCTTACGTAATATTCGACGCATGATTTTGCCTGAACGCGTTTTTGGAAGGCCCGGTGCCCACTGGATGACGTCTGGCTTGGCAATCGGCCCAATTTCGGTTCTAACCAGATCCAGTAAATCGTTGACCAAATCGTTTGATGGTTGAATGCCTGTCATCAAAGTTACGTAAGCATAAAGTAAGCATAAATACCTTCGCCTTTAATATCGTGAGGGAAACCAACGACTGCTGCTTCGGCAACGGCGTCGTGAAGGACTAGCGCGCTTTCGACCTCGGCTGTTCCCATACGATGTCCGGAGACATTGATTACGTCATCGACACGGCCTGTGATCCAGTAATATCCATCTTGATCTCGACGGGCACCGTCGCCAGTGAAATAGAACCCCTCGTAGGTGGAGTAGTACGTATCAATTACCCGCTGATGGTCTCCATACAGGGTCCGTATCTGGCCCGGCCAAGTCGTCTTTATGACAAGGTTTCCAGACGCCTCCTTGTCTTCAATTAGTCCGCCTGTTTCGTCCATCAAGGCCGGCACGATACCGAAGAAAGGCAGTGTCGCAGACCCTGGTTTAAGTGCAGTGGCTCCGGGAAGAGGTGTGATCATGACTCCACCGGTTTCGGTCTGCCACCAGGTATCCACAATAGGACAGCGTCTTTCACCTACTATTTCGTGGTACCACTCCCACGCTTCTGGATTAATCGGCTCGCCCACGGTACCCAAAATTCGCAAGGACTTTCTCGATGTCGATGAGACGAATTCGTTTCCCTGACCCATGATTTGTCGAATAGCAGTTGGAGCTGTATAAAAGATATTGACCGCATGCTTGTCGACTACCTGCCAAAAGCGGGAAGCATCTGGGTAAGTAGGGATCCCCTCGAACATTAGGGTCGTTGCACCGTTAGCTAGGGGTCCATAGACGATGTATGAGTGCCCGGTAATCCAGCCGACATCTGCTGTACACCAAAATGTATCGCCGTCGTGGTAATCGAACACGTATTTATGGGTCATGGCAGCGTGTAGAAGGTATCCAGCGCTCGAATGCTGGACGCCCTTAGGCTTACCCGTACTGCCTGAGGTGTACAGGATGAATAGGGGATCATCCGCTTGCATGACAGCAGGGGTTGATGATCGTTCCTGATGATTTACCAGCTCGTGGTACCAGACATCGCGTTCGGGTTGCCATGGCACCTTTGCGCCGGTGTTGAGTACGGTTAAAACGGTATGGACGGCAGGACATTCCATTAGTGCGACTTCCGCGTTCTCTTTGAGGGGCACGGTGCGACCGCCGCGTACACCCTCGTCGGCGGTTATTAGCACGCGACAGTCCGAATCAAGTATTCGATCCTTGAGTGCTTGCGGTGAAAACCCCCCGAACACCACGCTGTGGATGGCACCTAACCGAGCGCACGCTAACATCGCGTACGCCGCTTCGAGAACCATGGGCATGTAGATACAAACGCGATCGCCCTTGGTGACGCCTCTTTCCGTTAAGGCGTTCGCAAGCTGACAGACTTCGTCGTGAAGTTCCTGAAATGTGACTCGTTTTTCGACTGAGGGGTCGTCGCCTTCCCAAATCAAAGCGGTCTGATTCGCGCGTTCGGGCAAATGGCGATCAACGCAGTTGACACATACGTTTAGTGTTGCGTTGCGGAACCATGAGACGCGTCCTGTTTCGAAATTTGCGGAGGACACTTCGTCCCACAGGCTGTACCAGGAAAGAAATGTGGTTGCTTGCGTACTCCAAAACGCATCGGGATCGCCAACGGATTCGGCATACATTTTTTGATAGAGCTCGGCATTGATGTGAGCATCGTTGGCAATTGCCTCTGGAACTGGGTATAGCGTAGACATGTCAGTTGTTCCCGTCGTCGAATGGGCTATTGGTTCGTTCTCGAATTGTACGTATGAGCCCGTCCGTCGACCGGTCGGTGTTTTCCGAACTCGGAGAGCCGAGATCGCGGTAAATCTCCCGTGCAATCCGCTTGCCCAATTCAACTCCCCACTGGTCATAAGAATTGATCCGCCAAATCATCCCGAGACAGGCGACCTTGTGTTCGTAAAGTGCAATCAAACTACCCAACGCTTCCGGATTGAGCTTGTCGATAAGGATGGTTGTTGTCGCGCGATCACCGGTAACTATTTCATGAACATCGATTGAGTCGCTTACTTGATTTAAGTTTCCGTAGAGCATGACTTGGGACTGACTTAAACAGTTTGCAAGCAACCAGCGATGGTGTTCGGCGCGATCATGCTCAGGATCGATAGTCGTAAGAAAATCAGCGCTGAAAGCTCGAGTACCCTGATGTAACAGTTGATGAAAAGCATGCTGGCCGTTGGTTCCTTCCCCGCCCCAAATGACTGGCGATGTATCGATATTACAGATCGAACCATCTGTGTGGACTCTCTTTCCGTTGCTTTCCATTTCTAGTTGCTGGACGAATTCAATAAAAGTTTTTAGGCGCGAGTCATAGCTCAAAACTGAATGCGTTTGCGCGCCGAGAAAATTGCTATTCCAGATTGCGAGAAGCGCGAGAATTACAGGTGCATTCTTGGCGATTGGTGCGTCACGGAAATGCTGGTCCATGGCGGTTGCGCCCGACAATAATTTGCCGAATTCGGAACTGCCGATCGCAATCGCTATTGTTATGCCGACTGATGACCATAACGAGAAGCGACCGCCTACCCAGTCCCATAGTGTGAATTGGTTTGCGGTTGCAATACCAAACTTAGTCATCTCGTGAGCGTTGTTGCTAACGGCCACAAAATGCGAGGCGACAGCGACAGTGTCGCAGGTACGTTCGAGGAACCAAGTACGTGCGGCTTGAGCGTTGACCAGTGTTTCGAGAGTAGTAAAAGTTTTGGAGACAATGATAAATAGAGTTGTCTCGGGGTCCAATCCCCTTAGAGCCCGGTTTGTCGCTGCGCCGTCGATATTGGCGAGAAACCTAATTTCTATTCCTGAACGATTGAGTGCACGGCAGACAAGCTCGCAGCCAAGATGAGAGCCCCCGACACCAATATGAACTATGTGGGTTATGCGTCGGCCAGTAAATCCGGTTTTTTCGCCACTACGTACGGCATCCGCGTAAAGGAGCATTCGACTTCGTTCAAGCTCGATATCGTGGTTTACTGAGATAAGTTTTGCGTCGTTGGGCGTTCGTAGCGCTGTATGTAATGCAGGCCGGTGTTCTGTGGCGTTGACTATTTCACCCGTCATTTGCGCGGATACGAGATCTGGAACTCGGCATTCCTCTGCCAGGGCTGTAAGACCCCTAAATATCGGTCTATCAATCCGTTGTTTGGAGAAATCGATCAGTAGTGAGCCGACTCGGACACTGTATTTTTCGAATCTGTCGGGCTCATCGACCCGGTCGCGGTTATGGGTTTGAGTAGCAATTTCAGCAAGCTGAGTTAGTTGTTTCCAAGCCGCGGTTCGTTCAGGCCGGCGTGTGCTTTGATTGGTCATTGGAAAGATCCTAAATCAACGTTGGATGAGGATTGAAATACTGACGAACGCCGTTCATTTGAATGACTTGCTCCAATAAGGCATCAAAGTGGCTGTCGTTGTGACTAAAGTCAGCTTCTCCGGCGTTAACTATTAGCAGTGGCGCTTGGTCGTAGAAGTGGAAGAAATCGGTGTACGCATCGGAAAGAGTACTGAGATAGTCCCCGTCGATATATTGTTCCGACGCGATACCACGCTCGCGAATTCGGTCAAGCAATACGGATATGGGCGCCTGAAGGTAGATGACGAGGTCCGGTGCCGGAGGGTCTAGCATCAGGTTTTTATAGATTTGTTCGTAAAGCGCTAGTTCGTTTTGGTCTAAAGTGAGTTCGGCAAAGAGTCGATCTTTTTCGATTAGAAAGTCGGAAATAACGGTTGGTCCGACTAAGTCTGGGCCAGCCAGTTTAGTAACTTGATCTGCTCGATGGAGAAGGAAAAACAGTTGCGTGGGCAGTGCATGTTTTCGGCCCTCGCGATAGAAACGATCCAGAAAAGGATTATCGGACGCAGGTTCAAGAAGCAATGGATATTTGAAGGTCTCGGCGAGCCGCGTGGCGAGGGTTGTCTTGCCGGCACCGATGGGTCCTTCGACAGCAACGTATCGGGGTAGATCGTTGTCCTTGAGAGGCAATCGGGTTGCCATAGATGAACTCAAAGAGATGACGTGACTATCATGAGGTAGGGATTCGGGCTCTTCAAGGTGATGTTATGTTTCGGTGTACGGGGCTAGGCATTTTCTCGTTTTGGTCGCCGACGCCGCTTCTTTTTTTGGGGTGATAACGCGCTAATTTGCTCTTGTTGTTCGGTAGGGTTCAAAGTTTGTATTTCAGTCCACCATTGGGCTAACCCCGGTTCGACCTCGGCGTTTCTGGCACGCAACAGTAGGAAGTCGTATGCGGCACGAAAACGGCGATGTTCAAGCAATGGACGTATAGAACGTGGGGTTCTTCTTTCCAGACGAGATTGTAGGTGCCAAACATCACGCATGAAAAACGCGTGGCGCTTCGGGATAGCGATTGTGTGTTGTTGCTCTTGGATGACGGTTCGCGCAGCGTCGAACTGTTTTTCTTGGGGGTTTCCGATAGTTGCGAGTGCGTTGTACTGCGATTGGTAGCGATTCCATAAAAGTGCAGCAAGTATAAAGCCGGGTGTGACGGGTTTTTCTTGGGCGATACGTTGGTCAGTGCTGTACAGCGCTGCGGTCACTAAATCGGTTGCATCGGAAGAAAGAGGGAACAGAATTTCTAGAAGGTTGAATTTCTGCAAAAGCTCAAACGCCCGCTCTGCTTTTCCAGACATGAATAGCTTGTTGAGTTCATCAAATAGTCGTGCAGAAGGAACTAGGTTAAGCGACTCTCCCGCTGGGGCGATGGCTGTCTCGGTGCTTTTTTCTAGTGTGAAATCGAGTTTTGCAGTTAATCGAATCGCTCGTAGGATGCGTACAGGATCTTCTTGGTAACGGACTTTTGGATTACCGATTAGGCGCATTGTTCGCGAGCCCAGATCCTGCATGCCTTTGACGAAATCAAGAACAGTATTATTCGCTGGGTCGTAGTAAAGCGCGTTTACGGTAAAGTCGCGCCGAAACGCGTCTTCGTCAATGTTTCCGTAAACATTGTCCCGGACAATTACTCCGTCACGGGCTACATGTTCGTTGTGATTCGATGCGTCGTTAGGACCGATCTGCTTGCGAAATGTGGAGACCTCGATGATCTCGCGACCCACACGGACGTGTACGATCCTAAAGCGGCGACCGATGAGCCGAGCTCGNGGAAAGACTTTCTTGACCTCTTCGGGGGTCGCGCTGGTAGCGACGTCAAAGTCTTTCGGAACCAGACCTAGTAATAGATCCCGAACGCATCCGCCGACAAGGTAAGTTTCGTAGTGGGCTTTTCGAAGTGATTCGACTACGCGGACGGCACTCCGGGAAATACGATCTACCGGGATTTTGTGTGAAGCGATACGGCGGGGCAAAGGGCCAGTTCGATTCCGTCAGGGGGAAGAGGCGATCTTATCCGGACACGATCCCAAAAGGAAAGTCTGTTGGTACCCCTTTGTGGGTTTTCGGAGAGCCTTGTGTTGAATGATGGGGATGGATTGGAAGGAACTAGCGGGTGTGATGCAACCGTGTTGACCAGGGCGATTATTGTTTGACGCTAAGCGCTAGCGAATTGAGGTGATTTTAGACGCTGACGAAATTTATTATGGAGGGCGTTTTGGGTACCGTCGAGCGTTCCCAATTTGCGCAGGCCGTGGTCAGCAATTCGGCGACTGATTTTTCGGCTGGGACAGGCTGGCCCAATAGTTGCAAAGCAGTCTGGAGGTTCTGAGTAGGAAAACGATCGTCGATCGCGGTCGCTTTGGAATGTTTAGACAACTTTACGCCGCTTGCATGTGTAAAAACGGGAACGTGGGCGTATTTAGGAAGGGGAAGGTCGAGCATACTCCTCAAATAAAGTTGTCTGGCGGTGTTGTCCATTAAATCGGCACCTCTGACGACGTCGGATACTTCTTGTTCATCGTCGTCGATGACGACGGCAATTTGATAGGAAGGAATGCCGTCACGACGAGATACAACGAAGTCGCCAACCGTACGCGTTAAGTTCTCAGTATAGATGCCTTGGATCAAATCATCGAATTGATAGGGTTGATCCGGGACGCGGATGCGGAGAGCGGAGTTATCACGGATCGGTCTATTCGAATCTCGACACGTTCCCGGATATTTGGTTTGTCCAGCGAGAGTCTTGCGGGAGCAATCGCATGCGAAAAGAAGACCTTGTTGCTTGAGATTCTCAAGAGCGGCTTGATAAAGGTCTCGATGAGTACTTTGTCGCACTATCGGGCCGTCCCACTCTAGGCCATGTGTCTCAAGGCTAGTGAGAATTTGTTTTTCCGCGCCGACAACGACGCGCGGTAAATCGAGGTCATCGATTCGAACGTGCCAGGCGCCGTCGTGGGAACGCGCGTCGAGGTAACTCGCGACAGCCGTGACAAGTGAGCCAAAATGTAGTGGACCGGAGGGTGTTGGCGCGAACCGACCGACGTGCCGTTTTTTAGGCACAGTTAACCGTGCAATTGCCGCTCGCGCAGTTCGTCTCGGGATTTGCAGTCAATGCATTGGTTGGCCGTCGGGCGGGCTTCCAAACGTCGCAATCCGACTTCCACGCCGCACGTATCGCAATATCCGTAGTCTTCAATTTCGATACGTTCGAGGGTTTGGTCGATTTTCTTGATGAGTTTTCTTTCTCGATCGCGCGTTTTTAATTCGATGCTAAATTCTTCTTCTTGCGCCGCTCTATCCGTGGGATCGGGAAAGTTGGTAGCCTCGTCCTGCATATGAATCATGGTTCGGCCCACCTCACCCATTAGATCTTCTCGCCACTGCATAAGTATCTGATGGAAGTGTTTTAACTGAATGTTCGACATGTACGGCTCATTGTTCGCTGGCTCGTAAGGTGAAAAATTCCGGAAAGGCGATTCCAGGGGATTGTGTTCTATTACCCTCGCACTAGTACGAGTCCTCTTGGCGACGGACTTTTTCGCCTTTGTCTTAGCTCGCGGACTTGTCGTTTTGGCTTTACTTCCCGAGCCGGTTCTTGAAGGGGTGGATTTCTTAGCCGTTTTCCCGACTTTGGGTTTGTTGTCTTTCATTCG
>JGI24818J35693_1000051_pt1 | contig 15539 bp, 19 predicted proteins | sample METZYME_3_550m_FD_35693 | JGI IMG/M metagenome (IMG submission 35693) | reverse complement strand
TTTCACTGTTGGATTTGCACAGGGTTCCGGTGGAGTGTTCCACAATGCGACACACGACACCCGACATGCTGTCACTTTTCCCTGTCACTAATTCTAAAGGGNAAAAAATGATATCAAAAGCTGTAACAACCGTTCTTCTGGCCGGTTTTGTGGCAGGGATACTTTTTACTGGCGCACAAATGCTGAAGGTTACTCCGCTGATTCTGCAGGCAGAAAAATATGAAGTTGGTACAGAAGTTGTGCCTCACACTCATGAGCAATCCGGAGTTACTCATGAACATGAATTGAACGGTGTTGCTCTCGATGTGCATGCAGCATTGACTGTCGCGCATGGAGCCGAAGTTGCTGCTCATGATCATGCTGTGGAAAACTGGGCGCCGACGGATGGAGCGGAGCGTACTTTTTATACTGCAGTTTCAAATATCGTTACTGGTATTGCCTTCAGCTTAATGCTGGTTGCAGTTTATCTGCTGCGTGGGAAACCGGTCAATATGAATTCCGGCCTACTTTGGGGCGCAGCCGGTTTTTTGATCTTCTCCGGATCTCCAGCATTGGGTCTGCCTCCTGAACTTCCCGGAATGACAGCGGCGGCTCTTGATGCACGTCAAACATGGTGGATAGGAACTGTGATTGCCACAGCAATTGGCATTGGCCTTTTCACCGAAACCAAAACCATTTTGTCAAAAGTTGCAGCAGTGTTGTTGCTGGCGGCTCCGCATCTGATTGGAGCACCGCATCCTCTCTTGTTTGAAAGCAATGTTCCGGCAGAACTTTCTGCACAATTTGCGATTGCTTCGCTGTTCACCTCTGCTTTTTTCTGGATGGTGTTGGGAGCATCAACCGGGTATTTTTACCAAAAACTTGTACCGAAAACAACTGAGTCTTTGACTACCGCCTCTGCCTGATCAGGCCTTTTAACTTGGGTTTTTAGACTGTAAATCTTTTAAGCAGTCTAAATTCCTGAAAATCTAAACCCCCTCCATTTTTGTTTTTTCTCTGTGTTCCGGATAGCATTTGTGTTAGTATTTACGATCTCAAACACCTCTAATCTCAACTCAAAAACCTCGCATGATTCGCAGTGATTTTCTGGATGCAGTTGGTAATACTCCACTGATAAAACTACGCAAAGCCTCTGAACTGACTGGTTGTAATATTTTAGGAAAGGCGGAATTTATGAATCCGGGAGGTTCAGTCAAAGATCGTGCTGCGAAAGCGATTGTGCTGGATGCAGAAGCGCGGGGACTTTTACGGCCGGGCGGAGTAATTGTCGAAGGTACTGCAGGCAATACCGGAATTGGACTGGCACTCGTGGCGAATTCATTGGGATACCGGACCGTGATTGTGATTCCGGAAACGCAAAGTCAGGAAAAAAAGGATATGCTGCGGCTTTGCGGAGCTGATTTGCGGGAAGTTCCGGCAGTGCCCTATCGCGATGAAAATAACTATGTCAAATTCTCCGGCCGTCTTGCTGAAGAACTGGCAAAAACTGAAGCAAACGGTGCGATCTGGGCCAATCAGTTTGATAATGTTGCCAACCGAAAAGGTCATTACGAAAACACTGGTCCCGAAATATTTGAACAAACCAATGGTAAAGTTGATGCTTTCATTTGTGCAGTTGGAACAGGAGGAACACTGGCCGGAACCGGAATGGCACTCAAAGAACGCAATCCGAAAATAATTATCTCACTCGCGGATCCGCTGGGTGCTGCGCTGCATTCATTTTACACAACTGGTGAATTATCGAGTTGGGGAGGCTCCATCACCGAGGGCATCGGTCAAGGCCGCATCACCGCAAATCTGGAAGATGCTCCAGTTGACCAGTCTTTTCAAATCCCGGATGAAGAAGCTCTGCCGATTTGCTTTGATCTTTTGAAAGAAGAAGGACTTTGTCTTGGAGGATCTTCCGGAATCAACGTTGCAGGAGCAATTCGCCTGGCACAAGAACTTGGTCCGGGAAAAACGATTGTTACCATTCTTGCTGATTCCGGTGTCCGTTACCAATCCAAGCTTTTCAATCCTGTATTTTTGCGGGAAAAAGGTTTGCCGGTTCCAGAGTGGATGGAGTAATTGAGCTGCAAAAATGCCCAACATTTTAATGTTCCAAGGCACCGGATCTGGAGTTGGCAAAAGTGTTTTGGCGGCCGGATTTTGCCGATTATTGAAAAATCGTGGCTTTCGTGTTTTGCCCTTCAAAGCACAAAACATGGCACTCAATTCCGGAGTCACGTCGGAAGGTCTAGAAATGGGGCGGGCGCAGATTGTTCAGGCGGAAGCCTGCAGTGTGTTCCCGGATGTACGCATGAATCCTATTTTACTCAAGCCTCAGGGCTCCGGTGTTTCCCAATTGATCCGTATGGGAAAGGTTGTTCGCAACTGTTCTGCCAGGGAATATTACACTATGGCAGAAGAAAATTTCCGGATTGCAAAACAAGCCTTTGATTCACTGAAAACTGAAGCAGACTGGATCGTGATGGAAGGCGCGGGGAGCCCTGCGGAAATAAATTTGCAGGCGACGGATATCGTCAATATGCGCATGGCTGAATACGCTGGGGCCAAAGTCATACTGGTCGGTGACATTGACCGCGGAGGTGTTTTTGCCTGGCTCAAAGGGACATACGATTTGATTCAGGCTCAGCACCGGTCATTGCTGCATGGAATGCTGATCAATAAATTTCGAGGTGATGTTTCTCTTTTGGAACCAGGAATTGAGCAGTTTAATGAAATTGTTCCGGTTCCTGTTTTGGGCGTCATACCCTGGCGCGAAATGTTGCTCGAGGATGAGGATTCCCAAAATTTGCAATCAAAAATAGATCCTGAAGCAAAACTTGATGTAGCGATAATTCGTCTGCCTCACATTTCCAATTTCACCGATTTTGATCCACTCAAGCAGATTTCCGGAATTTCAGTCCGCTTCGTTAACAGAATTCCGGATCTGGAAAGTGCCGACTTGATAATTCTTCCGGGCAGTAAAAACACACTTTTCGATTTACGTTTTTTACATGAAAAAGGTTTTGCGGAAAAACTGAACCAGCTGAGTGGACGTACCTGGATTTTGGGGATTTGCGGTGGTTTTCAAATGCTCGGTGAAGCAGTTGAAGATCCAAACAATATGGAATCCTCCGGAGCGTCCGGTACAGGTGGTTGCGAATCCGGACTGGGACTGCTGCCCATGACTACAGTTCTGGAAGGGGATAAAAAACTTGTCCGGCGCAGATATAAAGGAATAAATTGGCTCAATGGTTTAGACTGGTCCGGATACGAAATTCATTTGGGACGTACTGAATTTCACAAAAATCCGCAAGAATCGTTTGTTACAGAGGAAGTTACAGCGGCAAATGATTCTTCTCTGGGTGTTATTGACCGCAAACAAAAAATAATCGGCACCTACATTCACGGCTTGTTGGAAAGTCCTGAAGTGACCCAAAAACTTTTGGCATTGTTGACTGCAGAAACTTTTGACATTCCGCTTTCTTTTCAGGAAACTAAAGAGCGTGAAATGGATGAGCTGGCGCTGTTTCTGGAAGAACATTGTGAAGTGGAAAAAATACTGGCGAATTGAGCAATCAAAAAATAAACGGCAAATAAAAATGACAGAAATTATTAAAGATTTAGTGACAGAGAAAACCGTCAATGGAATTAAAATCCCTAAACGACCCAAAATAAAACAGGGTGCATTTCAAATTTATACCGGAGAAGGCAAGGGCAAAAGTACAGCTTCGCTTGGACTGATGCTGCGTGCGCTGGGTTCAGGAATGCACGTTTATTATGTGCGGATGCTCAAACCGCGCTGGAAAACCGGCGAGTTGAAACTCTGTCCGGAAAATTTTCACCCAAACCTGACTTTCCGCAATGTACCGCATTACTGGGCCCTTTGTGTAAGCAAAACAATTCCTGAAGATGTGGAAACGATGAAAGAAAAAATGGAACCTGAAATGGAAGATCTGCACGAACAGGTAAAGTCTGGAAAGTACGACCTCATTATTGCCGATGAGATTAATTATTGTATTTACAGGGGCTTGCTTTCTGTCGAAAAAGCAATTCAAATTGTGGAGGATCGTCCGAAAAATGTGGAGCTGGTCTTTACGGGACGCTATGCACATGAAGAACTTATTGGGCGGGCAGATCTGGTAACTGAAATGAAGAAAATCAAGCACCACTTTGACAAAGGAATTCGTGCCAGAATTGGTATTGAATTTTGATTCATCGGCCTGCTTTAACGTCACTAATATTCTTTAGACCCACTTAAATCTTCAAGCCTGACATTTTAAGAAAATGCTTTTCGCGCGTGTTTATTTTCCTTTTGCCTTAGGCTATGCCATATCCTATTTTTATCGCAATACCAATGCGATAATTGAGAGTGATCTGGTTAATGAACTTGGACTCGGACCTGCTGATTTGGGGCTTTTAACAGGCGCATATTTTTTTTCATTTGCGATTTTTCAGCTGCCTTTGGGTATATTGCTCGACCGTTATGGTCCGCGGCGTACGGAAGCGGTTCTGCTTTTATTTGCCGCATTGGGGGCGTGGATTTTTTCGAATGCAGATTCACTTTCAGGATTGATCTTGGGCAGATTGCTGATCGGCTTAGGTGTTTCCGCGTGTCTGATGGCAGCATTCAAAGCTTATGTAATCTGGTTTTCCAGTGGACGTTTGCCGATGATCAACGGCTTGCAAATGGTTGCAGGTGGGTTGGGAGCCCTGGTGGCGACTACTCCTTTGCAGAATGTCCTTTCAATCACAGACTGGCGTGGTGTTTTCACGGGTCTTGCCATCATTACAGTTTTTGCTTCACTTTTTTTATGGTTTATTTTACCTGAACATCAAAGTTCTGCTGACAAACATCCTGCAATAAAAACACAGCTCAAAGAAATGGGTCAAATATTCCGCAGCCCGGTTTTTTGGAGCATTGNCCCTTTAACAGCACTTTCCAATGGGTCATTTTTGGCGATTCACGGACTCTGGATTAAACCATGGCTGAGAGATGTTGCGAGTCTTGGTGAGGGGGATACGACNCAACTATTATTCGCAATGACACTGGCTATAATTGTCGGTTATTTTTCACTTGGAATTTTCACTGAACGGNTTTCTCAGCTTTTTGATATTNGCCCGATTACTGTGGGTGTTTTTGGAATGACTTTATTTTTAACCNCGCAATTTTCCATGGCCTATGGCTGGGCAACAAGTCCTTTGTTACTGGTTGTTATTTTTGGATTTTTGGGATCTTCATGNATTTTAACCTTTGCAGGTTTAGCTCAAATTTTTCCAAAAAAATATTCCGGACGTGTTAGTACAATCCTGAATGTGCAGGTTTTTATGGGGGCATTTATTATCCAGTGGGGTATAGGAGCAATCATTGAACTCTGGCCAACTACAGAAATTGGCTATGATCCTGCAAGTTATCAAGTCGCAATTGGTGTACTGGTTTTAATGCAAGCAGCAGGTTTGGTCTGGTATTTATTATCTCAACAACTCATCAAGAAGCAGCCCGAAATGATTTAGCACCTAATTCAATTTTTCAAAGAGACGTGTAATTTCTTTAATTTTTACCGTAGCTTCTTTTTGACTTTTCGAGGTAATTGCGTCATTGACACAGTGCTGCAGGTGGCTTGTTAAAATTCCAGACTCAATTTTACGCATTGCTCCTGTCACTGCTCTGATTTGGGACAGAAGATCCATGCAATATCTACGTTCCTCAATCATAGTTTGAATTCCTCGTACCTGTCCTTCAACCTTTTTCAGCGAACAAGTTGATTTTCGTGACTTGGATGCATTGTTGACTCCTCAAAAAAGTGAATATTAAATTGGGCTTGCTGAAAGATGAAATTATTAAATAATACCAATAAGAAAATTATAGATTCAGGATGTCATGTACAAGGGATTCATCTTAAACCGCACAAAATCCTTACTCATATGTTGTTTGATTTTCTCATCCTGCGAGTTATTTTCATTGGGATGCGGCGCCGCTTTCGATTCTTCTGCATTGTCATTCCGGATTAAGTCCGGAATGACAAAAGAAAAACTATTTAGCAACTTGTATTATACCTTATGGGGGTATCAAAAATATGTCAAGTAAAATCATGGATTCAGTATTCATTAACTTGAGCAATTATAAGATTGTGTCATGCCGAGTGTAACTGTCATACTGCCAACCTGGAATCGGGCCGAATGGCTGGAAACAGCAATTGAATCGGTTTTAACACAGACTTTCCGGGATTATGAGCTGATTGTGGTAGATGATGCTTCAACTGATTCTACAGTAGAAATTTTTGAACGCTATTCCGGAAAAATCAGGTGCATTTTTAAGAAAAAACCGGGGAGTCAGTGCTGCACGAAATGCTGCTGTTTTAAAAAGCGACAGCGAGTGGATCGCCTTTTTGGACTCAGATGATTATTGGCATCCGGAAAAATTACAAAAGCAAATCGAACAAACCAAAATTCGACAGGGATTTCCGATTCATTTTACTGATGAAATATGGATCAGGAATGGAATCCGGGTCAACCCGAAAAAAAAGCATCAAAAACGGGAGGGCTGGATTTTTCAGCCAAGTCTGGCACTTTGTTTGATGGCTCCTTCAACAGTGCTCCTCCGTCGTGAACTGCTTGAAGTACATGGTATGTTTGATGAAAGACTGCCCGTTTGTGAGGATTATGATCTTTGGCTCCGGCTCTGTGCTCAGCATCCAGCGGCCTTACTGAACGAAAAATTAATGACACGCCACGGAGGACATGCAGACCAGCTTTCACAAAGAGAATGGGGAATTGACCGTTACCGTGTACAGTCAATTAATAAAATTCTGAAAACTGAAATACTGAAACCGGATGACCGATTAGCCGCTATCCGGATGCTCCAGAAAAAATGCCGTATTTTGATTCAGGGTTTCCACAAACGTGATAATATGAAAGAAGTCCGGAACTATGAAAAAATTATCAGCCAATTTTGAATTCACTAAATGAGAACAACATGACAGAAATTAAGACAGATTTTGAAATACGACAAGCCGAAGAAGAGGATGTACCTGAAATTTTAGAATTGATCAAAGCTCTGGCTGAATTTGAGAATCTCTCCGAAGAAGTGGTTGCAACAGAGGAGTTGCTGAAGATAACGCTATTTGGTATAAATTCTCCAGCAGAAGTGCAAATTGCTTACGACAAAAATAAAACCTTGGGCTTTGCATTGTATTTTCGCACGTTTTCTACTTTTTTGGGACGTCCAGGAATTTATCTGGAGGATCTGTATGTGCGGGAAAGCGCCAGAGGAAAAGGCGTTGGAGAAGCATTGCTCCGCCGATTAGCTCAACGGACGCGGGAAATTGGCGGAGGACGTTTGGAATGGTCAGTTCTTAACTGGAATGAAGCGGCAATTAAATTTTATCAGAAAATGGGAGCATCTCCTTTGGATGAATGGACTATGTTCCGGGTGACTGGAAACAAATTGAAGGAGTTGGCTGAAGAGTGATTATGAATAAGTGATGTATTTTACCAAATATCTCCAAAACGTAAAAGAGTTCTAAACTGTTAACGCTTTTATTTTGATTCCGGCTCTTGCGTTTTTTTGTCCGGCTTTTTTTTTGAAGATTCTTCTTTTTTTGCTATGGCTTTGGTTTTTCTCTCTTCTGTTATTTGGTCATAAACTCTTTGCAAAACACGATTTGTCAGACCATGTGAAGTGTCATCTACAAAATCTTTGCATAGTTCTACAGCTTCGTCAATGACAACACTATGGGATAGTTCCGGATGGTGATAAAGTTCATAGGTTGCCAGACGTAATATATTCCGGACAGTGGTGGAAAGACGGTTCAGTTTCCAGTGTTCCAGGTTACGCCGCAAATATCGATCAAGGTGTTTGCGATGCTGGAGCGTCCCTGCTACCAGTTCCCGTGCAAATTCTTTTATTTCCGGACTGGTTTCAAGTTGATCCAAAAAACGATCAGCATGTTTCATGGCTTTACTTTGAAGCAGTTCCGCCTGATAAAGGGCCTGTAGTGCGTATGATCTAGCTTGGTGGCGCATATTTCTCAGGTTGTCAGTGCAACATGTAATTTTTGAACCAGAGCCTGATTGTAACCATGTGATGTCATATTGGCAACAACTCTTCCTCGCAGTGGATATCCAAGCAGATAAAGGTCCCCGATGAGATCAAGTATTTTGTGGCGTACAAACTCATCCGGATAACGTAAGTCTGTATTGATGACCTTTCCCTCATGCATGATTATATGAGAATCAAGATAGCCGCTGCCGACAGTTCCTTTTTTTTGCGCCATGTCAATATTCTCGAAGGTATTGAAAGACCTTGCTGGTGCAATATCTCTGTTGAAAGAATCCTTTTCAGAATTAAAGGTTAGTTTTTGCTCTCCAATAGGAGCGTCATAATCAACACGCATTTTAACCTCAAAGCCTTCATACGGTTCCACATAGAGGTGTTTTTCATCCAATTTTTTACGCCCCACCTGAATTGGCTCCAAAACTACAGCATCTTTTGCTGATTCATTCTGATCCAGTATTCCGGCTTCTTTGATAAGTTCACTAAAATCCTTTGCTGAACCGTCAATGTTGGGAATTTCTTCATCGACTTTGGCTAAAACATTGGTTATTCCGGCCATATGTAAAGCAGCCATCAAATGTTCTACTGTCCGTACCAGACGGTTATCACGAGCTAATACAGTCGAGTTTGCACTAAATGATTGCTTTGCCACAGATTGAGAAAAATTTTCTATATTTGTGATATGTGCAGGTAAAGATGTATCATCCAATGTTTGAAAAAGAATCCCGGAGTTAGGATCAAGTGGACTTAAAATAACACCGGTGTTTCTACCTGTCAAAAGCCCTTTTCCATTCAAAACAACATTGCCTTTCAAGGTTCGCTGNGGACGTTTTGAATCCTGTAATTGTACTGCTCCAGAAGGTATTATGGGATTGATAATCTTTGCTANTTCCAGCAGAGTATCTGAGGCNAGNTCTTTGATTTTNTTTGGAGGTTTATTGGAAAGAACAATTGAAATTTTGTCGAGCAAAATTTCAAGGCGCAGTGGTTTTTCCATAAAATCGACAGCACCCAGTTTTATTGCATTTACTGCTGCATCGATGCCCGCGTGTCCGCTCATCATGATTACGGGAATGTCCGGATGAGTTTCACGCAACTGACTGAGAATTGCCATTCCATCCGTTCCAGGGAGCCAGATGTCCAACAGTACCAAAGCCGGAGTTTGTTTCTCCAGTTTTGCATAAAAATCTTCAGAGTCCCTGCAGGACATCACCGGATAGCCTTCATCAGAAAGAACATTTTCAAGTGTCTCCCGAATCGCCGGCTCGTCGTCTACTACGCATATAATTTGTGTTTTAGCCATTTAGCACATTATGTCGATGTTTTTTCTGGTTTAACCAGTTCAAAATTGATACTTCAAGCGTTGACCTACTTGAAGTTTTAGTTCGTCGGCACGTCCAGCGTCAATTTCCAGCACAAAATTTCCAGCCACAGGAGGTGTCATTACCGGAGGAATAACTCCGGACTTTGCCGGCTGAACATTCCGGAGAATGTGAACAATTCTGTGATTATCCAGCCAAATGATATCCAATGGGAACTGCATATCTTTCATCCAAAAACCATGCTGTTTACGTTTTTCAAAGACAAACAACATGCCCCAGCCATTTTCCAGACCAGAACGTTTCCCCAGTCCCAAGCTTCGTTTTTCAACTGTGTCTGCGACTTCGACAGAAATTTCCTTTCCTGTGGAAGTTGTGACAATCGCATGTGCATAATCCTGAACTTCAGCAAATGCAAAGTTACTACCGAAAAAAGGAACAAACCAAAAAGAAATAAAAATAGTGCAGAAAAAAAAATGACGCAAAATCAGGCCTCATCATTAGCGAGTTTGGTCAACCGTTTTTTAATCATTTTCTGTTTAAGCAGAGGTAAATGATCAATGAATAAAATACCATTCAAATGGTCGATTTCATGCTGCAGACAAATAGACATCATATCTTCGGCTTCCAGTTTTTTAGAATTTCCGGCAACATCCTGATATTCAATGGTTATTTTTTCAGCACGATCAACTTCGGCCCGGAACTCAATCACACTCAAGCAACCTTCTTCAGAGACAGTAGTTCCGGATTTTTCCAGTATTTCAGGATTGATGAAAACATGAGGTTCCCGAAGTTCGGTGTCTTCCTCACCACTTTTTAAATCAATAACAATTATTTGTTTCAGGATACCTGCTTGAATGGCCGCCAAACCTATTCCGCCGGAAAAGTACATTGTTTCCAACATTGATTGTGCGGTTTCATCAAGCTCTTGATCAAAAACTGTTACCGGCTCAGCCTTTTGCCTCAAAACTGAATCTGGAAAAGTATGAATTTCTAAAAGTGCCATTGCTGTCTTCAAACTGAAAATACACAGTTAATTATGGTAATATAGCATTTGTTACCTNGATTTTAACCAAACTGCATCTCAAACACAATCTGTGAAGCATAAAAAACGACACAGAACATGCTTTGTCTTGAGAAGGAAAGNCAGACTGAGCTAGAATTTTACATCATTNACTTCTTCAAAAATCTCTTGCCGTAAAAAATGGAACCCACATGAANACCGGATTTTATACGAATCCTATTTACCTTGAACACGANACAGGCTCGCATCCGGAAAACGCTAATCGTTTGAGGGCGATACAAGAAAAACTTGAGTCAGAGGGATTGCTTGAAAGATTAATACTGCAGTCGGGACGTCCTGCGACANCACAGGAANTAAAATTATTGCATTCAGAGAAACTGATTTCAGCTGTCGAAGCTGCNGCTGAAAGCGGNGCCAGAACACTCCACACGCCGGACTGCATTATTTCTGCACAAACTTTTAATGCAGCTGCGNATGCTGTCGGCTCAGTGCTGGACGGAGTTATTGAGGTGGCTGAACGTCGGCTTGATAACGCATTTTGCGCCGTTCGTCCACCGGGGCATCATGCAGAAAATGATTCTGCAATGGGTTTTTGTTTTTTCAACAACATTGCCCTTGCAGCAGAATTTTTGACAAGAGAGATGGGNTTCAAANGGGTTNTGATTTTTGATTTTGATGTTCATCATGGAAACGGAACACAGCATTTTTTTGAAGAACGGNCCGATATATTTTTTGCCAGTATTCANCAGGATCCACGCACAAGTTTTCCGGGAACAGGTTTTGCCCATGAACGCGGAAGTGGCGGAGGTGCCGGATTTACTCTCAATGTTCCCGTTCCTCCAGGAATGGGTGATGAAGAATATTTGCAGATCTTTTATGATCAGGTTCAACCAAAATTGGAGGAATACAAGCCGGATTTTGTCTTAGTTTCTGCCGGATTTGATGCGCACCGCGATGATCCTTTGGCTTCACTTAATCTCACAGAGCGAACTTTTCGGGAGTTGACGAGGGAGTTGAAGCAGTTGGCGGAACAATATGCAGGCGGCAGGATTATGAGTCTGCTGGAAGGAGGTTATGATTTAAACGCCCTCTCGTCATGCGTTCAGGAACACCTGTTGATTTTACATGCAGAGGATTAATTGAACCGAAGTCTTGTTATTTTTCAGCTTCTTCTTCAAACATTTTTTCAGAATTCTTTGGTATTTGATAATTGCTGCTGTAAAGAAAATATGGAATTCCGCCCAACAAAAAAACTCCCAGCTGGACAATAATGAAGAGATTGAAAATGTCTGCTCCTCCGGAAAGTCCGGCCAGTTGGTAAAGTGTCTCAAAGGCCGCATGACCGATTCCGATTCCACCCGGGGCAATTGGAATGGCTACGGTGATTAAGCCAATCGGCATTAGAAAAAATTGGGTTGCCAATTCCATTTCTTTAATGCCCATCAAATGTGCAACCTGGAAAAAAATCAGTGCAATTAAAGTGTGAAGGCCTATGGACAAAAATAATGTTAAGAATAAAGTTGTTTTTTGATGCTGATAACTTTTGAATGCGGAATAGACTTTGATGCTGAATTTGCTTGCAGGCAGGCGCTGAAAAAGTCGAAGGAAAGGATCACGACCCTCCTTAAATGGAAACAACACAATTGAATAAAAAAGGACCGTTCCTCCAAATAGAGCAACAATTATCCATGCCAGACTGTGAAGTCGTTCTTGAGAAAGTATTAATTCAAAATTAAAGACTAGTGCAAAAAATGCCATGACAATCAAACCGAACAAACCCACAAACCGGTCAATCAGCAGTGTCATAAACGCTCTGGTACGTCCATCTTCCTCTTGTGCTTTGATCACATAATATCCCTTTACCACGTCTCCAGTTACCGCTCCTGGAAGTGTGGTGTTGAAAAAATTACCAATCCAGGTCAGCACAAAAGTCTGCTTCGGATTTACTTGTATTCCAATCGCACGCAATAATAACCACCAGCGAAATGTCGCCATAGGCACCACTGCCAAAATGAGTATAGCAACCATCATCGCAAGTATTTCCGGAGCATCCCGGAAGAGCATCAATTTTTCAAAATTTAAGCGGCCACTTCGGACTAGGTAAATCAAAATGGTTCCGACGACCACAATTTTGAGTAATATCAGCAGCAGCTTTTTCATTTTAAAATCAAAAATAATTAACGCAAAAAACCAGGATCACCAAAACTCCTCCTATAGATAGCAGTGTCTTTCGAACCTGGTTACAACTCCAGCAGTATCCCAGAATCAACAATAATGAAAAGCTAATACTGTAAAATAGAGGCCAGCCCCAGCCCTGTAATAACCAGGCAGTACCGGCGTACCACAGTCCGTGCATGGTTTCTATCCAGATCGTTCTAAACCCGATTGTGGACTTACATTTCCGGCAACGTCCCTTACTTAAAATAAATGACAATACCGGGATTTTTTCAAACCATTTGAGCTGATGTCCGCAGGAAAAACAAAAAGAACATGCCGGTTTGAATAAATTCAGGGATTGATCCTGGAGTTGCTGTTTCAGGAAAGTGGAAATTTCAGGTGCATTCAACAAACTCAAGCGTCTTGTTTTGTCTGCAAACTGCAGCGGAAGCCGATCAAGGCAAACATTTACAAAACTGCCGATTATCAGTCCCAGTACAGTCCAAAATCCTATTTCAAAATACTGCACTCATGCTCCAGTACCGGCTGTTTTTAGTTGAGCTTTCAGGTTTTTCAAAACTGCTGATATATACGTAAAAAACTGGCAAATTTTGGCAGGCCTTTCTTTGTGGTTCCAGTGAATTTGTAAGTTATGACAGTTCCTACAGCAGGTGGATTTCTTCGTTCTTTATTACTGAAACCTGTACCTATACGAAATCTGCGGCCGCTTTCATCAGTCACCAGTAATGAACCCATCATTCCGCTGAATTTGCCTTTTCCGGGTAAAATTTCTACAACTGTGGCTTCTGCATCCTGCCACGGTTTGAGTTTCAGCAAGTCGTCGCTTCTTCCACTGTGATAAAGTGAATCAGCGCGATGCAGCATCAACCCTTCACCACCCTTTGTTACAATTTCATCCAGCATATTCAGCAGAGCATCCTCTGAATTCAGGCGAATTTGAGGTATAGGCTGGAGCCAGGAAATTTTTAGGGTCTCTGTCAATTTCACCATTTTACGGACCCTCCGGGTGAAAGTTCCTGGATGCTCCGGAAGCTCAAATAACATGTAACGAACCTGTCTCCAGTCGTTATGATTTGGCTGATTTTGCGGACAATTCCGGAAAGCTTTTCAAAAGTTCCTCGTCCCATCCAAAGCTCACCATCCATTAACTGTTCAGGAAAATTTTCTGTGAACCAGTCTGGAGCACTAATTAGTTTGCCGCTGCGAAAATGAAGTTTTTCACCATTCCAAATTGCGCGTACTCCATCCAGTTTTTCACTGACCCACCATTCTGATACATTTTCCTGCTTGTATACCTTTGCCAGCAATGGATCAATATTTTGATCTTTATCATTGGTATCTCCTGCAGCAAGAGGAAAAACACCAATAATAAAAGTGAAAAAAACTGAGATCAGAAGAAGTTGGGAGTATAACGGTTTGTAAAACATTACTGATTTTGAGGAATATGTTTGTCAGTAAATCAAGTCTAAGTTCACCTACATGAGAAAAATCAGGATGTATAGATAAATTTTTTCAGGAGTTAGTTTTCACTAGCTAACTTCCAGAGATTTTGGCAACAGGAAGCGATCCAGCAATTCATTGGCAAGACGTATGTAACCAGTTGCACCGGCTGAATTCAAGTGACGCTGTATCACATCTATTCCTAAAGAACTTGCTTCCAGAATATGTGGACAATTTGGAATAATGGTTTCAAAAACAGAATCGCCCAGCGTTTGGTATACCTGTTTGCATATTTGCTGGTGAGTCAGAATTTCATCATTATACATAGTCAGTAAAATTCCAGCCAGGCGCAACCTTGGTTCAATTGTCCTCTGAAGTTCCTTAAATGCCTGCAAAAAGCGTTTGAGAGATTTAATGGCCAATGCTTCACATTCCAGAGGCACAATGACGAGGTTCGCAGCAAGCATTGCATTAATGCTGAGGGAGCTTGTAGATGCGGGTGGATCGACAATTATAAATTCATAGCTACTGGATGCATTTTGTTCCAGCCATTGTGAAAAATGATAATAATCAGCAGCTATTTTGTTTACAGTTTGTTCTGTCAGGAGGTCTTGAATATTCGAAAGCAGGAGGTCAAGATTCTGGTGTTTGCCGGTTTGGATAATTTCCTGTGACGAAACACTTGGTGTGCAAAAAACTTCACGTATTCCTAATCCATCTGGTTTGTCTAATCCGAGAGAATGGTGAACGGAACCTTGTGGATCAAGGTCGACCAAGAGCGTCTTATAACCGCCCAGTGCAAAGGCAGTGGCCAAATGAACGGCTGATGTTGTTTTACCTACTCCGCCTTTTTGGCTGGCGAATGTAATTACTTTTGCCATTGTAGAAACCGCTCACCTGAAAAAGATTTAGTTTTACTGTTTTTTAAATCAATCACGTTGCAAAAGCGAGTGTAACACAGGATCAGTGAAAAGCAAACTTTTCTCATCCAAACATACTACTTAAGCTCAAACTGAATCAAGTGCAGTTTGTAATTTTTCTCGTACACTTTTTGCAAAAACATCTAAGTCGGTTCTTCCGGTTGCCTGCACCATCATTTCCGGATCAATGACTCCTAAAACAGTTTCTCCTTTTTCCGGATCTTCATAAACAACTACGTTGCAAGGCAGCAACAGGCCGATATCTATTTCCTCAGATAAAACTTGAAAAGCAAGTCCTGGATTGCAGGCCCCGAGGATTACATATTTTGTAAAATCCTGATCAATTTTATTTTTTAGTGTTGCTTTCACATCGATTTCAGTCAAAACACCAAAACCCTGTTCTTTAAGTGAAGATTTGATTTTTTCAACTGCTTCTTCATAGGAAAATGGTACAACACGCTTCATACCGTATTTTAATGCTGATGACATTTTTTTCTCAATAAGATTAATATTTGGAAGTTATAACTGCTGGCGCACCCGGCAGGAGTCGAACCTGCGACCCTCAGTACCGCAAACTGTGCTAGCAGGTATACAGGTATATACTGCAACAAACAAGG
>JGI24818J35693_1000047_pt1 | contig 16332 bp, 17 predicted proteins | sample METZYME_3_550m_FD_35693 | JGI IMG/M metagenome (IMG submission 35693) | reverse complement strand
TAAAAACCGTCAAAATAAAGAGGCTCGTGAAGGGATTAAATCAATTCATGCAGCATATTTGATTGAATCCGAAAACTTTCTTAAAAAAAATGACAAAGTAAATGCAGCAGTGAAAATTGAAAAAGCTCTAAAAATTGCCTCAGGTACTAATCTGATTCAAAAAGCTATTAGTATCAACATGCTGCTCAAAAATGAAAATAGAGTAGTGGAGTTAGAGGAGATGCTGAAAGATATCAAAAGAAAAGAGATTCAAAGTAAAGTTCAGGAAAAAATCAGCCAGGCAGAGGAGGCTGAAACAAGGGCTGATTACAAAGGAGCTATCCGTTACTTTCAAGAGGCAATCAAGATTGAACCACAAAACAGTACATTAAAGAAATTAATTGACCTTTGCGTCCACATCAATCGTCCTGATTTAACTGAAAAAATAACAGATTGGTTTAACAAGTATCAGCATTCTCTTCTGGAAAAAGAAAAAAAACAAGCTCGTGAGGAGTTGAAGCAAAGCAAAAATAATGGAGATGAATCTCAGAAAGATGGAATTTGATGCACAGAAAACGGGGATTAAATGGCGACTTTCATAATTTATTAAACTTGGATTCATTGGTTGACATTGTTTCCAACAATGTAGGAATACTCGTTATATTAGCTGTGTTCATGGCAATGTTTTCACTATTGGAAAAAAATGAGCAGGTAATTTCAAAAACACAATCGACAGAAAATATTGAAAAACTGAAAATTCCCTGGTCTCATGTATCACAAAAAAACATCCTTTTGATTTTTCTTCGGAGTAACCGTTTATTGTACCTGGATCGTACATTAGTTTATCAAAGGCTAAAAAAATATCTCTCTGGTAGTGAACCTTTACCAAAACACGTCAATCTGGATCAATTTTCCATTGAACTCACAGTCGGAAGTGGACACGCACACTGTCTTAAATTTCTTCCTTCTCCGGGAGCAGGACAGTGGTGGCATCAGTTTTCTCAGCGTAATGGGGTGATGAAAAAATTAATGAAAAAATATCCTCCGGAAGAAAACTACTTTTTTTTCTGGGTTGACCCAGACAGTTTTGAAATGTTCCGTGAAATAAGAAAATCTTTGTGGGATCTAAACTTTGAAGTAGGTTGGAAGCCAATCCGAATTGAAACCCCTTTGCGTTACTGCAGTGGGGTTGGTCAAGCACGAGAATTTCTACCACAATAACAATATGCTCAAAACAGCAATAATGCCTGTCACCAAAAAGACAGCTAGTTCAGCCAGTGATAAAGCCTTGATTGCAAAGTTAGTCAAGCAAATTCGGAGCTATGTTCAGGAATACGGTACAGTTAAAGATTCAGAGTTGCTTGAACAAGCCATTGCTGATATCCGGAAACACCACGAACATCAAAAACGTAAATCCGGACAACCGGTCATTATTCACCCCCTTCGTGTGGCAAACTATATCTGTCGAGCAGGACTGGATGCCCCAACAGTTGTAGCAGCCATTCTTCACGATATCATTGAAGATACTAAAATTACACACAAAGACATCAAAAATCGATATGGAGCCTGGTATGCAGATATTGTCAGAGGGCTAACTAAAATAAAAAATCCGGAAAGTCCAAAAGAAGGAGAAGCAGATTATTTAGACGCAACTTATCAGCGTATGTTGAAAGCCATGACACAGGATGTTCGTGCTTTGCTGATCAAGCTGTTTGACAGACTCGATAACATGAGAGACATGGAAGCCATGCCCCGCCACAAACAGCGTAGAATCAGCCTTGAAACTCTAAATGTATATGTACCTATAGCCGAAAGACTGGGACTAACACAGATTTGCCGGGAGCACACCGAACTCTGTTTCAAACTACTGTACCCAAAGAGATATAATAAAACACTCACAGAAATTGATGAACTGAAAAAAGCCCGTACTTCAACAATAAATGGCATGAGGATTTCTTTGCTGAGAACTCTTGAAAAGAATAATTTAGCATATAAAACGATCGAGCCGCTATTTGTTCATCCTGCTTCCAGAATTCAGGAAAGAGGTCCTATTGACCATGTATTGGAAGGTTTCAGGATTATTGTCAAAAACAGCTTGGACTGTTTTAAAGCACTTGGAATAGTTCATACAAGTTTTTATGTAATTCCTTTGAAAATTAGAGATTACATCAGCAACCCTCTCTGGAATGGTTATGAAGGAATCCAGACAGAGTTAAGAATTGAGGGTGAACAAACATGTATTGAGATCGTTTCAGAAGAAATGCTGAAAAAAAATCAGTATGGAATCATGGCTCATTGGCAGGGAAGTCCAACTGAGCTAGCTGACTATTACAGGATATACCTCAATCAACTTGATCAGTTGGCTGGTGATAAAGACGTTCGCATGCTCGAAGTTATGAGCTATGTACAGTCTGATCAGGTACAGGTCTATAGTCCCAAAGGTGATATGTTTGTTTTTCCAAAAAGTGCTACTGTGCTAGATTTTGCTTATGGGATTCATTCAGAACTTGGAAACCATTGCATTGGTGCCCTGGTAAATCCTTCTTCAGTAGGAACAACAAAAAAAAGGGTCCCTCGTGAGCGTCAGTTGTTTGCAGGGGAAGCTTTGCAGATTCTCACAGACCGTGGAGTTCAGCCGAGAGAAGAGTGGCTTGAACAAGTCAAAACTGCAAAGAGCCGTGCCCAAATTAAACGTGCTTTGGAACAACAAAAAATAATCAGTGCCAGAAATTCTGGGCGGACATTATTGGAGCGGAAATTGCGAGATTATGGTGATGAGCAAGGCACAGAGAAATGGATCAAATCCAAGGCTGTAAAAGAGGCACTTAAAGCAGAAAAAATATCAGCAAACAAATTTTTTCAGGAAATTGGACTGCAAAAACGTCCTCTGAAAATGTTTCTCAGAAAATATAAATTGCTTGAGTATCAACATACTGGTCGTATAAAAGAGATGATAGGTTCAGAATTTTGGGGGAATATATTTGGTGGCGACAAAAACATTTTTTTGATCGAAGATATTCAAAACCCCTTAATCCGATTGGCTAGTTGTTGTTTCCCAATTCCTGGAGACAAAATCACAGGTTTTATCTGTAATGATCATGAAATTGAAATACACGTCACAAACTGCTCCAAATTAACTCGTAAAAATAAACGTCTGCAGCAAAACAAAATTCCAATTGATGTGGCTTGGAAAATCTCTAAAAAAATAACTCGTTCTCACATTATTCATTTCCAAGTGATTGATGGAACAGGGATTCTTTTTCAAATAACGAAAATAATAAAGGATGCAGGTGTAGCAATAATTAATTCCGAAACCGCCGCTAAGAAAAATAAAGAGGCAGATATTCGCATAAAACTTGAATCGGTTTCCTGGCCAGTTTTTCATAAAATAGTTGAGAAGTTGAGACCATTAAAATTTGTAAAGGAAATCTGGGAAGAATCTCCCGATAGTGTTTAGTGGTATGGAAATTTTAGAGGTTTGTGTACAAAAAAATAAAAGAATAGCACTCTAATTTATTATGGAACTTCCAACCTGGCTGGAAACCCGCTTGATGCAGGTTTGTGACTTGGTCTTTGCTGTCATACCCCAACAGACTCCTACTCTGGAAAAATTAGGGCAATGTAAAATTATTTCTCACCGCGGGCAGCATGACAACCAAGAAATTTTTGAAAACACTTTGACTGCATTTGATCATGCGCTAGAAACTGATGGGATTTGGGGTATTGAACTGGATTTTCGCTGGACAAAAGACTTGTATCCAGTTGTTTCCCATGATCCGGATTTAATGAGATTGTACGGTTCTAATGCCAGGATTTCAGAAACAAAACTGGAAGATCTAAATCGAATCTGCCCTCATATTCCAACACTGGAAGAAGTACTTCAGCGCTACGGGGGGAAATTGCATTTAATGGTGGAGGCCAAAGAAGAATATTATCCTCAACCCGAAAAACAAAACAGGATACTGAAAGAACTTTTTTCTCAGTTAAAACCTCAAAAAGATTTTCATTTGCTCTGCCTGATTCCAGAAATGTTGGAATTAGTGACTTTTACCGAAAATTCAGCAAAAATTTTGGTTGCGGTTTTTAATGAAAAAATATTAAGCAATATCTCGTTAAATGAAAACTATGCCGGTCTTGGTGGGCATTATCTGTTACTTCACAGAAAATTAGTAAAGCAACATTTGGACTGCGGACAAAATATTGGAGTTGGTTATCCCAGGTCTAAAAATAATCTTTTTCGAGAAATTAACCGTGGAGTGGAATGGATTTTCTGCAATGACGCAGTAGGTTTGAGCAGCATTCTTCAAGCAGAATTGAAGAAGGCTCAATCANTCGTTGTGGAAGGAAGTGTCAACTAACAGGAAAAGAGACGCAAGCTATGANTGATAAAACTGTTCGAGTTTTATTCACAGGGGGAGGTTCTGGTGGTCCAACCATACCCCTNNTGGCTTTGGCACAGGAAATNCGAGGACTAAAAAAGAACTCCGAATTTCTTTTCTTAGGCAGTAAATTTGGTCCNGAAAGAAAAATGGTAGAGCAAGCTGAGATACCGTTTTCCNCCATTCCTTCCGGGAAACTCAGGCGTTATTGGAACTGGAGAAATTTTATCGATCCTTTGTATATCCTCGGAGGTGGAATAACAGGTTTGATTTATTTGCTCCGTTTCCGCCCACAGGTTATTGTTTCTGCAGGAAGTTTTGTTAGTGTACCGGTAGCTTATGCCGCCTGGCTTTTAAGGATCCCTCATGTGATTATGCAAATGGATTTGCGCTCCGGACTGGCTAACCGCTTGATGGCTCCAGTCAGCAGTGCGCTTGTATTCTATTTTGATAGTACTGCCAGTCAGTTTCCTTCCATATCTTTGAAACGAAAAATAGGCCCGGTTGTACGTCAGGAAATATACTCTGCCAGTGCAAAACGTGCAAATGAACGTTTTGGTCTACATCCGGAACGCCCGCTTATACTTATCACTGGAGGCGGTCAGGGAGCAGTTGGTTTGAATCAAGCCATCTTTCCCTTGATAAAACATTGGCTTGTTGATTTTCAAGTTGTACACCTCACTGGAACAAAATGGAATAATTCTTTGGAACAAAGAATCTTCCGCTTTTTCTCATCCGGATTACCACCAGATAGAAACTATCCATGAAGGCATGGGTGACTTGCTTTCCAGGAGTGAAATAGTGTTGACACGCGCAGGAATGGGGATTCTCGGTGAACTTGCTGTTTTACAAAAAGATACTGTTCTCATTCCACTTCCGGGAACACATCAGGAAGATAATGCTTTGATTATCAAAAAATACAAGGCTGCAGAAATAGTTTCCCAGGTAGATTTAGCTTCCACTGGCCTAGAGTGGTGGAATAGTTTTTTGGAAAAACGTGTTCCGGGAGAAATGGGGAAAAGGCTTCATGAAATTCTGCAGGATGGTGGAACGAATGATTTTGCACAGTTGGTTTTTGAGATAACTGATGAAAGGTGAAAATGGTTCTAAAATCAAAATGTTGCAAATTTTTCAATGCTCTAGTTTTGCAAGTACGACATAGTAAAGGTTTGTGGATCGTAATCCTTTTATTATTCTTTGGTACCACGTCCTGTGCACTTGGAAGCGGGAAGTTTTACGAGTGGTGCAAAAAAAGAGAATTCCCGGCCATTTGTAAAAAATATTTTTAGTCAATTATATTTGTGTCTTTGATGAAAATTGGAATCCTTTGCGCCATCCCCAAAGAAATACATTTTTTTAAATTGCTTCCAAATTCTGGACAGCAGGTTGGTGGTAGAACTTTTTTCAAAAGCAAACATTCTTTCCATGAGCTGATTGTAGTTGAATGTGGGATAGGGAAAGTCAATTCAGCGATGGTTTCCACGATTCTAATTCAGGAATTTAAGTGTGAAATTCTTATTTTTTCCGGAATCGCGGGAGGTATTGATCCGGATATGGAAATTGGAGAAGTTTTGATTGGTGAGTCTTTGATTCAGTATGATTACGGTGCACTGAAAGACGGAAATATCCGAGTTTACCGTGCAGGGGAAATACCGATGGGGCTACAGAAAAATAAAGCAGAATTTGTTCTAGATCCGGTGATAAAGGAAAAAATCAATACCTCACTTCCAGATGTCCGGATGGGTACTATCCTGACCGGAGATGTTTTTCTTCAGTGTCAAGAAACCAGGAAAGAGTTGTATGAAAAATTTGGTGCGCAGGCCGTTGAAATGGAAGGAGGAGCAATTGCTCAGGTTGCAGAACAATTTGGAATACCTGCAATCGTGGTACGTTGTCTCAGTGATTTAGCTGGAGCAAATGGACACAAACTTTCCTCTACATCATTGAAAAAAGCCGCAAAGAGTTCATTCGAAACTGTGCAGTCCATTTTGAATGCTTTGCTCTAATTGCAGATCTTCAAAAATAGCAGCGTAGTTCAAAATAGGGTGAACCTGCGCCTAATTCCGGATTGATCCGAAATCCATCTTTTGCAACTGGATAAAGCTCTTTGACCCTGTTGTATTTTCGGTTAAGGTGATTGTCTCTGCAAACAACGCTGACGGATTGCCTTTTGTCTTCAAAAACACAGACTAAAGTTTTTCCTTCCAGCAGCAACTCAGATTCTATCCGGGTCCAAAAACTTACCATCCTGCACTCAGCCAAATTTGCTGCAGATTTGATTTTTCCTTCTGAATCAACAGGGATAGTGTGGCTCTCAGTTCCGTAACCATTTTCGGAAACCAGAATCTCCCATTTAAAATAGTCTGCAAATAATTCCGTAGAGAGGATGAGTGAAATTAGTAAAATAAACAACCATTTAAGCATAAATGATCTTATTGTAGAATCTTGTTCCAGTACCATAAAAGACACAAAAAATAGTTTTCTTGAATGGTCCTGGAATCCTAAAGTCTTTAATCCAAAAATATTTCCAATCTTGTCACATCCGTTCTGGTGGTGAGATTCCAATGAGGTGAAGACCCTGCAGGAGAGTTTCAGCAACACAGTGAAATAAAAGTAATCTGGCAGCTTGCAGCATTTCAGTTTCAGCATGCTTTACTGAACATGTGTTGTAGGCACGGCTGAAATCTTTGGAAAACTCATAGAGCATCCGGGCAAGTAAGGAAGGACGGTATTGCTCACCGGATTTAAATACAGTGCGATTGAAATCCAGCATCTGTCGTAAAAGCTTTTTTTCATTGGGATGTGCTAATAGTGAAAAGTCCACATCAGCGACCACTTCACGCGAAATTTGCCGACAAATGCTCCTGATTCGCACGTAGGCATAAACCAGATAGGTGCCGGTATCTCCTTCAGAAACCAGCCAGTCGTCCATTGAAAACACAATCTGCTTATTTGAGTCTTGATTTAGCATACCGTATTTAATGGCTGCCACTGCAATTTTTTGAGCCGTTTCTTCAAGTTCTTTCTTACTCCATTCCTGCCGATGTTCTCCCAGATGATTGGATTGGATACTTTCAATGATTTCTTTGCGCAACTGCGAAAACAGAATCACATTTCCTGCACGAGAACTCATTTTACCTTCTGGAAGCATCACAAGTGCATACGGCAAATGGAAACACTTGTCGACTTGCTCATAGCCCATTCTTTTGAGGGTAGCAAAAACTTGTTTAAAATGCAGCGTCTGTTCAGCCCCAACCACATAAATTGAGCGCTTCACTCCAAACTGGTCAAATTTGTGTTGTGCAAGTGCAAGGTCTTTTGAGGAATAGAGGGTGTTCCCATCTGATTTCAGGAGCATAAAAAAACCAAGTTCTTCCTCCTCAAGATCAATCCCAATTGCACCTTCTGAATACTGAAATATCCCTTTTTTTTCTCCTTCAATTACAATTTGCCTGCCTTCTTCATCAACCTCGGACTCATAGAAAATATGGTCAAAACTTACATCCAGCCACTCATATATTTCTTGAAAATCCAACAAAGACCATTCCCGCGTTTTTTCCCATTCTTGAATGAATTGCTCGTCTTTTGCTTCCAGTTTTTGCTGAATTTGACTGATTTCTTTCTGAAACTTAATTTTCTCTTGACCTTCTGCTTCATCCAGTTTTTTTACAGCATGCGTGTAAAGTTCACCTAACCACTCTCCACGAAATTTTTCCGGAGGAGTTTCAGTGTTGTAATTACTATGAAACCACAAACATTTTGCGATATGTGCTCCAACGTCACCAATGTAGTTTGCTCCGACTACATCATAGCCGTTGTAACAAAAGATACGGCACAAACTATCTCCAAGCGCCACATTACGCATATGTCCAACATGAAAACCTTTGTGTGTATTTGGTTGAGAAAATTCAATCATCACCCGTTCACGGGAAATGTTGGAGGGCTCTGTGAAATACTTTCCACAGAAAACATCAGGTAAGACTACTTCAGCCATTACAGCAGCAGAAACAGTAAAATTCAGATAGGAGTCTTTTGCCTGGATTGAAATTAAAGGGGTTTCCGGTGAGATATACGATTGAAGCTGCTCTGCCAGTTCCACAGCAATTTGAAAGGGGGGGCGTCGCAAACTTTTAGCAAAGCTAAAGCATGGGAGTGCATAATCTCCCATATCAGGATTGGGTGGTTTCTCAACTAATTCGTTGAATGATGATGTATCCCAAGTTCTTGAATCATCAATGTTGTTTAGAACCTTTGCGGTCCAATCACAGATCGTTTGTTCAAATATATTCATCCAAGATCAATCGTTAAATCTTGGGTAAACCAGTTATCCACAGTACCCAACAAACCTGCTTTCCATCATTATTAATGAAACTTTAAAGATAAAATTTCTTTCAAACCTCAACTTTTTCCCGCCGCACTATTCTTCCACGTTTCAGATCATAGGGGGAAAGTTCTATTGTGACTGTATCTCCGGGAAGTACACGAATCTTATACATTTTCATTTTTCCCGACAAATGGCCAATAACAACATGATCATTTTCAAGTTTTACCCGAAAAATGCCTTTGGAGGATTCAAGTACAATCCCCTCGACTTCTAGTTTATCTTCACTCAAATGCTGTTCTCCTTTACTAAAAAATTATCTCAGTTATTTTAGTTTAATATAAAGATTTAACAACTTATACTAATCAAATTCAAGGATATATCAAGTGATTTGAAGAGTTCAGACTTTCTTTTCTCCTTAACCGAAAATTGATTAGCATGCATCCGGTTTTTATATCTTCTTTTTATCCGGTGAAAATCTAATTAAAATCCGTTATAATCCATGATAGTCAATAAAAAAAATTCAAACATAAATTATTCTCACATCCGGATAGAAACGTTTAAATGGACCCATGGAAAGAACGTCGCGCTCCTTCCGGTGTTCAACGGAAAGACGATCACCGCGAGGATTATGAGCGAGACAGAGCACGGGTAATTCATTCTTCAGCATTCCGAAGATTGCAGGCAAAAACACAAATACTCGGAGTGTTAGACGGAGATTTTCATCGTACACGTCTGACACATTCAATGGAAGTAGCTCAAATTGGACGAGGTCTTGTACTTAATTTTGTAAAGCGATATCCGGAACTCAAAGACCTGCTTCCCCGACTTGAACAGATAGAAACGACAGGATTGGCCCATGATTTGGGACATCCACCTTTTGGACACGGCGGAGAGACTGCTCTCAATTTTGCAATGTGCGACTATGGAGGATTTGAAGGCAATGGACAGACATTGCGAATTCTCACAAAACTGGAATCACACACACCCGAGTATGGATTAGATTTAACGCGCCGTAACCTTCTGGGAGTTCTAAAATATCCTGTACCCTATTCCAAACTTCGTCAAAAAAAACTGCCGAAAGTATCCGGCACTTCTAAAAATACAAATGAGCAACAAGCTTGGCAACCTCCAAAGTGTTATCTGGATACAGAGCAGGAAGTGCTTAACTGGATTTTAGAACCCCTTTCAGATTCAGACCAAAAACATTTCCGCGAGCAAACTTTACCTACTCAATCAAATCATGGTTTTTCGTTCCACAAAGCTCTGGATACCTCACTGTTGAATTTGGCAGATGATATTGCTTATGGGGTTCATGATTTTGAAGATGGTGTTGTTTTGCGATTGTTGACTCGCGACCACTGGCAGGAAGTCACAAAACATTTGGATCCAAAATGGGCAGAGGATAATAATCTTCTGCAAATTGAAAAAAAACTTTTCAAACATGGTGAAAACTCCGGGCACAACCGCAAACAAGCTGTTGGAGCACTGGTTCATGCACTTATTACTTCTGCAGAATTGAAACTTAATGAAAAATTTGAAGAACCCCTCCTGGGATGGAATGCAGTTCTTCCGGAAGAACCACTGCAATTCCTCAAATCACTGAAAGAAACTGTTTCGCGTCATGTCATCCAACTAAATACTGTACAAGCTGCAACATATCGGGGACGTAAGGTTGTGCTTTCCCTGTTTGAAACACTCTCATCTGAAGCTGAGATGCTTTTACCTTCATCTTTTCAGATTTTATGGAAAGAGGCAAAAAGTGTTCGGGATCAAAATAGAATAGTTTGTGACTATATTGCCGGCATGACAGATCAATACGCAAATCGCTTTTATGAACGCCTGTTTCTCCCTGGACATGGCTCCGTGTTTGACAGACTATGAAACTATGTTGAGTGCAGAAATTTTTTCACACTCAATAAAAACTTAAACCCAAAACACAATAAGCTAAATTGCTCCCCACTAGACGTCATACCAACACTGTTTCAATCGGTTCCATAAAGATTGGAGGTTCTGAACCTGTTCGGATTCAGTCAATGCTGACCTCTGACACCACCAATGTTGAATCATGCATTGAAGAAATTGCACGATTAGATGCAGTGGATTGTGAAATTATCCGCCTGACAGTCCCGAATCAAAAATCAATTGACAGTCTGCCCGCAATCCGTACTGAAATGAAGAAGCGTGGAATCGAACGTCCCCTGGTAGCGGACATTCATTTTAATCCGCAATTGGCAGTTAATGTATGTGAATTTGTGGAAAAAGTCCGCATTAATCCAGGCAATTATGTCGACCGGAAAAAATTTGAAGTACGCGAATATACTGATCTGCAGTATCAGGAAGAATTGGAACGTGTTGAAGAAAAATTGCTTCCGCTGATACAAAACCTGAAAAAATACGGATGCGCTCTGAGAATTGGTACAAACCACGGTTCACTCTCAGATCGACTGATGAACCGCTTTGGAGATTCGCCGGAAGGAATGGTTGAATCTGCTATGGAATTTTTACGTATTCTCCGGAAGCATAATTTTGAGGATACAGTACTGTCCATGAAATCCTCTAATCCCCTGGTGATGATTGAGTCATATCGGCAGCTTGTACGAGTAATGGATGATGAAAACATGCATTATCCTCTGCATTTGGGAGTTACTGAAGCAGGTAATGAACTGGATGGACGTATAAAAAGTGCAGTGGGAATCGGCGCCTTGCTTTGCGACGGTTTTGGAGACACAATCAGAGTTTCACTTACAGAACCGTCAGAAAATGAAATCCCTGTAGCCCGTTCTATTTTACAGTCCACACGATCCAGAATTTTTAATGCAGATTTTATTTCTTGTCCATCATGCGGTCGTACGTTTTTTGACTTAGAAAGTACCACTGAACAAATAAAAGTACACACTTCACACCTCAAGGGAGTTAAAATTGCGGTCATGGGGTGCATAGTAAACGGTCCGGGTGAAATGGCAGATGCGGATTTTGGCTACGTTGGCGCTGCTCCAGGCAAAATCAATCTCTTTCACGGAAAAACATGTGTGGAACGCAACGTTCCTGCTGAACGAGCTGTGGAACGATTAATTGACCTCATCAAGGAGAAGGGGAAATGGGTTGACCCAGCTTGATGGTTTCGGATAAATCTGAAATCAACAATATGTCATTCCGACCGTTGTGATAAATCTTAATGATATTAGTATAGTAGCATATGCAAGATTTCACGCTTCGCTCGAAATGACAAGGATTTAGGACTTTTTAAGGGTTCATCATGCTTAATACAAAAAAATTTTGGAGAATCCATTACTTACCCCCCTGGCTTTTAAAAAAAAGAATATTTTGAATTTTTTAACTGATTAACATTTTTTTGTAACCCCAAAGTTCAGTGAATTAGATGAATTTCAGCCTTGCTCAATTAACGTAAGTAAGACGTGGTTTTTGTTGATGTCACAGAAGATTTAGACTGATAGAGCAATTCCAGACGACTTTTTTCTCATGTACAGTAGCCCAGAATCATTCTTTTTAGAAACTGAGCGCTTTTTGCTTCGACCATGGAAATCATCTGATTATCCTAATTTTTCCCGTTTAGCAAAANATCACCAAATAATNCGTTTCGTCAATCAGGGAAAACCTTGGAGTGACAAACGAATTCGGAGCTTCATTCATAAGCAGGAGAAGTTGTTCTGGAAAGNAGGTTATTGCCGCTGGGTCGTAGAGGATAAAATAAAACGTAATTTTGTCGGATTATGTGGAGTGGGAGTGTTTGATCCTCCAGGTTTTTTAGAGATCGGCTGGTGGATTGCAAAAAGATTTTGGGGACAAGGTTATGCAACAGAAGCCGCACGTTGTGCTTTGGAACACGCTTTCAGGGAAATACGGATTCCTCACTTAAAATCAGTTGCGAATCCGGGAAACAAGGCTTCCATTGCCGTAATGCACAAGATCGGTTTTCAACAAAAATTGAGTGGTTTTTTAGGTGATTACCTACGATCTCCTAAATATTTACCAATTGTTACATATTCGTTGGACAATCCATATCTTGATTCCTCTCCCCAAAAATAGCACTTCCCACTCGAATCATAGTTGCCCCCTCCTGAATAGCCCAATGAAAATCAGCTGTCATACCCATTGAAAGTTCCGTGATTTCTGCAGAATCAAGTTCTTGCTGAAGTTTATCCCGCCATACGCGGAGTTTCTCATATATTTTTCGAGTTGGAGTTTCACCAATATTTGGTGCAGGAATAGTCATCAGTCCACGTAATTTGAGCCATTTCCCGGATAGTATAGTTTCTGATACTTGCAAAATATCCTCCCAGTCATGAAGTCCGGATTTGGTAATTTCCCGGGAAAGATTAACTTGAAGCAGCACATTGATTTTCTTTTGTGCAAAAGCACTACGGGCTTCTAATTTTTCTGCTAATTCGGTAGAATCAAGAGTATGAATCCACTGAAAATTTCCGGGACAGAACTTTACTTTGTTTTTTTGCAAATGACCAATCAAATGCCATTCTACCAGGGGGTTTTCGGTCAGGGCCTCAATTTTTCCAAGAGCTTCCTGAACCCGGTTTTCACCGAATGCGATCTGCCCGGCCGCTAGGGCCTGCAGTATCATTTCAGTAGATTTGGTTTTACTAACTGCAATCAGCCGGATGTCTTCCGGAGTACGTCCGGACTGGATTGCCGCTTGTTTTAATTGTTGCTGAACGATTGNTATATTATCTTTGATTGNCACTTCATTTNCTCTCTAATAATTATTGATGTTAAAAGAATCTTTAATTGACAAACTTTGGGTTGCGCTTTTTCGTATTCCTGTACTGAAAAATTATTGGGCACGCAGCTATGAAGCAGTACTCTTTGATCATGTGCCATGGACAAAGCTTAACAAACCACTGCCAGAATGCAAAATTGCCTTATTTACAACTGGTGGTATTCATTTGAAATCCGACAAAGCTTTTAATCTGATTGATCCACATGGAGACAGTTCTTTCCGCCGAATTCCTTACAGTGTCACCAAAGAAGATTTAACCATTTCTCACAAATATTATGATCACCGTGACGCAGATCTGGATCCAAATCTGATCCTGCCCTTTGAGGTCTTACTAGAACTGCAAGCTGAAGGCAGAGTCGGCCCCTCCAACAAATTTCATTACAGTTTCATGGGACACATAGAAGAACCTTATTTGACGACTTTAATCCAAAAAAGCGCTGTTGATGCAGCAAAAGAAATCAAGCAGCAGAAAGTTGATATAGCTTTGTTGGTGCCCGCCTGAGGTATCTGCAACCAGACGGTCGGTTTGGTTCAGCGTGAAGTCGAGAGACAAGGAATTGCGACAGTAGGCATTTCGATTGCCCGTAAGATTACCGAGTCGGTTAAACCGCCGCGTACATACCATTTGAAATATCCATTCGGTCATGCCATGGGTGAAGCATTTAACCGGCCTCAGCAAAAGCAAATTTTCCTGGATTGCCTGGAAATACTGGAAACTGCAAACGAACCGGGAATAATCATTGATAGCCCTTATCGCTGGAGGCGACATCAGTTTGAATAAAATTACTGGACTGTTGAAAGTCCAATTAAATCTTTTGCCTGAAAACCTACTGCAACTCTGCTTTCCAAAGCCCGACTTTAAGTTGTTTGGCTTCATTTTCTGCAGCAAGTAAATCTTTATGCTCCAGAGGCGGTTCATTTTCCAGCAGATAGAATGACCAGCCATTCCGGATTAACCAAATATTTATGTTTGTGTCGCCAGTCCAGACCATTCCATCCAGCCGAAATAATTTGTCTGAGTAATCATAATTGATTCTTACCTGCCTGTTGTAAAAAATCTTTTGCATCTCAAAAGCAGCTTTTTTACGGAACCACTCGTTATACTCATTGCCGTGACTGATGGAAAGTTTTGGTGAAACATATTTAAGCCAAACACGTACTTCCTGACGCGGTAAATTCAGATTTTTCTTGGATAGTTTGAATGTCCATTTGCGATATTCTGAACGTCTTTCAATACGGATCCAAACGCTTTCTGAATCAGTAACTCTGCTGAAAACTCCAATTAAGATGTTTTCACTGACCGTACGTAGAGGCTTAGACTTCTTCCTGTCATCCATCCGTCCAAAAAGTTTCTGACGGATACTTTCTGTTTTTAATAATCCTTCCTCCGCGCGTACTTCGTGGAACTCGCTAACCAGACTTCCGAATAAAAAGATAATTGCCATTAATAAAAAACTATAAAACCTCATTATTTTGCACCTTAACTAGTTGTTTTGGAATTAATCTGTCAGCTGCCTTGCCTAGAATACTATGAAAATACAGCATAATCCAGCTGTTTTGATTTGGAAAGCAGCCTGGATTATCTAGAATAAGTATAGACATGGTACTGGAGATGCAATAAGTTTGCATGTGTCACCTAATTTCAGATAAAGTACAGTAAATTCTTCGTTTTTCATAAGATTGGAACTTGTAGTTTTGCGTCTTCAATGAGCGACCTAAAGAGTTGTTGCAGTCATTTTTACGTTTTTCCATTTCCCGCCAATTATGAGTCCTTTGCCTTCATCGGAGTTTTTCTCATCAATGCACCGGCAATCAAAATCTATATCTGTCCCAAATAGGACATTTTTCCGCATTATGAAGTCCGCAAAATGTCTTATTCCATGGTTAATGTTGTTTTTTGTTTCCCTTCCTGTTCAAGTATTTTCTCAAAACGACCTTGATATACCTCAACTTTCTATTCAGACACAATCTTACTTTCACAATCCGGATACTGGAACGTTTATTTATCGTAACGCAAAAGTTGAGTGGGAGGGAATTACTGTGGAAAGCACAGAAATCCATTACCACCCGGAAACAAACAGATTAACTGCAAAAGGTTATGTCCGGGTTACAGAAGGAGAAATTGTTGCGGTGATGGATGAATTGGAGATAAACGTCAAAGACGGTACTGGAATTTTTCGTGACACTATCGTTTATGATGCTTCAAACAAAGCATACATGACTGCAAAAGAAGTGCGGAGAGTGGGGCCAAATCAATATGTGGCACAAACCTGTACTTTCACAACCTGTAATCCAAAATCTCCAGCTTGGCAAATAACTGGAAGCGAAGTCAACTATTATACTCAAAATTTTTCATCGTCGCGCAGCTCAATTTTAAAGGTAGGAGGAATACCGGTTTTTTATTTCCCATACCTTGCCTGGCCTACTGTTAAACAACGGCAATCCGGATTTCTTCCTCCTGAATATTTGATTGTACGCAGTAGTTTAACAAAATGGGATTTGGGATATCGCATTGGTATTCCTTACTTCTGGGCAATCGATCCTGAACAGGATTTAACTATAACTTATGACTGGGTGGAACGGCGAGGTCCAGGACTTCGTTTGGATTATCAATACGCCTGGACAGAAGAAGTGAGAGGTGAAATCAAATACCAGGAATATTTTGAGCGTGGTCCACGTGATCCAGAGAATGAGTCCGGAAGCTTGAGTGCGGACGAGATAGAATCATCCGAATTGCATCCTCAACGCTTTAAATTCCAATTTAACCATAATCAACAACTGGACGGTCGGAGCCGCCTGATTGCTTCAGCTCTGGTTTACAGCGACAGTCAGTTTCAAAAGGAATATGAACTGATTGAGAATCCTGCCCCAAACACCGCACAAAATTTTTCTGCAAA
>JGI24818J35693_1000045_pt1 | contig 16432 bp, 16 predicted proteins | sample METZYME_3_550m_FD_35693 | JGI IMG/M metagenome (IMG submission 35693) | reverse complement strand
TTTAAAGCTGGAAGCAAGCTCAAAAAATCTTTGAACTAAGAATATCAGCTCAAGGTTCAAGGCTTTGAAAATGTAAATGCCTTGAACCTTTAGAACTTCCTCATATTATTATCCTCACAACTCCGGCTCTTTTTCAGTTTTCTCAGTTTCCTTTGCTTTAACACACATTCCGGATTGCGAAAGATCCAGGACAGGCTCTGTTCCGGATTTATAGTGTTCTTCGTATACATCTTTTGCTTTATCACAGGGTATTGCACGCCTTCCGGATTTATGAATTTTAACGGTTGTGATTCCAGGTGGTTGTCGAAATTGTTCTGTAGGTAAATTTGCAACTGCATTTTTCATAAAGTTAATCCAGATTGGAGCTGCTGCCCGGGATCCAGTTTCTGATTTCCCCATTCTTCTTGGCTTGTCAAATCCTACATAAACACCTGTCAGCAATTGCGGAATGTAGCCGATGTACCAAGCATCAATGCTGTCATTTGTGGTTCCGGTTTTTCCTGCAGAAGGGCGGCCAATTGCTCTGGCGCGCCGTCCTGTTCCACGCTGAACGACATCCTGCAAAACATTACTCACCAGGAAAGCAGTTTCCTCAGAGGTGACTTGTTTTAACTCTGATACACTTGATTCCAAAATATTCCCATCCTGATCTTCCACCCTGAGAATATAGATTGGTTTAACCAATCGTCCCTGATTTGCGAAAACACCGTAGGCACTAATCATTTCCTGCAGAGTGACTGATAACGATCCCAGACATGTGGTTAAATTTTCCATCATTTCTGCAGTGATACCAAAACGCCTGCTATAAGCAATGACTAGCTTCGGTTTCAATTCTTCACAAAGTCCGATAGTTGGTAAGTTAAGACTTTTGACAAGAGCTGTACGCAATGAAACCTTGCCCATGACTTTATCGCCATAATTTTTCGGAGTCCATATTTCCGCGTCTCCAGCAGTCTCTGCACCGGTTGCATAAGCTCTTGGGCTGTCTATTAGTGCACTACTGAGTGTAAAACCGGCATCAAGGGCAGCAGAATAAACGATTGGTTTGAACGATGATCCAGGTTGTCTCAAAGCTTGAATGGACCGGTTAAACTCGCTCTCTCCGTAACGATAACCACCAGTCATTGATAGTACCTCTCCGCTCTTTGGGTTCATTGCCAACAAGGCTCCGTTTACCAAGGGTTCCTGATAGAGCTGCAGACGAAAAAAATTGTTTTTTGAATCATAATCGGCAAGTCTTACCTGTACTTCATCACCAACAGAAAATATTTCTGCCGGATTGGAAATCTTGATAGGTGTTTTATCTTTAAGAATGTTACCATTTTTCCATGTGCTGATATTGCTCCATTCCAGAATTCCGTACGATTCTCCCAGTTCTACTGAAACATTTTCCTTACTGACTTCTTTGACCACGCCAGCGACAATGTTTCCGAGAAACAGCGAATCAATTTTTAATGTATTTTCATCTGTGGAGTTGTCTGTCAAGCTACTGTTATCAGGACTATTCTCGTTAAGTTCACCCCGAAATCCCTGCCGTTTTGTTAACTCCAGAATCCCCTTCCTCAAGGCCTCATGAGCATGTGTCTGATAGTTCAAGTCCATAGCTAAATAGACTCTAAGACCACCCTGATAAAGCACTTTTGAACCGTATTTTTTGATCAAATAACGCCGTACATGTTCGACATAGTAGGACGTAGCCTCTGTGGTCGAATCATGAATACGAATCAGGCTGATAGGCGTATGAATTGTTTTCTGCAATTCTTGCTCCGAGATGAACCCTTCCTGATGCATTCTTTGCAAAACCACATTTCTCCGCTGCAGGGCAAAATCAGGATTAACGTGAGGTGCATAACGAGAAGGCGCAGGAAGTATTCCAACCAGCAAAGCACTTTCTGCGAGATTTAGTTCTGAAGCATGTTTGCCAAAATAACCCTGCGCTGCCGCCTCAACCCCTTCCGCATTTCCAAGATAAACTTTATTAAGATAGAGGGACAGAATGTCCTGTTTCGAAAATTGCATTTCCATCCGGAACGCAAGCAACATTTCCCGGAGTTTTCGAATAATCTGTTTTTCCCTGCTTAACAGAAACAGTCTGGCAGTTTGCTGGGTGAGAGTGCTGGCACCTTGAACAATTCTGCCAGCTTGTAGATTGGCAAGGAAGGCTTTGGGAATTCTCAGTAGATCAATTCCAAGATGAGAGAAAAAACGGGCATCCTCACTGGCAACCAGAGCCTGAATCAGGTGTGGAGGGAACTGTTCATAGGGTATGACTATGCGCCGTTGAATGAAAAGCTCTTCAATCTGATTACCCTCACGGTCATAGAGGACAGTAGGTAATACGTCATTTCTTTTGTGGAGTTCATCTTCAAGATTTTGTGGCAAAGTTTTACTGAGTTCAAACAGAAAAACCCCAAGAGAAGCTCCGGAAATAATTCCTGTAATTATTACTATCCTGAATGACCATTTGATAAACTGGGCAAGTCTTTTCATAATGCTTGAATACTATTCGTATTTTTTTACTGCGGATTTAGATTTTAGAGATAAGGATGGTTCTTAAATTCAGGAGTCAGACTTTTCTTGTCATTTTCTTTATAATTTTACTCCTTGTTTTGCTTTGCCTCAAAAGCATGTTCGACTAGAGAAATAGCTCCGGAGCGAATATTTTCTGAAAAATTGTTTATCTCAAATTGTTCTAAGAAATCTGAAAAATTGCCCTTTCCTGGGCTGGTTCTAATTTTGAGCAAGATGTTTTTTAGCAGCAATGCATCTTTTGTTGAAAGGTCACCCAAAGCAGATTTGTGAGTTAAAACAGGTGAAGTACCTTGAAAAACGTCATCAGAAGTATAGAATAATTTGGTGGCCTCACAGCGACATCCGGCCTCATGTGGTAAGTCTGGCGCTTTTTTTTGCTTAAATTGTTTGCCGTAGCGTATTCCATCACATTCTAGGCAATACTGCGAGTGTTCCAATCTAAAAATGTTTGTATCTCAATCGCTTCAATTGTAGTGATAAAGGGGTCAATCTTATTATTGCGATTGGAAAATATTTGTTTTTTTTTGAGCCAAACCCAATATATCAGACCTACAGAAATGGCTGCAATAAATAGTTTTAACATTCTTTGATAATACTTTTAAAACATTTATACTTCAAATATTTCGTGAAACAATCCTAAATTATAACCTCTAAAACTAAGAGAAATGCCCTCAACTTTCAAGCTGAACATTATACGTTACCGTTTTATGACTTTTGCGATTAATACATGTTCTGGAGTAAGATTTTTTTCTTCTGCCTGATTTGTTTAGTGAGTATTGTGTTTTTAGGAGAATTTGTAGAGAATGATGGAGTACTGGCTCAAGAAAAACAAACACTTAAGTGTCCGGAACTTAGTAATCCAAATTCTTCAGAAGAACTCAAGGAGTTGAGAGACTGCCTGCAAAAGATAAAATTTGAAATACAAAGTGGAAGGAGAATGCAAAAAATTCAAAGATCATATGATGGTTCACTGGAGTTAGTTAAACAGCTTAATTTGGTCATGGACAATGAAACTTCCAAACAAATTACCGAAGATTCATTAAATAATAATTCTGCTGATCAGTAAAAAAATATTAATACATTAAAGTTGGGGACTCTTCTGGTTCCAAGTGAATAAGTGATACACTACCCTTCAAGAACTCTGATCAGCCCCATCCCTTTAGATTCAGAAATAATCAATGGAACGTCCTTTAAAGTTATTTGTTGAAGACATTCTATTCGGCCCTCTGCTGCTTTTGATTTTATTATCCTGTGCACTTTTTTTGATGTTCCGGCAGAGGCACGAAAATAAACTTTCATTCCGTATTCTTTTAGGAAGCTGGGTGTTTTTACTGCTTGGAAGCAATACACTGTTTTTTCAAGCTATATCATATCCATTAAAAAATATGACTCCAAAAAGTGAAAAAAAAGCCAGCGATGCTATCGTGGTTGCTTCAGCCGGAGTTCACGGTTCGGGAGCACCAACACCTGGCTCTACCTTAAGAGCACACACAGCAGGAAAATTATACCTGGAGGGACTGGCACCGCTCGTGATTATTACCGGTGGTGTAACTAAACCATATTTTCCTCCTGTCAACATTAAAGGTATGGCCATTATTCTCCAGGGTATGGGAGTTCCTTCGCACGATATCATTATTGAAAATCGTTCTGCGGATACGTACAGGAATGGAGTCGAGACCTCCAAAATTTTGAATCGTCTGGAGTTAAAATCTGTTCTTTTGGTTTCTCATGATTACCATTTATTTCGTCTTGTTTCTGTCTTCAAAAAATTGGGGATCGAGTCCTATGCATTTTCTGCAAACCAGTCCTATCCCAAAACTTCGATTCCATGGTGGCGGTATTTTGACTGGGCTAATTTTAACCGCATCCAGACTATTTTCCACGAATATTTTGGGCTTCTCTCTTACAAATTCTCAGGCTTGATATAAGTCACAAATCTGAACAAACATAATGCCCCGGCGTACTGATATTAAGACTGTATTACTTATTGGGTCAGGTCCCATCGTAATTGGACAAGCCTGTGAATTTGATTACAGCGGCACTCAAGCCTGCAAAGCCCTCAAAGAAGAGGGCTACCGGGTTGTCTTGATCAACAGTAATCCTGCAACCATCATGACTGATCCGGGGCTGGTCGATGCAACTTATATTGAACCAATTACTCTCAAGACTCTGGAAGCAGTCATAAAGCAGGAGAAGCCTGATGCAATATTGCCCACCATGGGGGGGCAGACCGCACTCAATATGGCAATTGAACTTCATGAACATGGTGTTCTGAAAAGCTGTGGCGTAGAGCTGATCGGCGCTTCCATTGACGCAATTAACAAAGCAGAAAACAGAGAACTTTTCCGGGAAGCAATGAGTAAAATTGGAATTGGAATGCCATCCAGCATCATTGCACGTTCCATTGAGGAATCATTGGCTTTTTCTCAAACAATTCCGTTTCCATTAATCATCAGACCCTCCTTTACTTTAGGAGGCTCCGGAGGTGGAATAGCCAGAAATGAGGAGGAATTAATCCGTATTGTCTCCCATGGTTTGACTGTTTCTCCTTCTAAAGAGGTTTTAGTTGAGCAGTCAATAATAGGCTGGAAAGAATTTGAGCTGGAAGTTATGCGTGATCATAAAGATAACGCAGTCATTATTTGTTCTATTGAAAATCTCGATCCGATGGGAGTACATACCGGTGACAGTATTACCGTTGCTCCTGCGCAAACACTGTCTGACCGGGAATATCAAAATCTGCGGGATATGTCGATAAAAATTATGCGGGAAATCGGCGTCGATACCGGAGGTTCAAACGTACAGTTTGCGGTTAATCCGGAAGATGGTGAAGTCCTTGTGATCGAAATGAACCCCAGAGTTTCCCGAAGTTCTGCTCTTGCTTCAAAAGCTACAGGTTTTCCCATTGCAAAAATTGCTACAAAATTGGCTGTCGGTTATACACTTGACGAAATTCCAAACGATATCACACAAAAAACACCTGCCTCCTTTGAACCGTCTATTGATTATGTTGTGACTAAAATTCCCAGGTTTGCCTTTGAAAAATTTCCCATGTCGAAAGACATTCTGGGTACCCAGATGCAGTCTGTAGGTGAAGTAATGGCCATTGGAGGTACTTTTCGTGAATCTTTTCAAAAAGCCCTTCGTTCACTGGAAACAGGAAATTCGGGTCTCAATTCTCCGGATTATTCAGATGAAAAAATGACTCCGCAAGAGGTTTTGGAGGAACAACTCCAGCATGTCAGCAGCAAACGTATTTGGTATGTTGCTGATGCCATGAGACAAGGTTGGACCAATGAAGCACTTTATACACAAACCGGAATTGATCCCTGGTTTTTGTGGCAAATCAGGAGTTTAGTTGAAGAAGAGGAAATTATTGTTAAAACAAAATTTTCTGAAATAACACCTGTATTGTTGAAGAATTGGAAACAACATGGTTTTTCAGATCAACGCATTGCAGAATTACTGAAAGTAACGGAAAGCCGAATTTATAAGTTACGTTATGAATGGAATGTACTCCCGGTGTTTAAACAGGTTGATACCTGTGCTGCAGAATTTGTCTCAGAAACACCTTATTATTATTCCACCTATGGCGAAGAAAATGAGTCGCTTCCAACTGAAACAGCAAAAGTTCTCATACTGGGTTCAGGACCCAATCGTATCGGTCAGGGCATTGAGTTTGATTATTGTTGTGTTCATGCCTCCTGGGCAGTCAGAGAACTTGGTTATGAATCAATAATGCTCAACTGCAACCCTGAAACGGTGAGCACCGATTACGACACTTCGGATCGTCTGTATTTTGAACCAATTACGTTTGAAGATGTAATGCACGTAATCGATTTGGAACGACCGATTGGGGTTATAGTACAGCTTGGTGGACAAACTCCGCTTAAACTCGCAAAACAACTCAATAATGCTGGTGTGAGACTGCTTGGAACACCTTTCGAGAGTATTGACCGTGCTGAAGACAGGGAACAGTTTGCAGAAATGTTGAAAAAACTGAAATTGAAACAGCCACTTAATGGAATGGCGCGCTCACTAAAGGAAGCAGAAAATATTGCTGAAAAAATTGAATATCCGATTCTTGTACGTCCCTCTTATGTAATTGGCGGTCGGGCAATGATGGTTGCTGAAACAAAAACACAGCTTGCAGAATATTTTAAAGAAGCTGTTCAAGTGTCGCCGGATCATCCGGTTTTGATCGATCAGTTTCTTAAAGGTGCAGTCGAAGTTGATATGGACCTGCTGGGTGACGGAACTGACTTTGAAATGGGAGGGATCATGGAACATGTGGAACGCGCTGGGATTCATTCTGGAGACAGCGCTTGTATTCTGCCACCGCAAAACCTGACTTCGGATGTGTTGCGAAGATTAGAAGAACAAGGAAAAATCCTGGCCAGAGAACTCCGTGTGAAAGGATTGATGAACATACAATTTGCTGTTAAAGATGATGAAATTTTTCTGATTGAAGTTAATCCTCGTGCTTCCAGGACGGTTCCGTTTGTCAGTAAATCTATTGGACATCCTTTGGCAAAATATGCAACTTGGCTCATGCTGGGACAAAAATTGAGTGATATCGGATTTTCATATAAAACACCGGAATCTGTTTCAGTTAAGGAAACAGTATTTCCTTTCATCAGTTTTTCTGGAGCAGACACTGAACTGGGTCCTGAAATGAAATCAACAGGTGAAGTAATGGGACGCGGAGAAAACTTGGAAGATGCCTTCTTGAAAGCCCAGGTTGCTGCTTATCAATCAGAAATTAAGGAAGGACACATTTTTATTGGAGTGACCGATCAGGATAAGCAGGGAATGGTTCCTGCGGCATTAGAATTTCAGAAAGCAGGACGAAAAATTTTAGCTACAGAAGGCACTTATAAAGTACTTCAAAAAGCAGGTGTCACTAATATAGAAAAAACGAGCCTGGACCGGGAAGATCCGGATAATATTTTCGATTACATTGACCGAAAAGAGGTGGCCTTGATTGTCAACACAACCCGTCCGCGGAAACGCTCAGTGGATGCAAAACACATCCGGAGAGTCGCTCTTATGAGAAATCTGCCTTATTTCACCACTGTGGAAGGGACCCTGAATATAGCGTGTGCTATTGTCGCAACCGATTCTGGAAAAAAGCTCAACTATAAATCACTTTTGATTTCAAGCAAAAACTCTTCCTGAAATTAACGGTCATTCTTCTAATGCCCCGGACTTTTCTTCTTCCTTCAAATAACCACGCTGCAGAAAAAATTTTTGTTGCTGATATTCCTTTTTTGACATCCGCCCAAGTGAAAAATCAACTTCTAAATCACTTAATGCAGAGAGCCAGGAATCCGATTGACTGTAGTCCTGTGTAGAATTTTCCGGAAGTTGATAGAACTGCAGTTTGTTCCAAAAAAGAGGAAAAGCGATTGTAGCTACAGATACTGCGACAATAAATATAATAAATGTCCAAATCATCTCTTTAAGCTGCGTTAGTAAAAGAGTTTTTGCACGAGGTTAGGACTGACTCCAGGTACTCCTGCACCTCAGTTTGTGACATCAGTTTTTCAAAACGCTTTATTTCCTTGCCCAAATACCAGAACCCTACCAGACACTCAAATCCAGTTGCTGCACGATATTCTCTTGTAAATGCATGTTTGGGAAGGGAAACGACTTTGTTGTTACGGCCCTGACGGAAAATGTTTTTTTCTTCATCCGTCAAGTGTGGCATAATCAAATGTACCAGACGGGCCTGGGTTTGGCAGCGGACAAACTGAACAACGCTTTGATGTACCTGTTTTCTATTTTGGTGAAGTTGCAAAATCTTTTGGCGACACCACAATTCGTAAAATGCGTCTCCTAGATATGATAATGAAAAAGAAGACTGCTCAATTGCCGCAAATGAAAGACCTGTTTCGATTTGAGATTTACTCACCAGTTACTGTCATCCTTGCAGATTATTTTGTTCTCTCGAATACGAAATTCACCGTCCTCTACTGTACGTTTGTCCAGGACACGGGTCTCGCGCTCTTTTAGTGAAATTCCGAAACTACCATCATTACGTAAAACAATTTCAGCACCGGGCTTTACATAAAATATTTCTATCCCACGATCAAAGACTCTTTTTTTATTTACATTTTCTGGAATAGCAGAGGCATTTGTTTTTTCCAATCGAACAGCACGGCTGTCACCTTCACCAGTTGACTCAGAAGTCAGTTTAAATTCAGTCCCGATTTTATGCACCATTCTTCTGCGGTACGAATTCATTGGATCCATTTGCAGATGGGTTTCATTTGATTTAATGAAACTAATAAGCGCCACATTAATTTCTGTCATCAGTTCCTGGTCAGAACTGCTTAATTCCATATCATCAATCACAATTTTCTATTTTTATGGTTACTATGCAAAATTAACTGCATGAAAACTTCAGAAGCAATTAGCACCTTCAGGCATTTCATAGGCTGGAGTGAGGTTTTAAAAATAATTTTCTTTACTTCTGACATCCGAGTTATGATTATGCGTCATAAGTTCGAGGTGATTCAGGGGGGTCTGTCTGTGGCAGAATTGCAGCCTCTGGGCTGTCAACTTTCATATTATCTTCAACTTCAGGTTCGGGATCAATCACTGCTATTGGCATACGTTCAAGAGCAATTTCTAAGACTTTTTCTACGGTTTGTACAGGAATAATTTCCAAACCACTCTGTATTTCTTCCGGGATTTCACTCAAATCTTTTTTATTTTTGTGAGGTATAATCACAGTAGAAATTAAACCCCGTTTTGCTGCAAGAAGTTTTTCTTTTAATCCGCCAATCGCTAAAACCTTGCCGCGCAAAGTAATTTCTCCTGTCATTGCTACTTCCTTTCTGACAGGAATGGAAGTAAATGCACTGACTATAGAAGTCGCAATAGTTACTCCAGCGGAAGGACCGTCTTTGGGAACAGCTCCCGAAGGAACATGAATGTGAATGTCGGTTTTTTCGAACACGGAAGAAAATATCTCCAACTGATTTGCATTAGTGCGTACATAACTCAGTGCTGCCTGTGCCGACTCTTTCATCACATCCCCAAGTTTTCCCGTCAACTGTAATTTACCTGTACCCTTCATAATATTAACTTCCGTTACCAAAAGTTCTCCTCCGGCCTGTGTCCAGGCTAAACCGCAAGTGGTGCCAATTTCATTTTTTTCTTCGGCTTTTCCATGTTTGTAACTTTGTACACCCAAATATTTTTGCACCCGCATTGGAGTAACAACGACTTTGTTAAGGTTCGTTTTCTTTACCAACTGGGTTGCAACTTTGCGGCATGTTTTGGCAATTTCCCGTTCAAGATTTCGGACTCCGGCTTCCCTCGTGTAATTCCGGATAATTTTCAGGATGGCTTTTTGCTGAAACTGAATTCTTTTTGATGTCAGTCCATTTTCATCCAACTGTTTTGGGAGGAGATGTTTGCGGGCAATGTTTTCTTTCTCCAGCTCAGTGTAGCCGGAAAGCCGGATAACTTCCATTCTGTCTTTCAGTGCAGGCGGAATGTTTTGAGGGACATTGGCTGTACAGAAAAATAAGACATCCGAAACATCGAACTCTACTTCCAAATAATGGTCCATGAAAGTGTGGTTCTGTTCCGGGTCAAGTACTTCCAATAAAGCTGCAGCAGGATCTCCCATCACGCCATGAGACATCTTGTCTATTTCATCAAAGAGAAGCAGGGGATTTTTGAATTTTGTTTTCCGCAAAGATTGGATAACTTTTCCAGGCATGGCACCAATATAAGTCCTGCGATGCCCTCTGATTTCGGCTTCATCACGTATTCCTCCCAGGCTTACGCGTGCAAATTTTCTTCCCAGAGCTTCTGCAACAGAACGCGCCAGGGATGTCTTTCCAACACCAGGAGGTCCCACCAGACAAATAATTGGACCTTTCATTTTGCCTACCTGCTGAGCTACAGCAAGATATTCTATAATACGTTCTTTTACTTTTTCCAAACCGTAGTGCTGAGCATCCAGGACTTTTTCAGCTTTTTCCAGGTCGAAGTTATCTTCCGTTTTTTCTGCCCAGGGCATGCTGAGCAGCCAGTCAATATAATTTCGAACGACATTTGCTTCTGAAGACATAGAGGGCATCATTTTGAGTTTTTGAAGTTCCTTTTCTGCCATTTCTCTAGCTTCATCAGAAAGTTTAATTTCCTCAATTTTCTTAGCATACTCATCCATTTCAGCTTTACTGTCTTCTCCGTGACCCAACTCTTTCTGGATAGCCTTAACTTGTTCATTGAGGTAGTATTCTTTCTGTGTCCGGCCAATTTGCCCCTGGACGCGCTCCTTTAGTTTTCGTTCAACTTTTTTGAATTCTTTTTCTTCAAGCATCCGGCCATAGACTATTTCGAGCCGTCTTTTTGGATCCGAGTTTTCCAGCAAATCCTGTTTCTTTTGCAAATCCATGTTCAGAAGCGGAGCGATACGGTCTGCAAGAATATGCGGTTCTTCCGATTCAATGGACAATTTTTCGATTCCTTCAGTTCTTTTTTTAACGTCCTTCAGGTAGCGTTTAAATTCGGCGCGGACATTTTTACTGAGGGCCAATAATTCCGGTGCTTTGGAAACTTGTTCCGGGATTGGTTCCACTACTGCAGCAAAATGGGGCTCTTCCATGTGTGCCTCGATTAGACGGCCTCTCGATTTTGCTTCAAAGAGTGCTTTAATGGTACCATTATGGAGACGCATTATTTGCAAAACCTTACCTATTGTTCCTACTCGAAACAGATCCTTTGCCTTCAGGTTCTTCAACCAACGGATCTTCTTGAGCAACAACGAAAATTTGACGGTCTCCGTCAAGTGCTTTTTCCAGTGAGGCAATAGAGAGTGAGCGGCCGATGAAAAACGGTGCGGTCATGTGGGGGAACACGACGATATCACGCATAGGCAACATTGGCAGCGCAATCTGGTTTTGTGCAGTATTTTTTTCCTGGTCTTTTCCTGACATAAACTACCTTTACATTGGCTAAGTGAGTGAAGTAGGAAAACATTCCTGAATCTTGAGAACCGAAAGAATCCAGACTTTATGTTTAATCCTAGTTCATAAATCGTAAACTTCCAAGTCCAGAAACTTATTATTACTTTATAGATTTGCAGCTTAAATCGCAAGTAATCAAGGTTCTAAGGCAAAATTATTAATCCGCTTCATAAAGGAGGCAAAGCAGCAGCACTCATTTCCACACAAATTTTGTCTCCATCATAGTAGCGATCTATTTCCTGAAATTCTTTCCTGTGATTCTGACTTCCTACAACGCTGCGCAGGTGAAATTCAGCTGTTTGCCTTGCATACAAGACGGCATCATCCGCAAGAAGTGCGCAAGCCCTGCCTTTAACTATGACGTCAAGCTTACCCCGATCTGCAACCTTATATTCCGGATCATAAGAAGCCAGAAATTTATTTCCAGTAGAGGAACATCCACTGAACAGAATTTGGCTAATTATGAAAAACAGGATTATTTGTCGCATTTTTTAGTGAAGTCTTGACAACTCTTGAGTCGTTCTCCAAACTATTTTTAACATTAATTACGTTCATAGAATATATATTTTTGGATTCAGGTACCTTAAAGTTGGTAACAGAACATAAACAGTTTCCGAATTTTATCTGGTCTGTTCTCAGGATCCACTCAAACCGGAATAGCCGGAAACTTATTCTTCTATGAAAAACTCTTGATCAAACTTTAAGAAGTGCAACCTTCATGCAGATCACACAGTCTACGCAATTGTTTTCTCGCGCCCAGCAAAGAATACCTGGAGGCGTAAACAGTCCTGTCCGTGCTTTCAAATCAGTAAACATGACACCGCTTTTTATCACCCGTGCTCAGGGTTCAAAACTGTATGACGCGGATGGTAATGAATTTATTGATTTTGTCGGCTCCTGGGGACCTATGATTTTAGGACACGCACATACAGAAGTTATCAGAAAACTTGAAGAAACTCTACTGAAAGGAACTTCTTTTGGTGCTCCCACCGAGGGAGAAATTTTGTTAGCCGAAATGGTCTGCGAGGCGGTGCCCAGTGTTGAAATGCTGCGTTTGGTTAATTCCGGTTCTGAAGCCGCTATGGCAGTTCTTAGGGTTGCCCGTGGATATACAGGCCGAGATAAAATAATTAAATTTGAGGGTTGCTACCACGGCAGCGTGGACCCCTTACTCGTACAGGCCGGATCCGGAGCAATGACTTTAGGAATTCCGGATTCTCCGGGAGTTCCAGCATCTTTTGTTGAACATACGCTGCAGGCGAAATTCAATGATCTGGATTCTGTCATCAAACTGGTTGAAGAAAACTCCAGTAAAATTGCTGCAGTTATTATTGAACCTGTTGCAGGTAATATGGGCATGATTCCTCCTGAACACGGATTTTTACAGGGCTTGCGTGACTTGTGTGACCGCGAGGGTATTTTGCTTATTTTTGATGAAGTGATGAGTGGGTTCCGGGTTGATTACGGAGGTGCTCAGGCACTGTTTGGGGTGCTTCCGGACATGAGTATTTTCGGAAAAATTATCGGAGGCGGACTCCCCGTTGGCGCATATGGTGGACGTCAGGATATCATGCTTCAAGTTGCACCTGCCGGCCCCGTTTATCAGGCTGGTACGCTGTCTGGGAATCCTCTGGCAGTAGCCGCAGGTTTGTCGACTTTGGAGATTTTAAGAAAGGAAAATCCTTACCCTGAACTTGGACAAAAAACATCATGGCTTTCAGGAGAGTTTCAATCGGCAGCAGAATCAGCTGGAGTCCCGCTGCAGACGCAGGCCATGGGTGGTATGTTCGGATTTTTCTTTTCTGAAACTCCGGTACGTAATTACCAGGACGCACTCAACTCTGATGTGGAACGCTTCACCCGGTTTTTCCGCAGTATGCTAAATCAGGGGATTTATCTGGCACCCTCCGCTTTTGAATCGCTTTTTGTTTCTACCGCTCATTCAGAGAAGGATCTGGAACGGACAGCCAGGGCATTTCGTAAGGCACTGCAAGAAAAATGATTTAACTGATATTGGCAAAGTCTTACCGTAACGTCCACCTGTAATCAGTGATTATTTCCAGTTTGAAACTGGTTTTTCATCTGGATGAGTAATCTCATTGATTCGCACTCCGTAACTGTCATTTACCACAACTACCTCACCTCTGGCAATTAAACGGTCACCAATTAACACATCAATCGGTGATCCAACTATTTTCTCAAACATCACTACAGATCCTAGTTCCCATTGCATAACTTTTTGCAGGGATATATCTGTCCTGGCAATTTCAGCCTGCAAAAAATGCGAAGCATCTGCTAAGAACTTTAACTGATGAAGAGTTGATCCCTTTTCTGGAGTTTCAATGTCCATGGACGGTTTTGTAAAGTTTGCTAAATATTAATTGCCTGACAAAAATTGAAATATTTTTCCCAGCAGTTGAGAAACAGTTTATTTGATTACAGAAAAAAATATCTATTGCTGAATAATAATATTATTCAATAATATCAATAAGTAATTATCAGATTTATGATGACAACCGCAAGGTTTTTCATGAAAAAGTACTAAAAGCTTTTCACTTCTGTTGTTTGAGGCCCTTTTCCAACAAGGTGAGCCCACGTGAAAAATAGTCGTACTTCTTTCGATTCTTCTCCTTTGCCATTCTGGGCAAAGCGAAGCGCAGACCCGGAATCAAGGGGAAATGTTTCAAATCTTGTACTCAAGCTGATCGGTGATCCGGATCCCGAATCATCCGGGATGACAAAAGAAATACTTTTTCAGTGAGCCCTATCTAAACAGGTCTAGATGACAATATAACCTAATTTTCAAATTTATTCATGAACTACATTTATTGACAGTTGACTTGTTTTATTAAACTTGCGATTATCAGTCCAGTTTGATCTACTGTTAGTTGCAATTCACATTAATAGGGTCGTCTATGACCAATGACACAATTAGTTAGGAGAGTGCACTATGTTTGGTTTAGGTATTTGGGAACTTTTGATTATTCTGGCTATTATCGTAGTTTTGTTTGGAGCAAAACGCTTACCTCTGATTGGTGAGGGACTTGGCGGAATGATTACCAATTTTAAAAGTGCAACAAAGAAAAACAAAGAAGATCAGTCAAAAATTGATGAAAATACTACTGTAATTAAAGAGGACTCNACTGTCAGCAAAGAAGATGTAATTGTCAGCAAAGAAGGTAACAGCTGAATGAATTATCTTTNTTTTGGTCTGGGACGAATAACCAGGTTCATGCTGACGTGCAACTCTTTGAGTCGGGCAATGACTGGAACGATTGCACCGTAGTCAACTTTTTCATCAGCTTCTACATCAACCATCCACGGCTGTTTCTGCTTCTTAGTCCATTGTCGAATTTTATCCTGGAGAATCCGCTGACTTTCATCGTCTTTACTGCCGCCGATACGCGTATTTCCTAAATACAGTACCCCTGCCTTATCAATCACCACTTTTAGCGGTTCCTGCAAAGGCTTCATTACATCCTGGTTGTAGCTGTCTTCCGGNAGATCCACCTGTATCACATGATTTACGATTGGAGCCGTTACCATAAAGATGATCAACAATACCAGCAGTACGTCAACAAATGGTGTAACGTTGATCTCACTCAGTGGCTCATTCTCTTCCCAGGAGCCTCCCATTCACTATCCATTCAAAACGATTAGTTATTTCCATGCCAAAATTTCGCATGGTATTAGTTAATAGACGAGCCTGATTGCGAAAATAATTGTAAGCCATCAATGCAGGAATTGCGGCAAGCAATCCTGCAGCAGTTGCAACCAGAGCCTCAGAAATACCTGGTGCAACTGAAGCAAGACTTGTTACTCCCGTTGTTCCAATGCTCTGAAAAGAGTTGATAATTCCTAAGACAGTTCCAAATAATCCAATGAAAGGTGCTGCACTAGAAATGGTTGCAAGAATATTTAAACGGTTTTCAATGAAAGAGTACCGTTCATTGATTGCCTTTTCAATCACTCGTTGCAACTGTTGACTGAGATAAGGGAGCATCGAATTGCTTTCTGATATGTCCGGAGAAGAACGCTGAATGCGTTGACTCATTCGCGCTGCCTCCTGATAGGTGGCAGAAAAAATGAATGAAAAAGCAGAAAAAAGATACTCTGAAGAAACTTTTTTGATTTGATTCAGGCTGGACTCGTTCAGGTAGATTTGATAGAATTTTTGGTCTTCTTTGCGGATGTTGTGGTACTGAAGCGCCTTAATTATGATGATGGCCCAGGAAAGGGCCGACATCAAAGCCAAAATGAGCAGCACCAGCTTTGCAATCAAACTGCCACCCAGTACCATCCCGACTATGCTCGTTTCTCCTAACCATTCGGTGAGCATAATTCAAAGAGTAGTCGAAATTCGTGACAGAGTTACAAAGTGTTTACAGACGGGTGAACTCTACTCGCCGATTTTTTCTCCAGGCAACTTCATTACTTCCTTGATCTGCAGGACGTTCCTCGCCGAAACTGACCAATGAAAATTGTGATGGACTGGCTCCCAGGCTGATCAGGTAGTCAAAGACAGCTTTTGCACGCCGTTCCCCCAATGCCAGATTGTATTCATTGGTACCTCGCTCATCACAGTGACCTTCCAATTGAATCTGGACGTCCGGATTTTCAGCAATCCATTCATAGTTTCTCTGGAGAGCTTCTCCGAAGGCAGTAGTGATAATACTCTTGTCGTAGGCAAAGTAGACCATTTCCAAATCATAAATTGCCTCATCTGGTTCCTCTGGAGGAGCTGAGATGATGGTGACAGCTTTCGGAGCTTCAACACTTTTTTCGGCATCTTGTTCTACCGCAATTTGAGCCTCTTCTTTTACCACCTCTTCTTCCTGTTGTTGAGCAATTACTACTGCAGCTTCCTTTTCTTCAACAGGTTTTTGCACTTCTGCAGGTTTTTGCACTTCTAC
>JGI24818J35693_1000043_pt1 | contig 16492 bp, 15 predicted proteins | sample METZYME_3_550m_FD_35693 | JGI IMG/M metagenome (IMG submission 35693) | reverse complement strand
TGAAACAAAAACTAAGACTAAAGCTGAAACAAAAACTAAGACTAAAGCTGAAACAAAAACTAAGACTAAAGCTGAAACAAAAACTAAGACTAATAAAGCTGAAACAAAAACGAAGACCAAAGCTGAAACAAAGACTAAGACTAAAGCTGAAACAAAAACTAAGACTAAAGCTGAAACAAAGACCAAGACTAAAGCTGAAACAAAGACCAAGACTAAAGCTAAATCTTAAAATAAAAACATTTTCACTATAATCACCGGAAACAGCAGGATGATTCTGCTAAGCCTATAAGTCATAGATTTATTTTAAACTGAGTTACAACCCCAAAAGAATTCATGTCCGAAGTTAGAGTATTTGAACTGGCAAAAGAGTTAAATATGCCGGCAAAAGATTTGCTTGTCAAGATGCGCAAAGCCGGGATTCCAGTTACAGGCAATTTCTCTGAACTGTCTTCCGAACAAGCTGAAATAATAAGAAAGATTGGCAAGAGTGCCAAGGGTATTATCTTGCCAAAGTCTTCTAAAGGATCAGGGAAGATTCGTTTGAGGTCCACTGAAAAGGAACCGGAAGCAACTGATAAGGTCAAAAACTCTAAAACAGCAAAGAAATCTAAAATAGTAACAATCTCCACTAAATCTAAAGTAGATGATGAAGAAGTTGTAGCAACCCCCAAAAGACGTGTACGCAAAAAAAGTAAATTAAAAACCGACTCTGAAATAGAAAGGATTTCTGCAGATGCAAAAATAGATAGACCAGAAAAACCAGTCTTAGAAAGTGAACTCTCAAAAATAAGCACATTGGAATCCCAGGAAACTTTACCTGAATCTGGAGATCCTGCTCCAGAAAACAAAGTTGAGGATTCAAAACAATCTAAGCTTACTGCACTGGAAAGAGATCCAGATAAGACAGTTTTACCTGATGATGAAAAGTCTGAAAAATCAGAAAAAAAATCAAACAAAACTAAAATATTTTTTAAACACTCTCAAACTGATGATGAAGAATCCTCATCAAAAAACAGAGGTTCCCGACCCTCGGAATTTGAGAACAAACGAAGGGGAGGTGGTGGACAGAGAGATTATAATTATCTTCGTCAAAGAAAGCCTCGCCGCCGCAGAAAAGACTTCCCAAAAAATCGATTGGATAGCAAAATTTCCCGCAAAGTTTCTGATACTAATGCACCAAAGCACGAATTCAATCCACGTAAAAAAAGCATCCGAATAGGAAATCAGGTCGGTGTTGCCGAACTGGCAGGCTTAATTGGTATAAAAGTTCCAGAAATCTTAAAAAAATTGATGTCCTTAGGCATCATGGCAACTATTAACCAGACAATCACAGGAGAAACTGCAGAACTTATTGCAGCAGATTTTGATATTACAATCGAAGTCGAATCGTTTGAGTTGTCTGACCTCCTCAGAGAAGAAGAACTTGATGTTTCAGAGTTAGAGGAACGAGCACCGATTGTTACAATTATGGGACATGTTGATCACGGAAAAACATCCCTTCTTGATAAAATTCGCGAATCTCGAATCGCCTCTGGAGAAGCTGGAGGCATAACACAACATATTGGAGCATATCATCTTGAAGTAAAAGGCAATCAGGTCACTTTTTTGGATACACCCGGACACGAAGCTTTCACATCAATGAGAGCCCGTGGGGCAAATATCACTGATATAGTGGTACTTGTTGTTGCGTCAGATGATAAGGTGCAGCCTCAAACAGTTGAAGCTATTCAGCATGCCAGAGCAGCGAATGTTCCGATTATTGTTGCAGTAAATAAAATTGATCGTCCCGAATCTGACCCAATAAGAATTCAACAGGAATTACTCTCACATGAATTAATTCCAGAAGATTTGGGTGGGAGCACTATTTTTGTAAAAGTGTCAGCAAAAACAGGTGACGGCATTGATGAACTACTGGAAATGATCCATTTACAGGCAGAAATACTTGAACTAAAATCGACCTCAAAAGGTTTTGCTCGTGGAACAATCATTGAGTCACGAGTCAAAAAAGGTCAGGGGCCAGTAGGTACTGTTCTTGTTCAACGCGGAACCCTTAAAATTGGAGATTATTTCGTCATGGGCAGCATTCATGGACGAATACGGGCTATGTTCAATGAAGTTGGTGATACAATGATAGAAGCTGGTCCTGCAATTCCTGTTGAAATTTCCGGCTTAAGCAATGTACCCGAAGTAGGAGTAAATTTTGTTGTTCTTGAAGATGAAAAAATAGCACGGCAAATTGCTGAGGATCTTGAACTAAAACTTCGATCTGAAACCATCCGGGAATACCAAAATACCAGTTTGGACAATCTTTTCAGTAAAATTGAAGAAGGTAAGGTTACTGAACTCCGATTGATTTTAAAAGGAGATGTACAAGGTTCCGTTGAAGCTCTCAAAACTTCTCTGCAACAAATCGGTGATGAACGGATTTCTCTAAGGTTCCTCCTTTGCTCAGTAGGTAACGTTACTGAGACCGACATAACACTAGCTTCTGCTTCCGATGCAATTATTGTTGGCTTTAATGTGCAAATGGACGCAAAAGCCAGAGAAACGCGATCAAGTGAAGGTGTAGATGTGAGGCTTTATGATGTTATATACAACGCATTGGATGATGTTAAAGCAGCTATGGAAGGTCTCCTGGAACCAGAAATTAGAGAAGAAGTATTAGGTCATTTAGAAGTTCGTCAGGTTTTTTCTTCTGGAAAAAATGGCATTGTAGTCGGAGGTTTGGTTACAGATGGGAAGCTTCTCCGCAATAGCCTTATACGAGTATTACGTAAGAAAGAAAGTATCTTTGAGGGTTCAATCATTTCTCTGAAGCGCTTCAAAGACGATGTTCAGGAAGTTGCACAAAATTATGAGTGCGGAATAGTGCTGAATTTTCTGGAAATTGAGAATGGCGATATTGTAGAAGCTTACGAGCAAATTGAAGAAAGTGCACGGCTGTAATTGATTATGCATAAAACAAGTAGAAGCAATTTCAGCACTTTGGTGCATCGTCGTTTATCTGAAGTTCTTCTTTTTCAAAGCAGTGACCCGCGTTTCAGCAAAGTTACAATCAGCAGAGTTGAAACAACTCCAAGTTTGACTTCAGCAAAAGTCTATGTTTCAATTTTTCCAACCAAAGGCAAAGAAGAATTGATTGCATCTTTAAATCATGCATCAGGATTTTTTAGCCGAAAATTGGGAAAAGTCCTCAAAACTAGAAACACACCACATCTGACTTTTGAGTACGACAGAGGATTTGACCACAGTGATGAAATTGAAATATTGTTGCGTAACGTTCTTCCGGAAGATACTGGACAGCAGCGAGAATCCGAATTTGACAAAAATGAATAGAGTCCGGTTAATATCCTTTTTGATATTCGAATAAAAATAAAGAATTACTTGCGGATAATCAACATCAATAAGACTCAGGGATGGACTTCTTTTGATGTCGTTCGTTTCATTAAACGGAAGTTTAATGAAAAAAAAGTCGGGCATCTCGGCACTTTAGATCCCATGGCAACAGGAGTTTTACCTGTATTTTTGGGACAGGCAACGCGCCTGATTCCTTTGTTCAATGATGCTGACAAAACTTACCGTGCAGTATGTAAATTAGGTGAATCCACTGACACATTTGACGCAGAAGGTAAGGTCACTGAGCGTCATAATTTAGGTCATTTAAATCCGGAACAGGTAACAAAAGCGGTTCACACATTTCTAGGATTACAGAAGCAACAAATTCCTGCATTTTCTGCGTCAAAAATCAATGGTATTCCTGCCTATAAACTTGCAAGACAAGGATTGAAAGTTCCTGCTAAAACCAGGTCTGTAATATTCCATGAATTAGACGTAGAAGCTGTAGACTGCCCTTCGTTCAAATCCGGATACACTGTTCTAAAGGCACATACATCCGGGCATTGGCCAATGATCTTGGACAGAAGCTGAAAGTTGGAGCACATCTAACTTCTCTGGACCGTTTAGCTTGTGGAAAGTGGTTTAAAAGTGAAAACTCTATATCAATAGAAAAATTACAAGAAACAGTAACCGAAAATAATGTGCCGTGGATTTCTCCATTAGAGTTGCTGGATCACCTTAACACAATCGTAGGTTCTGCTGAAATGGTAGTTTCCATCAAACAGGGACGTCGTGTTGAAGTTTTGCAACAAGACTGGACTGAAAGTGGCGTAAAAATGACTGNAAATTGTGTAATAGAGTCAGAGACAAATTCAGTTAAAACCAAAGTTGTTGATTCTTGCCAAAATTTAGTTGCTATCGGCCACATTATGTGGGAGAATGANGCAAGTTATTTTCATCCAANAANGGTATTTGTATAGAAAACAAAATAATNTTATATGCTGACAAAAAATCAAAAAGTCGAAATTGTAAACAAGTTCGGAAAAAATAATGCTGATACAGGATCTACAGAAGTACAGGTAGCATTACTTTCCGAGCGAATTAATTCATTGACAGACCATTTACGAAGCCAACCAAAGGACTTTAGTTCACGACGTGGTTTGTTGAAACTAGTTGGTCAACGACGAAATTTCATGAATTATCTTAAGAATAGAAATAGCGAAAGGTATGCCGCTATTACTAAACAACTAGAGATTCGCGTCAAGTGACTCATACAAAACTTCACAGAAGACTTGTCCACGGGGGCTGGTCTTCTGCCAGGTATAATTTGGCAAAAGCTGAATTNTACCATTGCAATTCCCCCGTATCATGTAGCATCAAGTCTGCTTTCCTTCTTTCAGTACTTTTTTTCAGNTTGTTGAAAATTGATTTATGANTATTGCTTTTAGCACTGTCCAGAACTGGAAGATTNTTTTTTCCCAAGTCAGGAAAGAAGAAAGAATTTGTATGCTGACATTTAAAGAATACCGGAATTCAGACATTAATAACAGGCAGTGCCGTTAAGTTAGAACCGGTAGAACGTTGATAATTAGGAGTAGAATGAAGATAGTAGAAAGAGAATTTGGACCAGCAACTATGAAGCTGGAAACCGGAAGAATGGCCAAACAGGCCAACGGATCCGTATTAGTAACATACGGTGACACAGTAGTACTTGTAGCTGCAACTGCAGCAAAAGGATCAGGGACAGGAGCAGATTTTTTCCCACTTTCAGTTTTTTATGTTGAAAAAGGATATGCAGCCGGACGGATTCCTGGAGGTTTCTTAAAACGTGAAGCTCGACTTTCAGATAGCGAAACTCTGATTTCACGCATTATAGATCGTCCGCTGCGTCCAGCATTTGAAGACAATTACCTGGCAGAAACAATGATTGCGGCAACCGTTTTAAGTCACGATCTGATACATCCATCTGATGTTGCTGCTATGAACGGCGCTTCTGCGGCGTTGGCTATTTCGGATATCCCTTTTCACAATCCTCTTGGAGGTGTCAGAGTTGGGAGAATTGATGGTAAATTTGTAACCAATCCTAGTCCGGAACAACTTGAAGTAAGTGAACTTAACATCTTTATGGCTGCATCCAAAGATGCAATTTTAATGGTGGAGGGTGAAGCTGTTGGTGTGAGTGAAGAAATTATGCTGGATGCACTTTGGTATGGTCAGGAAGCAGTTCTGCCAATCATTGAAATGCAGGAAGAGCTGATGAAGAGCGTTGGCAAGAAAAAACGTACTGTAGATGTGCCGGTTGTAAATTCAGGATTAAAATCAAAAGTTGAGGCAATTACACCAAAACGACTTAATGAAGCTTTAAGGATTAAAGATAAAATAGAGCGGTACGAACGTCTGGACACATTAAAAGATGAAATAAAAACCGAAATTCTTGGAGATTCACCTGATGCAGATTCTGCAAAAGAACTAAGTCAAATATTTGCTGACATCAAAAAAGATGAAATGCGCACACGTTTGATTAAAGATCAAATCCGGATAGACGGACGAAAACCTACTGAAATCAGACCAATCACCTGCGAAACTAAAGTTTTGCCTCGAACACACGGTTCTGCCTTGTTCACACGCGGTGAAACACAGGCTCTTGCTGTTACCACTCTTGGAGCGCGAGAAGATGAAAAAATGATTGAATCACTGGATGGTGTCTCTTTTAAAAGGTTCACGCTGCACTATAACTTTCCCAGTTTTAGTGTCGGTGAAGTACGTCCTCCTCGGGGACCCGGACGAAGAGAGATTGGACACGGAACCCTGGCTGAACGCGGATTAACTCCAGTTATTCCAACAAAGGCTGAATTTCCTTATACAATTCGTCTTGTTTCTGAAATTCTTGAATCAAATGGTTCGTCTTCAATGGCTACTGTCTGTGCTGGTTCTCTGGCCATGATGGATGCCGGTGTTCCTCTCAAGGAAGCAACCGCTGGTATTGCCATGGGGCTCATCAGTGAAGGTAAAAACAACGTTATACTTTCAGATATTCTTGGTGACGAAGATCATCTGGGTGACATGGATTTTAAAGTTATTGGTACTGAAAACGGAATTACAGCCCTGCAAATGGATATTAAAATCAAGGGACTTGGACAGAAAGTAGTTGAACAAGCTCTGATGCAGGCACGCGAAGGCCGACTGCACATTTTGGGGAAAATGGCAGAAGCACTGAAAGAATCCCGTACCGGTCTATCTACTTATGCGCCCCGCTTTATCACTCATAAAATTGCACAGGATAAAATCGGAACTGTCATTGGACCTGGCGGTAAAATGATTAAGAGTATTGTTGAGAAAACCGGTGTAAAGATTAACATCGATGATGATGGTATTGTTTCCATCATGTCACGTGACCATCAAGCGGTGGATGATGCTCTGGAAATTGTGCAAAACCTGACTCGAACAATTGAGATTGGAGAAACTTATACCGGACCTGTCAAGAAGGTGATGGATTTTGGCGCATTTGTCGAAGTTTTCCCTGGAACAGAAGGGCTTGTACACATTTCAAATCTGGCAGAAGGTAGAGTCGAAAAAGTTACAGATGTTTGCAAAGAGGGTGATATTGTCACCGTTAAAGCAACCGGTGTTGACAGACGAGGTAAAATTCAGCTCAGTATCAAAGACGTCTAATTCAGAGAATTCACCACAAACCCCGTATATAAAATTGTCTGCTCATCCTGTTTCAAAAACAGGAGGGCAGGCATCCCACCTGAAACTTAATTCTGTCCCATTAGTTGCTCTACTGTTACTAGTATTATTGTGTCAGCCAGAACGTCTGTGAGGGATCTGATTATATAGCAGTATTTATTAGATCTCACTCTTTGGTCGAGATTACAAGTCGAATATAATAATATCAGTACTTTACGACAAAACATGACTCACAATTTATTTAAAGTCCCGCATAATTAAGACTTGCTGAAAAATAATATTATTCAATAATGTCAAAAAGTAATTAGTCGATTAACAAAGACAACTGCAGGGTATTTCCAGAAAAAAGCACTAAACACTCTGCTCTTCAGTTGTTTAAGTTCCTTTTCCAAAAAGGTGGCCTAACAAGATCAATAGTTATGCTTCTTTCGATTCTTCTCCTTTGTCATTCCGGGCGATGCGTAGCATAGACCCGGAATCCAGGAGAAATGTTTCAGATCTTGTACTCAAGCTGAACGGTGACTCTGGATCCCGGATCAAATCTGGGATGACAAAGGTAAAACTTTTTCAGTGAGACCTAAGTAATTCTACTCCAATATTCATACTGTAAACACTATTAGTTTGAATTTGGCCAAGTCTCAGGATAAGGTTAGATGCATTATTTCTGATCAACATCACCTGCCAATAAAATATCTTCATGAAACTTGTTATCACAGACTCAGGACTTGGAGGTCTGTCTGTTTGTGCCAAGCTTCTGCAACTATTATCAGAACCTGCAGGGGCAAACCATCCAAATTATCCCGCTGACGATTTACAAATCACTTACATTAATGCTGTTCCTTCAAATAATCGTGGATACAATTCCATGTCCGGAAAAGCGGAACAGCTTAAAACGTTTGAAATAATCCTCCGGAACACTGAAAAGATTTTTTCTCCGCATCACATTTTTGTCGCTTGTGGAACGCTGTCTGTACTATTGGATGACTTGGAGATTCCTTCTGAAAAATGCTGTTAAAATTGAAGGGATTCTTCAAATTGGTGTCAAGATGCTTTTATCAAGTTTGCTCAATGATGCTCAATCATCGGCTATCATCTTTGGAACTCCCACAATGATTAATGCCAAAACTTTTCAAAACGAACTGTTTAAGAAGGGTGTTGAGGAAATACGGATCATTTCCCAGGGTTGTCCGGATTTGGCAACCCAAATTTCTAATGATCCGGATAGCTCATTTGTAGAAGAACGTATCCGGCACTGGGTTCAAAAAGCCATGCTAAAATTGCCTGAAAAATACATAGATACTTTGCTGATTTTTCTTGCTTGTACTCATTATGGTTATCGTCAAGACCTTTTCCAAAAGGCTTTTAATGAAGAAGGATTCTGCAATATAACTCTGCTTAACCCAAATCTTGCTGCTGCTGAAAATTTAGTCAAAACCGTTTCTAATAATCTAAATCCCAGTTCAACTGAATCAAAGGCATTTTCTGTTGAGTTTGTAACACCTTATGCCATACCTGAACAGGAAATAATCACACTGACGCAATTACTGAGTCCTATCTCACCTGCAACGGCTGATGCACTTAATAATGCCAGGATTTGTCCAGAACTGCTTAATCCTTAATCCATGACTTCACAAGATTTTTCTATAAAATACTTGCTTTCCTGTTTAGAAATTTCTCAGCTGCTTGAGTCTGAGTCAGGATCATCAATTTGGTTTGCACACCTCAATTTGCATGACTTTACTGAGGTTGAAATACCAGATGGAGGCAAAATCGCAGATTACTTACTTTCTGAAATGGACCTTCAGGAAGTTCAAATTTTCCTACTTTTAATCGAGCGAAAACGTTTAGAAACATGGACAGAAAACCCTGAACAGGTTTCCTTTCAGGAATTGATTGAAATCAAACTTCAAAAATCGAATCACAACAATAAAAACGCAACACTAAAAAAGCAAGGTTGTGTCTGGAAAAACAAGCTCGATCCGGAAACTCTCAAGGGAATAATCGTTCAAAATCCTGATGCTCCACTCGAATCTGTGGCAAAAAACAGACATGCCGTAATAGTCAATCCGGAACAGTCTTTACGCCTCGAAGTCCTCAATATCCCAAAACCATGGGGACATGAAGGATGGTACACAGGAGTAGAAAAACGCGGTGTGGTGAAAGTTACAGACGAATATGGGAAAACAGAGTTACCTTATGCACTGAATATTTTTAAAAAACAAGTGCTTGCCGATCATCCGGAATCGCTGATTTTGCTCAAAACACTAAATCCTGTTTCTGAGGATGTGATTGGAGATTTGTATTATGAAATGCATGAAAAGAAATGGGAAGTTTACGTGGTTACAGAAATTGACCAAACAGCCTGGCCATCAGGAACAGGAATCATCAAGGCAGGACTGCATCCGGAGAAAATCAAGGATTATCAGGAAATACATGGGTCAAAATGGGTAGAAGTTCTGCTGAAAAATTTCAGGGAAACAATTGGTGAATATGAAAAAATACGACGCCAAATTGATGATTCTACCGAAGATATTCCGACTGAACTACACGAACAGGAACTTAAACTAAGACAGAAAGCTTCAAATTTTGTTGGGGACTGTCAGGTAAAAGTTGGTGACATCATCAGCTTTCCGGTGTTTCAAATGCATTCTCTTCGACATGGAATTAAAGTCATTGAATTTCAAACACCGCACTACGAGCGTCTAATACTGATGTTCGCTCAAAAAGTTCTCACCCAAAATCATTGGGATACTGATGACGCTTTAAACAAAATGCTCCCGGTAGTTTATGAACCTCCTGAACTTGAATGCTTACACAAATCCTCCGGTTTGCTGATAGAACGTTTTGTTGATTTTCCGCAATTTACGGCTGATCGAATTTGTTTGGAACCGGAAACTATTTGGGAGGATCAACTGGATGGAAAATACCATTTGCTAATTACCATCTCCGGACAGGCCAGTATTATACCTAAAAGTGGTTCTCCAGTTAAATTAAATCGTGAAGAGGCCTTGTTTTTACCTGTTGGTGTCGGTAGTTATCGGTTGGAAAGCACTGGAGAGATTCCACTAATTTGCTTAAAGGCAATACCGAAATAATACATGATCGTCGAAGTTGCCCTAAATTTACCAATTCGAAAATCGTTTGATTATCACTGGCCGGATAAACTTACTATAGTTCCGGAAAAAGGATTACAAGTTCTTGTGCCTTTTGGAGCACAGAAAAAGGGTGGAGTCATCGTTCGTGTTAAAAAACATTCCGGAATTACTAGGCTAAAAAATGTTGAAACACTGGTCGACGAGGAACCACTTTTTTCTGAAGAATTACTGAAACTCACAAAATGGACTTCTGAGTACTATTTTTGCGCATGGGGTGAAACTCTTAATGCTGCAATTCCCGGTGGACTTGCCTTGCGTTTACGTACAACTTATACTCCCCAAACAACCTCACTTCCCGGCCTGGACACTCTGAGCCAAAAACCCCAGATCCTGATAGATACCCAATCAACATGGACACAACAGGAATGGCTTCAGTGCAACCCTGATGAACGTGACCACCAACAACTGCGTAACTGGCTTTCCAAAGATCATGTTCAATCAACTCAGGTGTTACTTGGGCAAAAGACAAAGCCAAAAATGGAACGCTGGATACGTCTGCTCAAACCTGATAATCCGAAAAATTCCGTTTCTCAGCGTAAAACAAAAAGACAGCAAATATTTGAAATATTGAATGAAAATCGTGAAATATGTTGGAGCGACGTTCAAAACCGAGTCAATGCTCCATCACAGGCGTTAAAAAAACTAAAAGAAGAAGGTCACATTGAATTTTTTGAAAAAAGAGTTTACCGCCGATTTATGGAAGGAGGACTTCCTGAAATAGAACCATTTAAGGAGTTAACTCCGGAACAGAAATCAGTTTTTGAAAAGCTTTCAGATTCACTGCAAAACGGAACTTACCGTACTTATTTACTGGAAGGTATAACAGGAAGCGGAAAAACAGAGGTTTATCTTCATGCAGTCCGAGAAGCCCAGAAATTAGGGAAATCATGTTTGATACTAGTACCTGAAATATCACTGACACCACAACTTGTGAACCGGTTCCGTTCACGTTTTGGGGACCACGTAGCAATCTTACATAGTGGTATGGATGATGGTGAACGCTTTGATGAGTGGTCAAGGGTACGTCATGGATTTGCATCAATTGTAATTGGAGCACGCAGTGCAGTCTTTTCTCCAATGAAAAACCTGGGACTGATTGTGATAGATGAAGAACATGATCCTTCCTACAAACAGGGCGAGACTCCGCGTTATCACGGACGAGATGTAGCTATTTTTCGCGGATATGAGGCAGGTGCAACAGTTTTACTTGGTTCGGCCACTCCTTCACTGGAATCTTCAAACAATGTAAGCAACGGTAAATATGAGCTTTTAAGCTTACCTTCACGCATTAATCAGGCACTCTTACCGGAAGTCAGGTTATTGGATATGAAAACGGTACCCGGACAGAAAGGAAGTCCGTACTTTTCCAGCGAGTTGGTTGAAGCCCTGCGCCTACGTTTACTGAAGAAGGAGCAAAGTATTGTTTTTTTGAATCGTCGCGGATTTGCGCCTTTAGTCCGTTGTTCAAAATGCGAATCGACATTCACTTGCCCCAACTGCAGTCTGAGTTTGGTTTACCATCAAGTAGCAAATCAGGTGCAATGTCATCAATGTGACTTTGTTAAACCTCTGGTTCAGAGATGCCCTGAATGTGGAAATGATCACGCACCAATAATAATAGGTACCGGAACCGAGCAAGTTGAAGAAAATCTTAAAATGTTTTTTCCTGCGGCCCGTATTTTACGCATGGATCGGGACACATTGCACGGCAAACATGCTCTTTCTAAAATGCACGATCGTATCCGCAGACACGAAGTAGATATCGTAATTGGAACACAATTAGTAACCAAAGGCCATGACTTCCCGGAAGTGACTCTTGTAGGAGTAATATTATCTGATTTATCGCTAAACATTCCGGATTTCCGTGCAAGTGAACGGACATTTCAACTATTAACGCAAGTAGCTGGACGTGCCGGACGAGGTTATAAACCAGGTGAGGTGCTGATTCAAACTCATAATCCCAGGCACCATAGTTTACTTTGTGCAAAAGAACACGATACCAGGCAATTCCGGGAACTGGAGCTTGAACGACGTCAGAATCTCCGGATGCCGCCTTTTCATTCACTGACTTTGGTTGTCTGCAGCAGTCCTCATGAAAAACGAGCTGAAAATTTGATTTGGGAAATAGCCGAAAAGATTCAAAAGTTTTCTTCTAACAAAAACTATTCAAACACTACCCAGTTTACCAGTGAGATCAAACCGATTGATTCAGTACAAGTCATTGGACCGATAGAAGCACCGATGAAAAAATTGCGCAACCGTTTTCGCTGGCAGCTTTTACTGAAAGCAGATAATGTACGACCCATTTTACGTTTGTTAAAACAGGTTTTAGAAACACCACCTTCAACGAGACGTGATGAGTTGATTCAGATTGATGTAGATCCTCATCATTTGATGTAAAACATGACTAAGTTAAGAACAGATTTTAAGCCTGCAGTTAAAAGCAGTGCTGTATGGCAATTGTCTGCTACTCGGAAAACTTAACCAGTAATTACGAATTTAATGTTTCAATGACAAATTTGTACGGTAAAATATAGAGTAAACAAATGGATTTTACACAATGGAGCCAGTTAGCTTTAATCTGTGTCATGGGTGCAATGTCACCCGGCCCAAGTCTTGCGGTAATTTTACGAAATACTATCTCCGGAGGTAGGACTCAGGGTTTAATGAGTGGAGTCGGTCACGGTCTGGGTATTACATTCTATTCCGTGGTTGCGATAACTGGCCTGGTTGCTCTGTTAAAGACTGTTCCTAATTTTTTCCTGATAGCCCAAATAATTGGATCATTGTTTTTAATATTGCTTGGCGGCAAAATGATTATTTCCGGTATTGGTGGCGAGCAGGATAATGGGGAACTAAAACAATCAACAATAACCGGGTACCGTGGTTTCAGTGAAGGTTTTTTGATTGCTTTTCTGAATCCTAAAATTGCAGTCTGGTTATTTGCACTTTTCAGTCAATTCGTACAGCCTGATGCTGACTTTACTGAACAGTTGGTAATGGTCTCAACTGTGGGGGGTGTTGATACAAGCTGGTACTGTCTTGTTGCATTTCTTGCTTCCTCCGGAGGACTTGTAAAAGCGCTGCAGCGCAATGCTAAACGTATAGACCTAATAATGGGTGTACTGCTGATTTTATTGGCTGCAGGGATGCTCTGGCGAGCATTTACACTTTTGAGTTAAAACGGACAACATTCATGAAAATTCGTGAAGCTGTAAAAGAGGACTTTGAACAGATTTGGATTATTTTTCAGCATATTGTTTCTGCAGGTGAAACCTATGCTTATCCCGTAGAGACAAGTAAAGAAGAAGCTTTTCAAATTTGGATGGAGCAGCCACACAAAACCTTTGTCTGCGTTGAACAGCAGCACATTTTTGGGACTTACTATCTAAAACCAAATAATCCCGGCCAAGGCAGTCATGTTTGCAACTGCGGTTATATGGTTTCGCCCGACGCCAGAGGGAAAGGATTGGCGACACTGATGTGTGAACACTCACAAAAAGCAGCCAAAGAGCTGGACTACAAAGCAATGCAATTCAACCTCGTAGTAGTCAGTAATGAGCAGGCAATCCGCTTATGGACCAGATTGGGATTTGAAACTGTCGGAAGAATTACCAAAGCATTTCTGCATCCAAAACTTGGTTATGTGGATGCATTGCTCATGTACAAATGGCTCTAAAAAGAAAATGTATCTGTCCTTTAAGGTTGTCATACCATATGCTTAATATACTTAAATTAAGCCTGATATCAATCTTTTGTAACTAAAAACACCTATGCTGAAGGCTATAAGTGAATTAGTGGTGAAACTTCCATGGTCGATGATAATCCTGTTTTGTCTTACTTTGGGACTTGCTCCTTTTTTCCCTATCCCCCACGTGTGGGAAAAATTAAAAATGTTTTCTTCGGGAACCCTTGTCAGGCCAATCGATTGGTTCGATTTAATAATGCATGCTGCACCATGGATTTTACTTTTGATTAAAATAGTTTTAACTATGAAAGAAAATGGTGTTTCAGATAACAGTTGAAATTGTTCCCAGTCTTTGAATTGAAGTCAATAATCCAAATTTATAACGACTTCTGCTGAATTTAGCTGTCAGTGACTCCGTTAGAATTACAACACTAATTAATATTAAGATTTTGAAAAGAATTTTCACGTTCCGAAATCATTTTCAATTCTTCAACACTCCAGAACTGACGTTTCCATTTTAATTGAAAAGTTTCCTGCAGGCAGTCCAGAAACATCTGTCTTAATTTTTTTTGGGCAAGTCCTGGATAAATCCCCGCAGTTTCAAGTGAGTGCATTTCTCTACGCAGATCATCCTCTGCTGCATGTGGGAATATTTGGATTATCTGGGGTATAGAATCTTTGAGAGGAATAGAACCATGCTGAAGAAACACTCTGCATGAAGATGAATCAGAACTGCGTAAATTTCTTACACGTTGTGCATTGCCAATAATTTTTCTACCTTCAACCAATATTTCATATACAGCAGGATCTGCAAAGCAGATATGCGAGTCAGATTTTTTCTTTTGACGGTCTATGGCTTTCAATACAGGATTAAGTCCCAACTTTTTAAAAAAGGCATAAAATCCTTTTGCCAGATAGCGGTAGTTGTCCAGTACACCTCCGGGAAAATGCTGATCCAGGACTCCGCCAACAATGGAGTAAGTCAGGTCAAAACCATGTAAAACAGCTTTTCCGCCCGTTGAACGGCGGACAATTGGGATTTCAAGTCTCCCGCATACATCCAAATCAATTAGATTGTCCAATATTTCATTACGCCCCAGTGAAAGAGTAGTACATTCCCAGTCATAAATTCTAAATACCGGATTAGCATCCTGAGAATAATTTTCTAACAGCACCTGATCTGCTGCCATATTGAAACTGCCGGTACGGGGAATGTCCTCGATCAGACGCCAGATTCGCATTTTTAATTAACAAATAGTGTAATAACAAAATTATAAGCAATAATAACAACCTTTTTTATCTGTGATTTCAACAANATAGATTTAACAAAAAATCTTTNAGCAGTCAGCTTATTTGCTATTATATTTCAACCTGAGCTGACAGCTGAAAACTGACAGCTAAATCTTTNGCTATTACAAACCTACTTAAAACTGGAAANAAGTNCGGCTGTTTGAATTTTCGTTCAGACAATATTTGATTATGNTTTTGGATTGAGAATACTTGATAAATCCAGTCCTCCTGTCATTTTTCCTATTTGCTGCCCAAGAGAGTTCTGCATATTTTGCTGGCTTTGTCTGAGTCCTTCATTGACTGCAGAAAGGATTAAATCCTGTAGAGTATCAATGTCATCTGCATCTACAACTTCCGGATCAATTTCAATGCTTATTGCTTCCTGCTTTCCATTGAAAGTCATCTTCACCATCTCTCCACCAACAGAAACAGAAATAATCTGTTTGGCAAGTTCCTCCTGTTGCTGTTTCATAGTCTCAGAAAGTTCCTGAGCCTTTTTCATCATTTCATTCATATCAATCATAATTTTATCCCTTAGTTTAAAGTTTAATCTATTTTAAATTATTGTGGTTCAAATTATCTTTATGCATCAGACAATTCTATATTTGTAATTCTGCTGTTTGTAAACACAGAAAGAATATCTTTGACCTGCGGAAATGCTCTTGCATTCTTTCGCTTAAGTTCATTTTTTCTCTCTAAAAGTATTTGTTCATGTTCTACTATAGTTAGCTGAGATGCAGATGTTGGAGTAATTTCACAACTAACGTGAACTGCATGGCCAGTCCAGTCGGAAGCAATTTTTTCCAGTAACTCTCTGTTATCTTCAGTCAGCATAGATGCATAATTTCCGCTTTTGAAAGAAAGTATTAATTGTGATCCTGTCAAATTATGAGGGACCGCATTGCGAACAAAACTGGCCAGCTTTGATGACAGTTTTTGAACTTCTTCTGAAAAGTTACACCATTCTTCCGGAGGTTCCATTGAAGTTTCTTCAATGTTTTTATTGGCAGCAAGTTTTACAATTTCTTGATTTTGATTAATATTATTCTGAGCTTCCGGTGACATTTCCTTATCTGCATTTTCAGTTTGTTCAGCTTTTACCTGGGATACTTCTGTTTCTGCAACATATGGCTTTTCTTCATCAACATGAGAATAATTATCTTGATTTGTAACAGATTGCTGCTTTTCAGTCATTTTTGGTTCAGGAGAACTTTTATTCAACTTGGCAGGTTCAACAGTCGCTGACTCCGTCTTGTCTGACTTCAAAATGTTTTTAATTACAGTTGCGTCCGTTAATGGTTTATGGGCTCCGGACATTTTTAAAAATGAGTGC
>JGI24818J35693_1000040_pt1 | contig 16839 bp, 18 predicted proteins | sample METZYME_3_550m_FD_35693 | JGI IMG/M metagenome (IMG submission 35693) | reverse complement strand
TCCATAAAGTTCCAGATCTGAAAACTCTGCGAACCTGTTCAACGCATGGGAAGTGAGTTCTTTTTCATGCTTTTGAATTTCAGAAATCCCGACATCAGATACATAATCCAAGGCTGCCGCCAATCCGGAAACTTCGCCCACGGGAGGAGTTCCTGCTTCAAATNTTTGCGGAGAATCCGCCCATGTGGAAGATTGCCGCCCGACTTGGCGAATCATTCCGCCGCCGCCTTGAAACGGAAGCATTTCGTCAAGTCTCTCTTTTTTGGCGTAAAGTACCCCGATTCCTGTGGGCCCGTATACTTTGTGTCCTGAAAAAGCGAGAAAATCGCAATCCCAACCGGCAACGTCAATCGGCATCCGTGCCACTGCCTGAGCTGCATCCACCAAAACCGGAATGTCGCGTTCGTGTGCCATTTCTACGATTTTCGCAATGGGATTAACTGTTCCTAAAACATTGGAAACTGCAGTGACAGCAAGCAGTTTAACAGAATCTGTCAGCAATTCTTCCAACTCTTCCAATTCCAAAAGACCGACACCGGTGCTTCCGGCTTCCGAAGTGATTGGCCAGTACACCAATTCCGCTCCGGATGCTTGTGCGGCCATTTGCCACGGTACCAGATTGGAATGGTGTTCCATTTCGGTCACGATGATCCGGTCTCCAGTTTTTAAAATGTGTTTCGCCCAAGCTGAAGCAACAAGATTGATTGACTCCGTGGTTCCGCTGGTAAAAATTATATTTCCGGAATCCGTTGCGCCAATAAATTTCGCAATGCTTTCACGGCCTTCTTCGTAAATTTCCGTTGCTTCTTCGGCAAGCGTGTAAACTCCGCGGCTGACGTTACTGTTGTGAGTTGAATAAAAGTCCAACAGTGAGTCGATCACGCATTGCGGCTTTTGAGTAGTAGCTGCATTGTCCAGATAAGCCAGAGGGAAGTCGTTAATTTCACGTTTGAGAATTGGGAAATCATCTCGTACTTTTGATGCCAACGGATGGTGTTGCATTTTTTTGCGCTAAAAAACAACCACAGATTTGCACGGATTAGCACAGAAATATTATCTGTTTTGTCCGTTTTGTCTGTGGCTAATATCAGGATTCAGGGACAAACTTATTTCAATTCCATCATTGATTTTCCGGAACCGCCGCGACGGATGGTCACCATTTCACCGACAATGCTCAAAGCTATTTCTTCAGGAGTCGTTCCGGCAAAATCCAAACCTGCTGGAGAATGTACCCGCTTTAATTCTTCAGGAGCAACACCTTCATCGAGTAAATACTTAAAGACCAGTTTTGCCCGCTTGGTGCTGGCCACCAAACCGATGTACGGCCCATTCCCCTCCAAGGCCTTTTTGATCGAATGCTGGTCGCCTTTATGTTGAGTAACAACCACGACATAAGTCTGAGGTCCAATTTCCATTTTACTGAAATCCAAATCCGAAGTGATCAAACGCTCAGCCATCGGGTAAGTTTCACGGGTCGCTCCGGAATCGTTGACTGTGATGGAAAAATGAACCGTGTGAGCCAATTGTGCCAAAACCTCGGCGATGCGGCCGTGTCCTACAATCATTAATTCAGGACGTGGCATATACGGTTCTACATAAACTTCCATGGTGCCACCGCAGGGCATCCCAACGCCTAAAATTTCATCATCGAGATCGAGAGGTACAATCCGGGTTTGGCCGTCTCGCATACTTTCCAGAGAGGCTTCCCGCACTGCTTCCTCCGCGCAACCACCGCCGACCCAGCCGAATACGGTTTGTCCCTTGCTGTCAATAATAGATTTCGCTCCGGGTTTAGCGGAAACCGATCCGGTAATTTTGATTACTGTTGCCACCGCAAACGGAACTTCCGCCGCATTAAATTCTGCTAATTTTTCAAAATATTCGTTGAACATTTTTTATCGCTTTGCTTCTAGTAAAATTATAGGTAGTGATTCAGCAAGAACTTATTGTTCTGCAATGGCTTCCTCTGTTATTGAGTCTTAAATAATGTAATTTTAATCCGTACAAAACATCTTATAATCTTCGGGAGTATCTACATCCTGCAAAACGTTATCATTTCCCATTTCGACTTCCCGGACACACTCCGGATGTTTTAATACAATGTCCCTGCAGCCCTCACCTGTGTGTTGTAAAATAATGTCTCTGAATTGGCAGGAAAACAAAACCGGATTGCCGCGCTGTCCTTTAAAAACTGGAACAATAATCAAAGGACTTTTAGAATCGAATAAATCAGTAAACTCATGAATTAAACGATTAAAATCGGAAGTTTCAATAAACGGTTGATCTGCAAGGCATATCATCAAGCCTTCACTTTCCGCAGATGCAGCCTGTATTCCGGTTTGAATAGAGGATGTCATGCCTTCCATGTAGCGCAGATTTTCTACAAACCGCACCGGTTGCCCCTGTAAAACGTCTTCGATTTTTTCTGCTTCGTGACCAACCACTACCACTACTTCATCTACGTTTGAGGCACAGACCGATTTCACAAAGTTACTGATCAACACTTCCCCGCTGATTGGCAGGAGGAGCTTGTTTTTCACTCCCATTCTCCGGGATTCACCGGCGGCCAGAATGATTGCGGAAATCATTGCAGNAAAAAACTAAAAATGCACCGTAATGTTTTCATTCCAATTCTGCTTTTTTGCCAANCTTTCTTTTGAGTTCAGACACAATAATTGAACCAACAAGTGATGCTGCTTTGACCGGTTCNGCTTCTGAAGGAACCTCATCCACATTGCCTCNTTCATTTTCTTGTGTAAGCAAATTGGAAAAATTCTGGATGAATTGTTCAAAGAGNTTGTTATTTACAGCTTCAATCATGCGTGAACCAAACTGAGCGATCCGGCCCGTGATGGACACAGTCATAATGCACGAAACTTCTGTGGATGTTTCATGCGCATTTAGAGAGAGTTCCATGTTCATAGTTGCTCCTCCTTTTCCGCTGATGTCTGCTCCTTTTCCTTCCATTGACAGTTCGTAAGTTGAACTGTCCCTTTTACTGAATTCAACGTCGCCATTAAATTTGGCTGTCACAGGACCGATTTTAATTGTTACTTTGCCTTTGAAGTGATCCTCATCAATGGTCTCAGTGAGTTGTGCGCCCGGAACACAAACTACTATTTTTTCGGGATTAGTGAGGACTGTCCAAACTGAATCGATATCCGCATTGACCAGAAATTTTTTGTCGGCTTTAACTTTCATTTTTATTTTGTACCAAAAATTCTATCTCCGGCATCTCCTAATCCAGGCAAAATATAAGCATGGTCGTTCAATTTTTCGTCAATTGCAGCAACGAAAATAGGCACATCTGGATGTACTTTATTAAAATATTCAATGCCTTCCGGTGCTGCCAACAGACAGACAAAGCGAATATTTTCTGCACCATTTTCCTTTAAACGTGTTACTGCCGCAGCAGAAGAATGCCCGGTGGCCAGCATTGGGTCCAGCGCCAATACCAGGCGTTGATTGATTAAATCCGGAAGTTTCATGTAATATTCAACTGCGACCAGTGTTTCTGGATCACGGTACAGCCCAATGTGGCCAACTCTCGCAGATGGAAGAAGTTCCATAAATCCATCCAACAATCCATTACCTGCTCTTAATATTGAAACCAGACAAAGCTTTTTCCCCTCCAGAAAAGGAGCATCCATTTTCATCAGTGGTGTTTCGATTTCTTCATAAATGAGCGGCAAGTCCTTGGTCACTTCGTAAGCCAGCAAAGTACCTACCTCCCGGATCAATGTACGAAAACTCTGGGTGGAGGTGCTCTTTTTACGCATCAGCGAAAGTTTGTGCTGAACAAGTGGATGGCTAATGACCTGTAAATTTTCCGGCATTTTTATCTCCTGTTAATTCTATTTGACCGTTAATCATTTATGGTCTAGTACTTTACACTTCCAGACCGAGAAGAGCAAACCACAAAATATTAGCTAAGAGTGGGATTGATTTAAGCTTGTTTGTCCTCTTGACGCTGTTCAGCACTCAGACGGCCAAGAGAATACTCGTTCAAATCAACAAATTTCATATATTTCGCCAGCAAAGGTTGTGCTGCTTCCACTTTCCGGAACATTTCCTGGGCAATACGACGATATCCGGTGTGTCCTTGTGGAGTACTGCGAATTTCCGTCAGCCATATCAGGGCCCGTAAATTAATATGTACATACCAGCGAATATTGTAGCTCATTGGCACCACATATTGTGCTTCATAGGGAAAATCTTTAGCAATCGTTTCAAAGGCTTCAGCAGAACGGGCCATGGTTTCATGATACTCTGCACCTAAACCTGCATCTTCAATTTCATACGGTGTATCATAACCAAAGCGTGTAGTCAGTGGTTGACGTTCCTGGGTGAGCATCCGGTGCCTCTGTAAATCGCGGTACATGCCGTAATCCCCCAAAATATCGAAAGTGTAGAAAGGCATCTCCAAACCACGTTCCGGTTTATGCCGTCGGTGATTTCGCAAGGCAACAGTCTCTTCAATCAGTCTGGTTTTTTCTGAATCCGGTAGAGCTCGGACATGCTCACGTATTTGCTGTAAAGTCAATCCGGAGTGTGAGTAAAGCAAGGCAGCCAGAAGTTTGGTTTCCGCTTCCGGATCAAAATCTACCAGCTCGAACTGCTTCCGCAGAGTCTGCTTTCAATTGCCCCAGATACTTTGAGTTAAATTTACTAATGAGTTTTTGCTGGGCCAGACTGAAATCTCGGAAATCCTGAAAATGCCGATGTCCAGCTTCTGCACGCCGTACAAAAGAAGGAATTACTTTTGCTAATTCTTCGAAGGCAAATTGACCAATTTCGTTCAGTTCTCCGAAGGGCTCGGTTCTTAATTTCATTATCAGGGTTTCAAAAAAACGCCCGTTGCCAAAAACACCCATGTTCGTCAGAGTAGCAGATGGTAATAATCCACGGATAATATCAAATCCACGTGCCCTGACGGAACGATCGTATGCGGCTTGACTAATCTCTGGATCACGAGGCAACTGTTTCCGGACGTGTGTCCGCAGTGGTTCAGTAAAGCGGACATAGGTTTCAAACAGGTTCCGGCAAGTTTCCAAATACAAATCACGGTGCGAGGAATTTAGTAAAGTTGGTTCTTGATAAAATCGGAACTCTTCATTTCCGGACAATCCGGTTATTTTTTCTGCAAAAGTTACGTAGCGAGTCGATTTTTCTAATGGAGAGCCTCCGATTCGTGCATCTTCCACAGTTTTGGTAGCTAAAATGGAAATATTTTCCAACGCCAGATGCGCTCCACCAAGTTCGCCAATAGAATCGTCACCATAGCCATCAAGTATCCTGTCATAAAATTTTTGTGCAGATTCAATGGCCAGTTCCGTCTTTTTTGCAGAATCCGATTGGTTTGAACCAGTTTGCATGTCAGAAAATCTGGATTCTTTTTCCTGAATAAAATCCCTGAGCAATAATGTGCGAAGTCCAAGAGTCGAACGGGAGTAGCGGGAAAAAAGCGCACCTTTGATTACCTCGGGAAGATTAGTGAGTACAAAAACAGAGCGGTCTGTATTGGTGACGTAAGAAGAAAGAATGACTTGTTCTTCGGGGGTGAAAACTTCGTTGGAGGTGCTCATGCAAAGATTTTATGTCGCCGGTACTCCCAGAGAATTGGGCAGAGCTTCTGTCTGGTCTTTGGGGGAGGGCAGGTCATTATCCTCATACTTAGTATTGGAGTGAGATTTTGGGTCATAACTGTCTCTAAGTAAATCACGTGTAAAATCAAATGTATGACGAGAGGTATAGGCCATTGAAATCACTCCGGTGTCCATTCGAATGGCGTCTTTTGGGCATGCTTCAACACAGAGTCCGCAAAAAACGCAGCGCAGTTCGTCGATGTCAAATACTACAGGATATTTTTCAACTGAAAGGTCCGGATGCTCACCAGCCTCAATGTGAATGCATTCTGAGGGACAAACGGTTTCACACATATAACAGGCAACACAACTGAGAAATCCGTTATCAAGCCGAGTCAACCGATGTCGTCCGCGCCATCGTTNGGAAACATGGCGTTTTTCTTCNGGATAGCTNANAGTCACCACATCTTTTGCACCAAAAAGGTTGCGCCAGAAATGGCTTACGGTTAGTCTCAGTCCACCAAAAATTGCTGGAAGATACAAAGCTTCTTTTGCACCGTCCACCCGTTGAACCTGTTTAACTTTTAGTTCCATGTTTCCCCTGTAAATTCATTTATCTCTTTTATATAATCGTTAATGACTGTCATAAAAAATCTTAAATCCACACAGTCATTTCTACAGCATGGAGAAATCTTAATGATATTAGTGCGGCAGCTAATACAAGAGTTCTCGCTTCACCCGAAATTACACGGTCTCAGGACTTTTTAGACTGTATCATTATTAAGCAATTTTACGGCGCCAAACGCTCTATTTCCCATGATTCATCATCAATCTTTGAATATAAGAATCGATCATGAAGACGGTTAGGCTGGCCCTGCCAAATTCAAATCTTTTCGGTTTAATTCTGAATCCACCCCAATAATCCGGCAGCGGTATTTTCCCGTCAGCAAATTTCCGCTTTATTTCATCAAGCTTCATTTCCAGAATTTTCCTTGAGGATAACACAGAACGCTGATCTGAAACCCAGGCTCCTAACTGGCTGCCGCGGGGTCGGCCCATAAAATATTTAAGGGACTCACTCGTCTCAACTTTTTCTGCAACTCCATTTATACTCACTTGACGTTCCAAAGCCACCCAATTAAAAAGCACCGCAACATTTGGGTTCTCTGAAATTTGTTCGGCCTTCCTGCTTTTATAATTAGTGAAAAATACAAAACCATTATCATCAAACAGCTTNAGCAAAACAGTNCTCATCATCGGTGCTCCGGAATGATTGACTGTTGCGAGACTCATGGCATTCGGTATTGGTTCCGCTTCATTCGCTTCCTTAAACCATGNTTCAAATTGCAAAAACGGATCAGGACTTAATTGCTCTTTGGNNAGTCCNTCATTCTGGTAGCCCTGACGCATGAAAGTTAAATCCATTAATTACTCCTAAACCCTTGCTTTTCGGGAATTATCACGCAAAAGCTAGAATCACAAATGCAGTTACGAACAGGTTAATTAATGAAAGCGGTAAAAGTTTTTTCCAGCCGAGAGCCATCGTTTGGTCAAAGCGAAATTTCGGCACTGTCCAGCGTAACTGTATTTGGAACCAGCAGAAAAATAGAGTGAAGACCGAAAACTTGATAATTTGCAGGATAGTCACCAGCCACTGTGGAGCACTTTCCCAAAGGTGTAGCCAGGGGATATGATACCCACCAAAAAATAGAGTCGTAATCAAGGAAGCTACACCAACGAGTGCCACATATTCCGCAAGCATAAAAGCAGACCAGCGCATTCCGGAATATTCGAGAAAGTATCCGGCAACGATCTCAGATTCGCCTTCCGGTGCATCAAACGGGGCTCGTTTAGTCTCTGCAANAAGTGCAGTAAAAAAGAGAACAAATCCAAGGGGTTGNGTAAAAANACCCCACATGGGAATCAGGCTTCCAAACCAGTATTCATTTTGTCCGTCCACAATTCCGCTTACTCNGGTAGTTCCGTAAACCATGAAAATACCCATCAATGCCAAACCCATGAAAACTTCATAAGAAATCATTTGAGCCGAGGCACGAGTACCCCCAAGTAGTGCAAACTTACTGTTTGAACTTGTTCCTGCGAGTACTGCTCCGTATACACTGAGTGAGGTGATGGCAAAAATAAAAAGCAGCCCGGGTTCGATATCTGTCACTTGAAAAGTAAAATCCCCAATGGGTCCTGCAATCGGAATGATGGCAAATGTAGCGACTGCTGCAATCAAACCAAAAAAAGGTGCAATCAGGTACAAAAACCCGTCAGCCCCTTTTGGCATCGTATCTTCCTTGAAAATGGATTTGAGGCCATCTGCAGCAAGATGCATGATTCCATGTCCGGTAAAATTTCCAATGTTCGCCCTGTTTGGTCCTACGCGGTCCTGAATCATGGCACTCCATTTACGTTCCATTAGAGTCAAAAAAGTACCCAACGGCATGGCAAACAACAGAACAATCACCACAATTTTAATTATGGCCAGAACTGCCGGAATCATAATTATTTCAAGTAAAATCTCCATTTTCGTTTTTCTTAACTATTTTCAATAAGCTGGACTTAGCGGTCCAACTCTCCGCCAATCATGTTAACAGAACCAAAAATCGGTACGATGTCTGCGACATAATGGCCAACTGTCATGGCCGGCATGGCTGCAACTAAATTAAAACAAGGCGGGCGCATTCGTACCCTCACTGGATCACCACTACCATCTGAAACGAGATAAAAACCGATTTCTCCGTTTCCACCCTCAACCGGCATGTATATCTCACCGGCAGGCGGCTGATGTCCTTCCATGACCAATTTGAAATGATCAATCAGTCCTTCGATATTTCCATAAACATCTTTCTTATCCGGAAAATGCATCATTCGCTCGTCTGTCATAAACGGCCCTTCCGGCATTTTGTCTGCAGCCTGTTCAATTATGCTGATGCTTTGTCTGATTTCTTCCATCCGGACCAAAAAGCGATCAAAACAATCACCTGTGCTTCCTACCGGAATTTCAAAATCAAGTTCATCATAAACAGAATACGAATCCGCCCTCCGGACATCATAAGGTATTCCACAGGCCCTCAGCAGCGGCCCGGTAAAACCAAAAGAAAGAGCATCTTCTTTAGAGATAGCTCCAACATCTTTTACCCGGTCAATGAAAATTTTATTGCGAGTGAGAAGTTTGTCACATTCCGTCAAGACTTCTTTCAATTTGGCTAAACGATCTGCCAGATCACCCAAAAAACCATCTGGAAGATCGGAATGATTTCCACCAAAACGGGTCCAGTTTGTCGTCAGTCTTGCGCCAGTCATTTCCTCAACTAGTTCCCAAAGGTATTCACGAGCCTTGATAAACCAGAGAAAAAATGTAAATGCACCAATCTCCATGGCTACTGCTCCCAGACAAGTCAGATGGTCTGTGATCCGTGATATTTCACCCATAATAACCCGGGTGAATTCGGCACGTGGGGGAGCTTGAATTCCATATAGTTTTTCCACTGCCATTGAATAACCGATATTATTCAGCAGAGGAGATACGTAATTCAGCCGGTCAGTATACGGGATGACCTGAATCCATTTTGAATTTTCTGATTCCTTTTCAAAACCACGATGCAGATAGCCGATTTCCGGATCCATTCCGACTATCAATTCTCCATCCAGATGTGTGGTGAAGCGCACAATTCCGTGCATGGCCGGGTGAGCGGGGCCAATCTCAATGCTCATAACTGAGGCGGAAAAGTCTTCTCCGGTTGAAGCATCCTCAGAACGGGACTGAAGTACGGTCATATCTGTCATGCGTGCCTCCCGTATACGTGTCGTTCCTCAACTTCTTTTAGTTCCATTAAAGGCTGCTGTTTATCAATTGGATAGTCTTTACGGAGCGGATGTCCTTCAAATTCATCGTACATCAAAATCCGTCTCAAGTCCGGATGTCCCTCAAAAACAATTCCGAACATATCAAAACATTCTCGCTCATACCAGTCTACTGCTTTCCACAAATGATGAATTGATGCAATCTTACAATCATCTTCAGCTAAACGAACCTTCAGCCTCAAACGCCGGGCATGGGTCAACGACTTAAAATGATAAACCATTTCGAATCGTGGTGTCTCATTCATTTCAAGACGGTCCACTGCAGTTAAATCCATCATTATCTCAAAAGAGCAGCGTGTATCATCCCGTAAAAAGCGGCAAACAGCCTCCAAGGCATCTCGTTCTATAACGACAGTTTCGTCATCACGGTGAGCATGAAAATCGGTGACATCATCCGGAAATTCCTGTTTAAGCAGGGTAGTCAGTTCTCCTGTCTCCGGGAGGCGTTTCCGTTTCCTTTGTGGAAATTTCTTCACTCATGATTATTTAAAGGTTCGTGTTAGATGATAATCGACCGTTATTTTTCTTTAAGAGCAGCTTTATCTTTCTGCATTCTTGGAGAGTCATAGCCAATATGAGGACTGACATTGATGAAATCTTCAGAATACGTGAATCCCGGTTTGCTGATGCGGTTGCTTTTAGGATTTTGTAAATTTTCAAAGACTTCTTTTTTGGATATTTCAAAGTATCGATTTAGCTGATCTGCTTTTTGATCTTTATGCCTGATGGCAGTTGGAGTAATGCCGTTGGCAGTCGGGCCATCATTTTGAATGCTATTCTGCAACTCAATAAGTCCGTCCAGCACAGCTTCGGGTCGCGGAGGACAACCTGCGATATAAAGATCAACTGGAATCAAACGGTCAATTCCCTGAAGTACAGAGTAATTTTGATAGAATCCTCCAGAAGATGCACATGCGCCAAAAGCAATCACCCACTTTGGATCTGCCATCTGATCATAAATCGTCTTGAGGATCGGTGTCATTTTATGAGTGATTGTTCCTACTACCCAGAGAACGTCCGCCTGTCTAGGAGAAAATCTGGGAATTTCTGCACCAAAACGGGAAATGTCATAATGTGAGCAGGCTGCGGCCATGTACTCCATTCCGCAGCAAGCAGTTACAAACGGATACTGAAAAAGTGAAAATTTCCTGGACCAATTGACCACACTGTCAAATTTTGTGGTTTTAAAACCACCATAATCTGTTTCCATTTTAGCTCCTTGTTTTAATTATTTATTTAAATTAGTTTTAATTTTTTGGGCAATTTTTTGAAAAAACTATATCTTTTTTTCGATAACTGAGTTCCGCGTCCTCGTAAAAAATGCTTGGCGGTATTTATTTCAATTCAATCCCACAAAGACAAACTCGTGATCATTCTGGTTGACTACATTGTGCTTTACGCCCTTTGTCCGTGCATAAGANACTCCGGATACTAATTCAGCATCGAATTTCTCAGTTTCTGTTTGAATGTGAAGTTTACCTGTAGTNTGCGGAACAACAACATAATCATAATCATGTTGATGCCAGGTTGTTTCTGCACCAGGGGCAAATCTCCATTCNGTAACGATTACTCGATCATTCTCCAGTTGAATTGTTGGTTTTGCAGGCTTTCTTGATTCACTCATAATTATCCATTTTGGACATATGTTATTTTCAGCAAATCAGGGACAATTGGCACACATGGAAGCAGTATAAATGAAACTATTTAATCTGCCTTACTCCCATTCCAGCGCGCCTTTTTTCCAATCGTAAGCCAAACCAAGAATCAGTATTCCCAAAAAGACTGAGCTGGCCACAAAACCAAACCACCCTAATTCACGAATCTGCACTGCCCAGGGATAAAGAAATACCACCTCTACGTCAAAAATTAGAAAGACCAAAGCAGTCATATAAAATTTAACATCATATCGATGTCCTGCCATTCCATCTCTAAGCAAACCTGATTCAAAGGGGGTCTCCTTAACTTCTCCTCTAAGTTTTGGTCCCAGAAACAGGCCGATACAGCTAAACGCACCTGCCAGAATGAGTCCCAGCACAATCATAATCAATATCGGCAGGTAGCCTGATGCAATGCTCATAAGAGTAAATAGTTTTACAGGTTTCAGGTTTTTTGAGAACAGTCGGTTTTTTGTCTATGATTTCCTTTACCCCTCTTTTCAAAATATACTGCTAATACAGGAGTAAAAAGGGAAAGGTTAAAACCCGACTGTTGCACCGTATCAGCACCAAAAAATAGATCCTTCAGCTCAAAATTAGTGTCCCACACAAATCGCAAATTGTAAATACATTTCAATTGTTTTAACGTACAGTCACACCCGGATTCACGTCTTCCGGAGCTTCAATCAAAACGAGTTTTCCATTATCGTCAGAAAAAAGAATCATGCCTTCAGAAACTTCGCCCATCAATTTGACCGGTTTCAAGTTTGCAACGACAAGAACTCTCCGATCAGTCAATTCTTCAGGAGTGTAGAATTCAGCTGCTCCGGAAACTATAGAACGCATACGTCCTTCTGCTAAATCGACTTCAGAACAGAGCAGCTTATTTGATTTTTCCACCTTCCGACAAGATCTGATATGGCCAACTTTTAGTTCCATTTTCTGAAAATCGTCAAAAGCCAGCCACTCTTTCCCCTTCTCCTCCGGCTTAATTTCTATTTTTTCTGGCAGTTGATCTTTTACAACAGATTCATTTTTGGCAGAAATTTTCATTTTTGGAAACAACGGTGTTGGTTCCGGCAGTTCCGTTCCCGCTACCAATACTCCGGGAGTAATTTTCTCAAAAGGAATTGCCTCTGTAACAAGTCCGAGAGATTTACGAGCCTCGCACATCTTTTCCGGCATTACTGGATCCAGCAAGCCAACCAGGATTCTTGCCATATCCAGTGCAGTATAAAGGATAGTTCCCAAGCGCTCCCTGTCTTCCGGTTGCCCTGCCAGGCTCCATGGCTTGCAGTTGTCAATGTATTTGTTGACCTGGCTGCTGAGCCACGCTATGTGTTCCAGAGCACGATGCGGCTGAAAAGCAAGAATGTATTCCTGGCACGTTTCCACTCCTTTGCTAAACGAATTCCGGAGATCTTTTTCCAGTTCTCCAACTTCACCCAAAGGAGGTACGCAGCCCTCAAAATTATTTCGGCTCATACTTATCGAGCGGTTGAGTAAATTTCCAAAGTTATTGGCTAAATCACCGTTGTAACGTGTGATAGCCAAATCTTCAGTAAAATTTGAATCCTCACCAAAACTCATGTCACGCAATAAAAAATAACGTAGGGCATCCACACCAAGTTGATCTTTCATGGCCAGTGGATCAACCACATTACCAAGAGACTTACTCATCTTGCTGCCTCCTACGACCCAGTGACCGTGAACCACAAGTTTTTTAAAGACAGGCAAACCTGCAGCCTTGAGCATACACGGCCAGTATATTCCATGCGTTTTTAAAATGTCCTTGCCTATTGTGTGGTGTACATGCGGCCAGTACTTTGTATACTTTTCTCCTTCCGGCCAGCCTAAGGCGCTCGCATAATTAAGCAGCGCATCAAACCAGACATAGGTGACAAAGTTTTTATCAAAAGGTAGATCAATACCCCAGGCTAACCGGCTTTTAGGGCGAGAAATACACAAATCCTGAAGAGGTGCTTTTAGAAACTGTATTAGCTCATTGCGGTAACGTCCGGGATATATCCAGCTTTCATTTTGCTTCAACTCTTCAAGCAGCCAATCCTGGTAAGCACTCATTTTGAAGAAATAATTTTGTTCCTGATAAAATTCAGGTGGTGTTTGATGGTCCGGACAATTTCCGTCCTTCAACTCTGCTTCGTCCAAAAAACGTTCGCAACCGACGCAATAAAGACCTTCGTATTCTTTTAGATAAATTTCACCCTGATCATAAATTTTTTGCAGGATTTGCTGAACACAGGCTTTGTGTTCAGGATCAGTCGTGCGAATAAACTGATCAAAATCAATATGCAGATGCGGCCACATTTCACGAAATTCCCGGCTGATCTCGTCCACAAATGCTTGCGGCTCAACACCAGCTTTGGCGGCAGATTCAACTATTTTTTGTCCATGCTCATCGGTGCCGGTTAAAAAATAAGTGTCATCACCAAACAGTTTACGAAAGCGTGTCAATACATCAGTCACAATCGTAGTGTAAGCATGACCAATGTGTGGATGGCTGTTTACATAGTATATTGGAGTGGTAATGTAAAAGGTGTCGGTCATACGAGTTGAGCAACTATGAATTATTTCTGCAAAGTCAAAAAACACCTCTAAAGATTATTTTTCGACAGATCGTCGAGGAGTGTTTTAGGTATTAGGACTGCACATTTCCTGTGAAATACAGCCGTCATTAAATATAAATTACTTTTTACAAATATAGTTTCAGCTTGAGATCATGCAGCAGGAAGTTTAATTTCCGGGTCATCCGGATGAGGACTAAAAAGAACAAGTGTTTTTCCAATAACCTGCACAACTTCAAGACCCTTAATTCTGCCCACCGCATTGGCACATTCTTTTTTTGATAAAGGGCAACTGTCAAGAACTTTTAGTTTAATCAATTCATGGTCCAGCAGCAGGGTTTCAATTTCTCGCTTGTTTTCAGGTGAAAGTCCATGCTTGCCAAGATTCACTAACGGTTTTAACGGATGGGCCAATGCACGTAAATATTTTTTTTGTTTTCCTGTCATGTTTAATTTTCCTGATCTATCACCCTCGGTACTTTGAAAAATCCATCTTCAAGATACGGACTAAACTGTTCAGGAGAAACTGGTGACTTTACCATTTTATCTTTCCGGCTGTCTCCTAAATGGCTTTCATCTACATTGGTAACAACGTCCGGAATTTCGGCAGTTTTCAACAATTCAAAGTATTCCATAATCCCAGAAAACTGTTCTGCAAAAACTTCCGTTTCTTTTTCTGTTAATTCCAAAGAAGAAAGTCGGGCAATCTTTTGTACTTCTTCCAGGCTGAATTTAGTTGTCATGTTGGTTGCATCATTAATTTAATTTCTGCCTGTGCCGCCAATTTGCCATCGACACTTGCTTTACCTTCAAAGACCCAAAAGTTTCGACGCTGATTGCTCAAAGTTGTTTCCAATATCAACTGATCACCAGGAACAACAGGAACCCGAAATTTGGCATTATTTATTCCTGCAAAAAAAACAATTGCACCAGCTTCAGTCTCTCCCTTTCCGGAATTGATTACAAGTCCGGCTGTTTGCGCCAAAGCTTCGATGATCATCACACCGGGCAGCACTGCCTGTTGGGGGAAATGCCCCAGAAAAATTTCTTCGTTTCCGGAAACATTTTTCAGCGCTTTACAGTATTCTCCATCACGAACTTCCAGCACCCGGTCTACCAGTAAAAAAGGGTAGCGGTGCGGCAGAATATTCTTGATTTCCTCCAAATTCATCATCAACTTCCTTCATCTTGTTTTAGTTCATTGTATGCATCAATCACTTTTTGAGTAAGATCAGTTGTGTCTTCCTTCATATACAAAATTACCTGTGCAGCATTTTTTTCAAGAACCAAATCAAGTTTCTCTTTGATGGAAATACTGCGGATCACAGTTTTGAGTTCTTTGAAAATAACTTCCGTTAAGCGTCGTTCTTCCAGCCTCATTTCCTGTTCAATGGAGCGAACTTTTTCACGCAGTTGCTGCTGTCGTGCAATCAATTCCTGTTCTTTATTTGCCTTGGCTTTGGGAGTCAACAACGGATTGTTCCGCAGGTCCTCAGCAAGTTTTCGGAGTTCTGACTCTTCAAGTTTAAATTCCTGCTGCTTTTGACGTCCTCGACGCTCCAGTATATTTTTGGAACGAATTCCAGGTTCAGACTGGTTAAGAGCTTGGTTCAGGTCAACAACTCCAATCTCAAAGGCAGAGGCTTGAGTGAACATGGAAAAAGAAGCAAGAGCAAAAATAGCAAATAAATATTTCATGACTTTGTTTTTACTAGTGATTATCTTTCCAGCAGAAGAAGTAAAACTCCAATTAAGCAGTTCTACGTCATGTACCATAGAATCAGGAAAGTTCCAAGGGTGAAAATGAGGGCATAATTCTGTATCAATCCATTCTGGAGGGGGCGAATAGTGTTGCCAACCGAACGTGCAACTGCACCGGTTGTGTTGACAGCCCGGTCAATCACGTTTTGATCAAACANGCCCCAAAGTAAGTGGGTCGATAGTAAACGTCCCGGCTGAATNATTANCGAATTATACAATTCATCNACATACCATTTATTAAGAGAAAGTTGATATGCCCATTCCCATTTGCTTCTCAATCCGGAAGCAATTTCAAATCCTGAATGATATAAACGACTTGCCATAAACCAGGCAAAAAGAGCAAATATTACAGACAGAATCATCAGCGTCCACTCAGTCGAAACATTTCCATGACCTGCTGGAATTTCTGCAAAGAAATCATGAAAGTAAACTTCTATTCCATTGGGAATAACATGAAACACATGTGGAACCCCAAAAAAACCACCTATAACTGCAAGTGCCGCTAAAATCATCAGTGGTAAGGTCATTGATAAAGGAGACTCCCGTACATGTTCAGTAACGTGTGAATCAACCCTTGAATCCCCATGAAATGTCAAATAGATCATCCTAAACATATAAAATGCGGTCATGCCGGCAGTCAAAAATCCAATACCCCAAAGCCACGGGCTTCCAAATGGGGAACTGAATGCTTTCCAGAGGATCTCGTCTTTGCTGAAAAAACCGGAGAAAAACGGGATCCCTGAAATAGCCAGTGTACCCAACAACATGGTTACATAAGTGATCGGCAACTTGTTTTTCAGTGCCCCCATTTTCCGCATGTCCTGCTCATGGTGAATTGCCAGAATGACGGAACCGGAACCCAAAAAGAGAAGTGCCTTAAAAAAAGCATGTGTCATGACGTGGAAAACTCCAGCGCCAAAAGCTCCAACTCCCATTGCCAGGAACATGTAACCCAATTGACTGACAGTCGAGTAAGCCAGGACTCGCTTGATATCAGTTTGCGTAATAGCTATGGTTGCAGCCAAAATTGCCGTGGTTGCTCCAACGACAGCAATGACGTTCATTGTAAAAGGAGCCAGTACAAACAAGTGACTTAAACGGGCAACCATGTACAAGCCGGCAGTTACCATCGTTGCCGCATGTATCAAAGCAGAAACAGGAGTGGGGCCTTCCATGGCGTCCGGAAGCCATACGAAAAGCGGGATTTGGGCTGATTTTCCTGTTGCTCCGAGAAAGAGCAGCAAAGTAATTGCTGTTACAAGCGGGCCGCCAAATTCAAGTCGTGTGGAAGCTTCTGCATTGACTGTGGCAAATTCGATGGAACCAAATGACAGGAAAATCAACAATACAGCCGACAACACGCCAAAATCACCGACTCGA
>JGI24818J35693_1000030_pt1 | contig 18280 bp, 18 predicted proteins | sample METZYME_3_550m_FD_35693 | JGI IMG/M metagenome (IMG submission 35693) | reverse complement strand
CCTTGTTTTTTCTTTTTTTCTTTTTAAGTCCTTTATCTTTTTTATGAGAAGTGTCTTTGAGTTTTTCATCGGTTACAGAAATCTTGGGTTGGTCCTTATCGGTGATTTCAGTGGGTGCACTCTCCAGTTTTTGATTTTGAATTTCCTCTTCAATTTGTTTTAGTTTTTCCTGTTCCAGTTTTTTTTGTTCTTCAAGCTCTTCTTTTGCCTGATCAATCAAAGTTTCTTTTTTCAAATAGGTTCTTTTTTTTCTAACTTCAACGGTTACCGTTCTTGATCTGCCAAAACTTCCAGATAGTTTTAACTCACTCTGTGATCGTCTATTAATGGTTAATTTTTTTGGTGCCGATGAAGCAGTTGATTTCGTTCCATGACTTCCCCTTAAATGGTTTAACAACAACAGCTTTTGGTCATTTGAAACTACGTCGTCTTTATCTGCTACATCAATTCCAGCTTCATTTAATTGCAATATTAGTTTTTCACTGGATAACTTTAATGCTGTAGCTAATTTGGAAACAGTTGTTGTTGACATGTCTAACTACTCCTCATTCTTAAGTTTTTCTGTCTGGGTTTCTTCAGCTGCCTCAGGTTCGGTTTTAACTTTAGATTCCTCCGTGGGAGCATCTTCAATTACCTCTGTTTCAGCTTCTTCTTCTGGCTCTTCTTCATTAATATCTTCGGTAATAATCTCACCTGCTTTGAACCANTCTTCTCGTGCTTGAAGTATAACTTTTGCTGCTAAATCCTCATCCAATGAATCAATCTCCTGAAGGTCATCAACCGATTGTTCTGCCAACTTATTTTTGGTATTGACCCCTGTTCTTGCTAGTGAAAATGCAAGCTCTGGTGTCATTAATGGAAGTTCAAGGAGGTCATCGGAAGGTCCATGAACATCAAGATCCTCTTCTGTGCTGATTGCCTCAATGAGCAATTGGTCTTGGGCTCGTTCTCTAAGTTCAGCAACCAATTTCTCATCAAACCCCTCAATTTCTTCCAATTCACCAATGGGAACATAAGCAATGTCTTCAATAGTAGAAAACCCATCTTGTGCCAATAATGATGCAACATCTTCATCAACAGAAAGTTTATTTGTGAAAAGGTCGACAATCTTTTGCATCTCATGTTCATCTATTTCCTGTGCTTCAGCCTCGCTCATTACATTTAATTTCCATTGTGTAAGATCACTGGCCAGTCTTATATTTTGACCACCTCTTCCGATTGCCTGAGAAAGCTTAGACTCTTCTACTGCAAGATCCATCGAGTTAGTCTCTTCATCAACAATAATTGAGATAACATTTGCTGGTGACATAGAATTTATAACAAATTGAGCAGCATTATCTGACCACAAAATAATATCAATCCGTTCACCATTCAGTTCATTTGAAACAGCTTGAACTCTTGAACCCCTCATGCCAACACAAGCGCCAACAGGGTCGATTCTTTTATCCTCAGAAGTTACAGCTATTTTAGCTCTCAGACCAGGATCCCTCGACGCTCCAACGATGGAAATAAGATTTTGCCCTATTTCAGGAACTTCTATTTTAAATAATTCAATTAAGAAACTAGGCTGGACTCTGGACAATATTAAAGGAGGTCCTTTTAGGTCTATATTGATTTCTTTTAGTATTGCCTTTAACCGGTCTTGAGGTCTAATAGGTTCTTTGGGGATAGTTTCTCTTCTGGGTAANAAAGCTTCTGCGTTGTTGCCAAGATCAAGATAGTAGCCGCTTCTGTCCAATCTTTTCACAACGCCNCCAACTAATTGACCTACTTTATCGTGATAAAGATCTATAGTTTTCTGTTTCTCAGCCTCTCTTACTTTCTGAACAATAACTTGCTTGGCAATTTGTGCACCAATTCTATCGAAATCAATCGATTCTATTTCTTGTTCAACGTATTCGCCAATTTGAGCAGATGCATCAATTTCCACGGCATCAATCAACCTTAATTCAAAATCAGGTTCTTCCAATTCTCTTGAATCGTCGGCAAAAACAAACCATCTCCTGTATGTTTTGTAATGCCCTGTCTGTCGATCAATCCTAACGTTAACATCAATATCTTCAGCGTATTTTTTCTTAGTTGCAGATGCAATAGCACTCTCAATTGCATCAAATATAACTTCCCGTTCCACATCTTTAGCTGTAGAAACTGCATCAACAACTTGTATGATATCTGCGTCCATTGTTCACCTATATTATTTTATTTATGTTATTCAAATGCAGGTACCAGCCTACAAATTTCAATGGCATCCATCTGTATATTAATTTTTTGGTTATTTTCAACAATACTAATACTGTCGTCTATCCTTTCTAATAAGGTGCCCTTATAAATCTTTCGGTTATCTATTTTTATTTTTAATTTTATCTTAATAACTTTGCCGATAAATTTGTCGTAATGTTCTTTTAAAATGAGTTTCCGATTCAAACCTGGCGATGAAACTTCCAAATTATAGTATTCATTCACAACATTATCATCATCAAGTATTGGTGAAATAGCATTGGTTATCTTTACACAATCATCAATTTTAATACCCTTTATATGGTCGATGTAAACAACTATCTTGAGTGATTTTTTNCCCNGGTGACACTCTGTATCTATAAGTTCATAGCCCATGATTTCAACACTTGATTGAATCATGTTATGTATTGTTACTCTCAAATCACTCACATTAAACACCAAAAATAAAGCCCCAGATACGGGGCCAAACCAAAAAATTGGTAGCGGGGGCAGGATTTGAACCTGCGACCTTCGGGTTATGAGCCCGACGAGCTGCCAGACTGCTCCACCCCGCATCTGTAGGTGAATGATACTANCTTTTTATCATCAATCTAGCAATAGATTTGATGAAATAATCTGTCGACAAAAATCCAGTACGGGTTTGGGGTATAAACCGATTAAAAGTATAGCTATTCCTGTGAATGATACGACAGCCTTTTGTAAAATTGTAGATTCTGGTCGTCCAAGTTCCTGATCTGTTTTNTCAAAATAAATAAACCAAATNACTCGCAGGTAATAAAAAGCAGCGACAACTGTCATGAGAATGGCAATTATGGCTGTATAAANCATATTGGCTTCAACCAAAGAAGATAAAACACTCCATTTCGCATAAAACCCAGCAAAAGGAGGTATTCCAATCATACTGCACATGGNAAACAGCATAATTAATGAGAGCCATGGGTGTGAACTGTTTAAGTCTTTAAGGTCTTTGAGGTACTTCACTTCGCCGTGTTTCGAGGACAAGACTTCAATAACCATGAAGGCAACCATAGTCATTAAAACGTATATTAATACGTAAAATAATGAATTTTCCAACCCGTCTTTAGTTCCGGTAGCGATTCCTAAAAANATAAATCCAATATGCCCTATAGCNGAGTAACCCAATAACCTTTTAAAATTACTTTGGCTAATTGCAATTAAATTTCCAATAATCAATGAAATCATTCCTAAGGCATAGATCATGACAACCCAAGTTTCTGAAATACTTATAAATGCATCAATCAGCAGTCNATACAGCAGAGCAAACGCAGCAATTTTTGGTGCTGTGGAGATAAATAAAGCNACTGGGGTTGCAGCACCTTGGTAAGTATCAGGAACCCAGCTGTGAAAAGGAATTGCACCAAACTTAAAAGCAATACCACATAAAATAAAGCCGACTGCAATTTTNAATTCCAAGGTATCGTTAACAATCATAACGTTTAACAAATTAATATTGAGNGTTCCATAAATTCCATATATCAGAGATATTCCATATAAAAATATTGCTGAAGCAATAGCACCAAGAATAAAAAATTTCATTGCCGCTTCAGTAGATTCTACTGAATTTTTGTTAGCTGCAACCAAACCGTAAAGCGACAGAGCCAGTGTTTCTAATCCCAAATAAATAGTTAATAAGTTCGCAGCAGAACAAATAATTGATATTCCTAGTGTTGCAAACAATTCAATTAATAATATTTCACTCTGATTTATTTTTTCATTAATTGTCGTTGACAGGACGACTAATAAAACAGCTACGTACGCCGATATTTTTAAACCTATGGCCAGTGGATCAATGATAAATTGACCATTAAACAGAATTTCCATATCGTGATTCAACAAAGGCACAGCTGTTGCTGTTGCAATGACAAGAGTTAAAACAGCAAGAATCTGTGATGTTGATCTATGGGGCGTACGAATCAAACCGTTCACCAAGACCATCAAACAAATACCCGCAGCTAACGTTAATTCAGGGATGATGGGCTTTATTATGTCAATCACTAGTCTTATTTATAATTTTGAAAAAGTTATATGATTCACTAAGTTTTCTATGCTTGTGGACATTATTTCAACAAGAGGTGCGGGCCATAAACCCAAAGTTAAAACCAAAAATGCCAAGGTTACCAAAGGTAAAGCTTCTACTACAGTCATCTCCTGCATTCCTGAGATTCTTTCATTCAAGGGTTTACCAAAAATCACTCTTTTAATTAACCACAGAGAATATGCAGCACCGATAATAAGGGTTATTGCAGCAAAAAATGCAACCCAAAGATTAATTCTGAAACTGGCTAAAATGACAGTAAATTCTCCAACAAATCCAGAAGTACCAGGAACAGCAGCGTTGGCTAGTACAAAAAATACCATTAAGGATGCAAATTTTGGCATGGAATTAACAACGCCGCGGTAACCTGAGATCAATCTCGTGTGCAACCGATCGTACATAACCCCAACACACAGAAATAAGGCCGCAGAAATCAACCCATGGGATATCATCTGAATCATAGCTCCAGTAAGTGCGAGGTTCATTGTTTCAGAGCTAGCCGTTTGGGTACCGATATTAAAGAAAACAAATGCTCCAAGGGTTACAAAACCCATATGTGATATTGATGAGTAGGCTATGAGTTTTTTCATATCGGTCTGCGCTATTGCCACCAGACCGATATAGATAATTGCTACTAACGACAAAGCTATCATAAAGTTAGAAAGATAAGCTGACGCGTCGGGTGCGATGGGCAGACTAAACCTCAGAAAACCATAACCACCCATTTTTAACAAGATCGCTGCCAGAATCACAGAGCCACCTGTTGGTGCTTCCACATGAGCATCCGGCAACCAGGTGTGAACAGGCCACATTGGTATTTTGACAGCAAAGGCAAATAAAAATGCCAGAAAGATCAGTAATTGTTCACGCATTGACAACGGAACGGAATGAAAATCTGATATCGAATAACCGCCTGTTTTAAAATAAAGATAGATCAGTGCGATCAGCATAAATACTGAACCCAGAAACGTGTACAAGAAAAATTTTACAGTTGCATAAACCCGGTTTTTGCCTCCCCAGAGGCCAATAATGATGAACATGGGAATAAGCATTGACTCCCAAAAAAGATAAAATAAAAACCCATCCAAAGCACTGAATACACCAATCATCAATCCTTCCATAATTAAAAAAGAAGCCAGGTATTGGTGATATTTTTGTTTTGGTGAAGTCCTTGAAGTCACAACAACTATAGGAGTCAGCAAGGATGTCAATAAAATTAATGGGTACGCAATACCATCAATTCCCAGATGGTATTGGATATTAAATTGGTTTATCCAGTTGACTTGTTCAACAAATTGGAACTGATTCAGACTCGGATCAAACTTGATGCCCACACACAGTGCCAATACGAACACAAACAACGATGCGAGCAGTGCCAACCCATAGGCCTTCCCTGCCTGCTTTTCCCCCATTAGGGCAATGGCAATGGCAGTAAAGATGGGGGTGAATATAAGTAAAGACAGCATGATCAGTTTTCTATTTACACCCTCATGATTTGATAATTACCCAGGCAAGCAATAACGACAGGCCTATCACCATCATCAAGGCATAATGGTATATATATCCTGTCTGCATCCTTTTTGAAATTGTTGACAACTTTTGAATTCTAATTGCAGTTCCATTCACCAAAAAATCATCGATAATTTTAATATCCCCAAAATTCCAAAACATAGAGCCTAACTTAGCGGTATTTTTTGCGATGACTTTTTCATAGAAATGATCAAAGTAATATTTATTGACCAACACCTTATGTGCGATGGAGAATTGATTACTTATCTTTTCTGGTAATTCAGGTTTTTTAATGTATCCAACCCATGCTGCAAGTATGCCGATAAAAGAAAGATAAATAACCGGTCCAGAAAAAGCATGAATCAAGAAATTCAAAGAACTTTGATGTTCAAAACCAAAAAGCTCATAACTTGACATTTGTTGGATTGAATTAGAGAAAAAATCACCGAAAACGAGTATTCCAACTGTTGGCCATGCAATAAGTATTGAAGGGATGGACAGTAAGATTAATGGAATTAAGATTACCCAGGATGATTCTTTAATTTGTTCTTCACCCTTGAATCTTGATTGACCATGAAAAACTACAAATAAGAATCTGAATGTATACAGTGCGGTTACAAAAACACCGATCAAAACACAATAATAAGCAAATTCTGATCCCAAATTAGAAGAATGGGCTACGGCTTCAATTAAAGCATCTTTAGAGAAAAATCCAGCAAATCCAGGAAAACCAATAAGTGAAAGTGATCCTATCAAAGCAGCCAGATAGGTGATAGGCATGTATTTTTTCAATCCACCCATTTTTCTTATATCTTGTTCATGGTGCAGTGCAATGATTACTGATCCTGCTGCTAGGAATAACAAGGATTTAAAAAAAGCATGGGTCATTAAATGAAATACGCTAGCTGAATATGCAGAAACCCCAGCAGCAACCATCATATATCCCAATTGGGATATTGTTGAGTAGGCAATTATCCTTTTAATATCAAACTGAACAATACCTAATAATCCAGAGCATAAAGCAGTGGTTGCACCAACAATCAAAACCACTGACAGTGCCAATGAAGACAATTCAAATAAAGGTGACATTCGAGCTACCATGTAAACCCCTGCAGTTACCATGGTTGCTGCATGAATCAGTGCTGAAATTGGGGTTGGGCCTTCCATTGAATCTGGCAGCCAAACATGAAGTGGCATTTGGGCAGATTTACCCATGGCTCCAAAAAATAATAAAAGACATGCCAGAGTGATAGCTGGCACAGAATAACCGTTGGTTATGGAAATCTTTGCGTTGACCAGTTCTGTACTTGAATCAAATATCGTTTGATAATCCAGCGAACCAATGATTGAAAAGATGACTGCGATTCCTAAGATCAACCCCATATCACCTACTCTATTGACAATAAAAGCTTTAAAATTTGCCTGAATGGCTGACTCTTTTTTGTACCAAAATCCAATCAGTAAATAAGACATCAAACCAACGCCTTCCCATCCAAAAAATAATTGGAGTAGGTTGTTTGACATGACAAGCAACAACATTGAAAAAGTAAACAACGAGATGTAGCAGAAAAACCTATGGTATCCAGGATCATCATGCATATAACCAATACTATAAATATGGACCATCAAAGATATAAAAGTCACAACAGCCATCATGCTGACAGTCAGATGATCAACTAAAATGCCTGCTTTAAAATTAAACCCAGCTATTGACATCCATTCGTAAATATTTTGATTGATCAGTAAGCTTGGATTCAGAAAAACATCTATCAAAATCCAGCAAGAAATACCAAAGGAGATAAAAATACCAAGAGTTGTTATACAGTGTGTAAAAGATTTGCTGATTCTAGATCCAATGAAACCAGCCAATAATCCACCTATTAGGGGTGTGATTAGAGCAATTAAACTTAATTTGTACACAGGTTCATTCCCTTAATGTTTGCAATTCTTGTACGTCTATTGAATTCTTATTACGATAAAGTACAACCAGTATGGCCAAGCCGATGGCTGCTTCTGCAGCAGCAACTGTGAGGATAAAAAATACAAAAATCTGACCTGCAATATCTTGGTTAAAATAAGAAAAAGCAATGAAATTAAAATTAACTGCAAGGAGCAGTAATTCGGTACACATCAACAAGATAATAATATTTTTTCGATTGATAATAATGCCCATCACTCCAATTGCAAATACGATTGCAGCCAAAGTTAAGTACGGTTGAAGAGTTAACATTTAATTTCTCTCATTTTTTAAATCAACCAATTTCATCCGTTTTGTTGGGTCAATATTGACCTGTTCACTGACTATCTGTCTTTTTAAACCTTTACGACGTCTCATGGTTAAGGAAATAGACACAACGATTGCCAATAGTAGGATAAATCCTGCTATTTCGAACGAGTACAAATAATCGGTAAACAAGGCCGTTCCCAGAGCTGTGGTATTAGAAACACTGCTGTCTAAAAAACCGGTTGATACAGTTACCACAGAAAATTGATCCGACCGGATCCAAATTAAAGTGATTAGCTCAGCAACAATAATAAGTCCGATAAACAGAGCAAATGGAGCCATTTTATTGAACTTAGATGTCCGTACAACATCATCTATATTCAACATCATCACAACAAATAAAAACAACACCATCACAGCGCCTACATACACCAAAATTAAAACGATAGCTAAGAATTCTGCTTGCAACAATAACCATAATGCAGCACTTGTAATAAAACTTAAGATGAGTGATATTGCCGAATAGACAGGGTTTTTAAACAAGATAACGCCAAGACTAGTGAGAAGCAATATTGATGCAAAGACATAAAAAATTATTTCAATAAATGACATGTTTGGTTATTTGTATAAGTAGTCTTTTTCCTTCTTGCTCACAATTTTTTCACGGTAATCCTCACCAAGTTTCAGTAACATTTCTTTAGTTTGAAGCCTCTGATGATTTTCAGTCATATGGTACTCAAAGATGTCGGTTTCCACTATTGCATCAACCGGGCAAGCTTCTTCACAAAAACCACAGTAGACGCATTTGAAAGCATCTATATCAAATCTTGTGGTACGTCTCGTTCCATCTTCACTTTCTTCTGAATCGATTGAAATTGCATTGGCAGGACAAACAGCCGAACAAAGTTTACAAGCAATGCAACGTTCTTCGCCATTTTCGTACTTCATCAGAGCAAGTTTCCCCCTGAATCGGTTAGAAATGGGTGTTTTAACTTCAGGGTATTGAACTGTGACTTTTACTCTGAAAAAGTTTTTAAGCGTTACAATTAAGCCTTGAAATAAATCTATTAATGTTAAAGTTTTAATTATATTCAAAATTTTCATGCAACTTTCCAAGGTCCTACATTCGCCAGAAACATGATGCCTTCGACACCAATCCAAATAATTGTTATCGGTATAAGTACCTTCCAGCCGAGTTTCATAATTTGATCGTACCGATAACGAGGAAATGAAGCTCTTAACCAGAAAAATATAAATATAAAGAAACTTATCTTAGCCATTAACCACAATATGCTTGGTTCCATTAAAAATGCCAAAGAAGTATTTATTAAATAGCTGGAACCAGCAAAAAAACTCTCCCATCCACCTAAAAACATGATTGATGTTAGAGTTGCGATCAACAACATATTGGCGTATTCAGCCAAAAAGAATATTGCAAAAGTTGCGCCCGAATATTCTACATGGAAACCAGCGACAATCTCTGACTCTCCTTCGGCAACATCAAAAGGATGGCGATTTGTTTCAGCAATACCTGATATAAAATAAACAAAAAATAATGGAAATAAAGGGATCCAAAACCAGTTCAATATTCCACCCGATTGTGCGTCAACAATTGTCCCTAAATTTAAACTTCCTCCAGCCATTAAGACCCCAACCAGAGCAAATCCCATTGCTATTTCGTAAGCAACCATTTGGGCAGCAGAACGCATAGCTCCTAAAAAAGCATATTTAGAATTGGATGCCCATCCAGCTAAAATTACTCCGTAGACACTGAATGAAGTCAGAGCCAGAAGATACAGAATCCCCGCATCGATGTCGGCAATAATAAACGTTTCATTCAAAGGAATAACCGCCCATGCGGCAAAAGCAGGGATCAGTGATAACAATGGAGCAGTTAAAAACAAGAAACGATCGGCATTCGTTGGCACAACCACTTCTTTCAAAAATAATTTAGCTACGTCCGCAAAGGATTGAAACCAACCTTTTGGGCCAACTCTATTCGGGCCAATTCTTGCATGCATGTAAGCTATGACCTTTCTTTCAAAATAAACCAGAAAAGCAACAATTAAAATTAAAGCAATAAGCAAGATGAGGATTTTTGTAAGAGGCAAGATAAATCTCAAAGTCTCTTGTGGGAGAAAATCAAATAATAAAATTAAAAACTCATCCATTGTTATACATCTCCATTGCGTTGAGATAATGCATCTTTAGTCTGTTGCAGCGGCTTTGATCTTCTGGTGATCGCATCCACATTGTAAAGACCAGGGGATATACCAGAATAGTTATCAACCGTTCTTGATGATTTTTCTGGAACCTCCAGCAATCGACTTTGTGTGTCTTTAGCATCATCAATAAATTTTCCAATTTTTTGTTTCAAATTGTCCAATGTAGGTATGGGTAATTTTGATTCTTCAAAGATTTGAAACAATAATTCTTGGTTTGAAAGATTATCTTTAGCTAGGTTAAGTTGAAGATTGAAATCCTGAATCATGCCCGATGCATTAATAAATGCCCCTTTGGATTCATACGGTGTTTTCAGTGGAAACATAATATCAGCGTTCTCTTTCATAAACGGGGTGATAAAAGGTGAAAATTGGACAGTGGTTTTACTACCGACAATAGACTGATGTAGCTCTTCCTGATACAAACAATCTTCTGGTTCAATACCATACAATGCAATGAGTTCATGATTTTTAGAACATATCTCTAAGGCATTCAAGCCTAATTCATTGCTTTCTGCAAAAGCTTTTCTATGAGGAATACAGCCAGTTAAATATGCGCCGGCTGAATTTGCTCCATAGGTCAATTCACCAAAGGATGAATTGGTAACATAAGACAAAAGATTGAGATAACTCCTGATCAAAGCATATTCAGTGTGGCTGTGGCAATGAAGACCTGATAATAGGAAACTCTGCTCATTTTCAGCTAAGGATTTTGCTATTTGGTAGTGAGAAAGTGAAGGGGTAGGCAATGCATTCAAAGTATCTTCAATATGAGATGGCAGTTTATTAACTGCCACATCATTTGAAGCTTTTAAAACCAATGCTAAATTCTCTGCGATTACTTCCTGGTCAGATAAAATGAAATTTTCTATTGGAAAATAATACTCGCCGTATTCTTGATTGATAAAATTAATTGAAGCACCTTGATCTGCTGCTTTTTTAACCCAATGAGAAACTATAGGTGTTTCCTTTCTTAAATCTGAGCCAATGATCAGGATTGACTTCATGTTTTCGATTTGGTGTGGTTTGATATCAAAATTTGGAAATATTGGATCCAAAGAATCTCCTGAAAAATCAATTTGCCTGATTCTATGATCAAGGTTATTGAAACCCAAGCTTCTAAACAAATGTGCATACAGGTATTGCTCATTCAGTGAAGCTGATGAAGAAATTAGAGCAGCTACTTCATTTTTATTTTTTTGTAGTGTTATTAATTCTTTGCTAAAAACATTAATTGCTTCTTCCCATGATGCCTCTTCCAAAGTTCCGTTTTTACGAAGCAAGGGTGTAATCAATCGATCTTCACTGTATATTCCATCAAACGCAAAGCGATCTCGATCTGGTATCCAAACTTCATTAATTTCTGCATTGTCTTTAGGGACTATTCGTTTGATCTTATTGCCCTTAACATGCAAAAACATGTTTGAACCGACGCAGTCATGGGGTGAAATACTCTCGATTTGATTGAGTTCCCAAGTTCTGTCTGTATAACGGTATGGTTTATTATTCAGTGCACCAACTGGGCAGATATCAATCATATTTCCAGACAATTCATGATCGACTGTTTTTTCTAAAAAGGTGCTGATAGTTGAAGATTCACCTCTACCAATAGTACCAAGCTCCGGTAAGCCTGCTATTTCAGCACCAAATCTGACACAGCGTGTACACAAAATACACCGAGTCATGTCCGTGGATATCAACGGTCCCAAATTATCATCCGGTAAAGTTCTTTTTTTTACTTCAAACCTAGACTCATTCCTGCCATGGCTGTAAGCCAAGTCTTGCAGTTCACATTCACCGCCTTGGTCACATATGGGGCAATCCAACGGATGATTGATTAGTAAAAATTCCATGGTGGCTTGTTGTGCCAATTCAGTGTTCTTGGACATTGTTTTAACAACCATCCCTTCAGAAACCTCTGTTGCACAAGCTGGTAATGCATTTTTAGAATTGTCTATTTCAACAAGGCACATCCGACAGTTTGCTGCAATAGAGAGTTTCTCATGGTAACAAAATCGAGGGATATGAATGCCCAGCTGATCGGTTGCCTCTATCAGCATTTGACCAGAATTAACCTGGTATTCTTGATCATCAATGGTAATTGTAATTTTGGACTCACTCATTATTAGATTATTTTTTATGCTGCGATTGACTTGCCATGATTATTGATCATGTACTCAAATTCACTGAAGTAATGTTCGATAAAACTCTGTACCGGCCAGGCAGCAGCATCTCCAAATGCACATATGGTATTTCCCTCTATTCTGTTTGCTACATCAACCAACAATGCCAGGTCGCTTTCTTTTCCTTTCCCCTGAGTAATTTTCTGCAACAATCGATATAGCCAACCTGTGCCTTCGCGACATGGGGTACATTGACCACAATTCTCCACATAGTAGAATCGTGAAGTTCTCTTTAACAGCTCAACCATGCAGGTACCTTCAGCAATTACAACTACCGCACCCGTACCGAAAGCAGAACCTGCACTCGCAAGCGATTCATAATCCATCGTACAGTCAGCGATAACATCTCCAGGTAATACTTTTGTGGATAAACCGCCTGGAATAACGGCCTTTAACTTTTTACCATCCATCATGCCACCAGCCCTTTCTAATAAATCTGCAAATGGAACACCCAAAGGCAATTCGTAGTTACCGGGTTTGTTAACATGACCTGTTACAGAAAAAATGTTAGTTCCGGGTGATTTGTCGGTTCCCATGCCTTTGTGCCATTCACTGCCTTGTTCAATGATTTTAGGAACACTTGCCAAAGTTTGGGTATTGTTTACCGTAGTTGGCATGCCATAAACACCAAAATTTGCAGGAAATGGGGGTTTAAATCTTGGTTTTCCTTGTTTGCCCTCAAGTGACTCTAAAAGGGCAGTCTCTTCACCGCATATATATGCACCTGCACCTAAGAAATTATAGAGATCAAAATTAACGCCTGAACCCAGTATATTTTTTCCCAACAATTGACTTGCATACGCATCTTGTAACGCAAGTTCAATTATTGGATAACAATCTTTTATAAATTCGCCACGTACGTAGTTGTAGCCTACTGTTGCATCCATAGCAAAACCAGCAATGGCCATTCCCTCAATAAGCGCATGTGGGTTTAGTTTTAAAATTTCTCGATCGTGACAAGTTCCTGGTTCGCTTTCATCAGAATTACAAACAAGGTATTTTTGTTCATCAGTTTTTGGCATAAAACTCCATTTTAAGCCGGTTGGAAACCCAGCCCCTCCCCTGCCCCTGAGGCCTGAAGATTTAACTGTTTCAATAATTGTTTGTCGAGCCTTATCTCCAGGTTGTCCTTGTAGGATTTTTTTCCACTGCAAATAACCACCTGATGCCATATAACTCTCAATTTTCCATGATTCAGGTTGATGGATATTTGAAAAACAAATTGAATTCTCGTGCCTCATTTTTATTGTTCTAACTTATCCAAGATCTCGTTGACCTTCTTAATATTCAGATTCTCAATATATTGATGGTTTACCATCATCATTGGTGCCCTTGTACATGCGGCCAAACATTCTTCTTCTTTTTTTAGAAAGATATTTCCATCTTTTGTACTTTCTCCAAGTTTTATATTCAACCGATCTTCAATATGCTGCACAATCACATCAGAACCAGATAACATACATGATATGTTGGTACAAATTGCTATTTCATTGCGTCCAACTGGTTCCGTTTGAAACATCGAATAAAACGTTGCTACTTCATAAACATAGATGCGTGGAAGGTCTAAATAGTCTGCTACTGCGTCCATCAATTCTGGAGTCAGATANCCTTGATTGTGTTCTTGGGCTGCATGGAGTGAACCGATAATGGCTGACCGATGCTTACCTACAGGGAATTTTACAACCCACATATCAATTTTTTCTTTGATCTTCTCTGTCAACCCTACAGTTTCTGTTATTTCAGTACTCATTATCTCTAACGGTCAAGTTCACCAAAAACAAGATCCAGTGTCCCAATAACCGAAACAACATCTGCCAACATATGTCCCTTGACCATTTCATTGATGGCAGCCAAATGGACAAAACTTGGTGTTCTGACTTTCAGTCGATATGGTTTGTTGGCCCCATCGGAGACAATATAAACGCCAAATTCACCTTTGGGGCCTTCAATAGGACAATATATTTCACCTTCAGGTACTGCATAACCTTCGGAGAAAAGTTTGAAATGGTAAATCAAAGATTCCATATCGTGTTTCATGATCTTACGTTTTGGTGGAGTCAGTTTATTGTCATCAATAATCACAGGGCCTGGGTTGTTTTTTAACCAAGTAACACATTGTTGGATAATCAAATTGGACTGCCTCATTTCTTCTACCCTGATTAAGTATCGATCGTAACAATCACCGTTTAAACCAATTGGGATCATAAAATCCAAAAGGTCATAAACTTCATAAGGCTCTTTTCTTCTTAGATCCCATTCCACACCTGATCCCCTTAACATAGGTCCAGTGAAGCCCAGCTCAATAGCTCTTTCGGGTTCTACAACACCAATATTTACCGTTCTCTGTTTCCAAATTCGGTTGTCAGTGAGGAGTGTTTCATATTCATCAACTCTACTTGGAAATCTCTCAGTAAAATCTGCAATAAAATCCAATAAAGTTCCTTCCCTGTTGTAATTGAGTTTTTTAACTTTTGATTTTGATATAAAACGGTTGGGTGTGTATTTAGGCATTTCTTCTGGTAAGTCCCTGTATACTCCTCCTGGACGATAATAGGTTGCATGCATCCTGGATCCTGAAACAGCTTCGTAACAATCTATTAAGTCCTCCCTTTCCCTAAAACAATAAAGAAACAGGGCCATTGCTCCGATATCAAGGCCGTGGCAACCAAGCCATAATAAGTGATTCAGAATTCGGGTTATTTCATCAAACATCACCCGGATGTATTGGGATCTTATAGGGGGTTCGACGCCCAATAGTTTTTCAATTGCAAGTACGTAGGCATGTTCACCGCACATCATAGAGATATAATCAAGTCGATCCATATAACCAATGCTGTGATTGAAGGGTTTGGTCTCAGCTAGTTTTTCAGTGCCACGATGTAGTAGCCCTACATGAGGATCAACTCGATGAACAACCTCTCCATCCATTTCCATGATCAACCGTAAAACCCCATGTGCTGCAGGATGTTGGGGTCCAAAATTTAAAGTAAGATTATTGGAATCAGTCATAATTATGAATTCTTTTTCTTGCGTATTACTTTTGGTACACCCGGCCTGCTAATTATTGAAACGGGTCGGTATTTAACTTTTTCTTCTAAGTCGTCATGAAAAACCTCTAAATTTCCTGATAATGGAAAATCTTTTCTGAAAGGGTGACCGATAAAACCGTAGTCAGTAAGAATTCTTCTCAAATCTGGATGTCCATTAAAGTGGATCCCAAATAAATCAAAGGCTTCTCGTTCAAACCAATTAGCTGAACCCCAAATGCCAGTTACCGATTGAACAGTGGGGGGGTTGGCATTCCCAGTGAAGGTTTTTAAACGAATTCGCCAATTTTTCTCTATGGAAAGAAGATGATAGATTATGGCAAAACGTTTTTCCTGATATTCCTCATCTGGATCTGGGATGATGGTATTTTTTTGAACGGCACGGCTAAATCCTGATGCTGTGGCTTTGCTAGTTTCCCAATCATCAACCCCATAATGAAGATAATCAACACCACACAAATCAATAAGCATGGAAAAATTCAATGCCTTGGTTTCTTTAAGCAGGGTGCAAATTTCTACAAGATCATCTTTTTTTAGCTCAAGGGTGATGCTCGTGCGGTGGTTTATTTTTACAATTTCAAATGATTTCAAATACTGTTTTATTAAATCATTTAATTGTTCATATTTTTTGTTGGACACTTTTTAATTAGTATTTTTAATTTTACGTTGTAGTTCAATGATTCCGTTCAAAAGAGCTTCTGCTGTTGGGGGGCAGCCTGGCACATAAATGTCCACTGGAATTATTTGATCACAACCTCTTACCACTGAATATGAATCGTGATAATACCCCCCACCGTTGGCACAAGAACCCATTGAGATCACCCATTTTGGTTCAGCCATCTGGTCGTAAACTTTTCTTAACGCTGGTGCCATTTTATTAACCAGTGTGCCCGCTACGATCATAACATCTGCTTGTCGAGGACTGGCTCTATAAAACACCCCAAATCGATCCGCATCATATCGGGCAGCAGATGAATGCATCATTTCAATTGCACAACATGCCAAGCCAAGAGTAACTGGCCAGAGTGAACCTGATCTAGCCCAGTTGACCAACTTGTCAATTGATGTGATAACAAAACCAGCGCCTTGTTCAATAATTAGATCGTTATCTTGTTTCTCTAATCCCACTCCAAAGCACCTTTGCTCCATTCATAAATGAAGCCAATAACAAGAACTAGTAAAAATATTCCCATGGCAATGATCCCAGCTATGCCTATTTTATTGAGTGAAACAGCCCAAGGAAAAAGAAATGCAATTTCTAAATCAAAAATGATGAACAGTATTGCAACCAAGTAATAACGGACATCAAAGGGTATTCTGGCATCTTCAAATGGATCAAAACCACATTCATACGGTGAGAGCTTTGCTTTGCTTTTAGTGCCTTTGCCGAATAAAAAACCCAGCGATAACATCAATAAACCCAAGGCTAGTGCTACCGACAAAAAAATCAGGATTGGCAGATAATTTTCCAGCATTTTCTGATCCTCAAACGCAGGTGTATTGTATCAGTCTTATGTATAAAAAAAATCAATATTAATGAACTTTTTTATGATAATTCCAACAATTAAAACTGCCGATGGCCGGACTCGAACCGGCACAGCTTTCGCTACTGCCCCCTCAAGACAGCGTGTCTACCAATTCCACCACATCGGCTATTAAAATTATCTTAAAATACTAATTCTTATTTGGTAAATCTAAGGGTATTGATGGCGATGATTCTTGGTTTTCAGATTCATCAATAATGATTTGATCAGGTTGAATCTGGTCAAGGACGCTGTCTACTTTTATCGTTCCTTTATTCAANTACGCGAGTGCCAAACTGGTAATAAAAAAAATTGTTGCAAGGATTGCTGTTGTCCGTGATAAAAAGTTAGCAGAGCCTTTTGCACCAAAAATAGTCCCAGATGCACCAGCACCAAACGCAGAACCCATATCGGCACCCTTGCCTTTTTGCAATAAGATTAAGGCAATAATTAAGATTGCAATAATTACATGGAATGAAAGCAGCAATGATAAAATATCATTCATTTATTAAACTCTCTGCTGCTTGATAGATTTCAACAAATTCTTCCCCATTTAAAGAGGCTCCTCCAATCAGACCTCCGTTAATATTGCCCATTGTAAACAAATCCTTACTGTTTGCACCATTTACACTGCCGCCATAAAGAATTGGGATGGAAGACGCAATATTGGAGTCATACACTTCAATGATGTTTCTGATATTCAAATGAACTTCTTCAGCCTGTTCTGGGGATGCTGTTTCACCTGTTCCAATGGCCCAAACTGGCTCATACGCTATTATTGATTTAGCAAATAATTCTACACGGGTTGTTTCTATGATTGATTTAATTTGTGATTCAACTACTGACAATGTCTGGCCCGTTTTTCTTTCATTAAGAGATTCGCCTATACACAGTATTGGAATTAAATTGTTTTGGTGGGCCAATTCAAATTTGTGGGCAATTACAGCATTGGTATCGTTGTACATTTGCCTTCGCTCTGAGTGGCCTATGATTACATAATCTACTTTCAAGTCCAGTAACATGGAGCCTGATATTTCTCCAGTGAAAGCCCCATTTTGACTCTCTGAAATATTCTGAGCACCAATCTTAATACATGAGTTTTTGAGTTCTAGTATTTGCGTTAAATACGTAAATGGCGGGCAAATAACGACTTCGATGTTCGTATTTTCACAAACCTTGTCATTAATGCAATTAATCAATTGTTCGTTGGATCTTTTGTTACCATTCATTTTCCAGTTGCCAACTATGAACAATTTTTTCATCTATCTACGCCTGGTT
>JGI24818J35693_1000027_pt1 | contig 18717 bp, 18 predicted proteins | sample METZYME_3_550m_FD_35693 | JGI IMG/M metagenome (IMG submission 35693) | reverse complement strand
TTATCCAAAGCGGTTATCAATGAAGCAATCCCAGATGCTGACGATGCAAGCCCTGCAGCCGTGGGAAAGTTGTTGCTAGATTCAATCAGGCAAGGCTGATCAATTTGACTTATTTTCTTCAGATGCTCGCAAGGCAACTGGATTTGCCCCAATGAGGGTTGTTCCACTCCATTTAGCATCCAAGTGTCCTGTTCTAAATTATTGGGAAAAGAAACCGTGGTCTCAGATGTCATGGAATCGAGTGTGATGGCCAGTGAACTCATTGCTGGGATATTGCCGCTAACATTTGATTTACCCCAGTATTTGATCAAGGCAAAATTTGGGTGGGCAATCGCTGTTGATGACTTCAAACCTATATCCTTATTTGTAAATCACAAATTTAATGCAAGTAGTATACTTTAATAGTTATTTTGCAAGGAGCAACTGGGGAAAACATTTTTATGGGGTCTTTCGACAAGAGAATGGAAGGTTATATTGACAAGATCAACAATTATCTTGAGGAAATCTTGCCAGAAAAAACGATTCCACCGGCTAAACTGCATGAAGCGATGCATTATGCGGTAATGAATGGGGGTAAAAGAATCAGGCCACTTTTAGTCTATACATCGGGAGAGGCCTTGCAAATTGACACAGAACAGTTGACACCGGCAGCAGCAGCAATTGAGTTGTTGCATTGTTTCTCCTTGGTACACGACGACTTGCCCTCAATGGATGATGACAACTTAAGAAGAGGTCAACCCTCTGTTCACATTGCATTTAATGAGGCAACGGCAATATTGGCAGCAGACGCACTGCAGTCTTTGGCATTTCATATTTTGGCGGTCGATCCAGCATATCGAAACCAAAACAACGTTCCAGCAAATCTTATATCCCTTCTTGCACAAGCTGCAGGCACGAATGGCATGAGTGGTGGTCAAGCACTTGACTTAGCAGCTGAAGGGCAAGTATTGGATCAAAGCGAACTGGAACATATTTATCGACTAAAAACTGGAAAACTGCTGCGTGCCTGTGTGCTCTCAGTGGTTTGTATTGCACCCCCGGTTAGTTTAGAAAAACGTCAATTACTGGAACGCTTCATTGATGCCATGGGTTTGGCCTTCCAAATAAAAGATGACATTTTGGATGTCGAGGGCCATACAAAAACCATAGGTAAACCTGCAGGATCTGATGAGAAAAAAGTCAAGGCAACCTATCCAAGTCTTTTTGGACTGGAAGCATCTAAACAAAGGATCAACGAGTTGCTGACAACGGGACTTGGATTATTAGAGCCATTTGGTAAAGCCGCTGATGGGCTAAGGCGACTGGCCATGACCATCGCACAAAGGGAAATGTGACTGCTGGTCTGCCACGCTTTTCTTATTTGTTTAGAATTTACTCCCTGATCCCAACTCCTTTTTTGAGAAGGTAAATTGCGGTGCATAACAGCATTATAAAAAACGCTAGAATAACGAGAATACCAGTAAAGATATCGATATCTGACTTACCCAAAACGCTGAATCTCATGGCATTAACCATATAAAGTATTGGATTAAAATAAGACACTTTTTGCCAAAAATCTGGCAGCAATGTAATCGTATAAAAAACACCTCCCAAATAGGTTAATGGTGCCAAAACAAATGAAGGTATGATTGCAATATCATCAAATTTTTTAGCAAAGATAGCATTTAACAATCCTGCTAATGAAAATACCCCAGCAGTCATTACAATCACAAGAATAGCCAGGACAGGATGTTGAATGTTTAACTGGGTGAAGAAAAGGGCAATCAGTGAAACCACAGCAGCAACAAAAATCCCTCGAATGATTCCACCTGCTAAATAACCAATCACAATTGAAATTTCGCTCATGGGAGAAACCAACATTTCTTCGATGTGCCTTTGTATTTTTGCATTAAAGAAACTGCCCACCACATTGCCATAAGAATTGGTAATCACGGACATCATAATTAAACCTGGAGCAATGTATTCCATGTATTGAAACCCATCCATTTGCCCAATTCTACGGCCTATCAAAGTTCCAAAAATAATGAAATACAAGGACATCGTTATTCCAGGTGGAATGATGGTTTGAACCCATATCCTCAACACGCGTCTGGTTTCCTTTCTGATCAGAGCAACCATGCCGATTATCTGTCGATTCATAATCATTCGATTGTGACTCCAATATTGCTTTCTGCTCGGGTCAATTCAATAAACAGCTCTTCCAATCTATTGGTCTTGTTTCTCATGCTCAAAACACCAATCCCTAAGGATGCAAGTTTTTCAAACACTGGGTTTAGAGTTTGGGCTTGTTTTACATGGACCTCAATCTCCTTTGGATTGGTGATCTCAATGAAGTAATCTTCAATTTCTGGTACTGCATCTATGGATTGATCCAAATTGAGTACAAACACTTCCAGTTTGAGTTTAGTCAAAACGTTATTCATGGAATCGTTTTCGACAATCTCGCCATCATCAATAATTGCCAGCTGGTTGCAAAGTTGTTCTGCTTCTTCCAGATAATGTGTCGTTAATATTATTGTTGTCCCACTGCGGTTGATCTTCCTCAAAAAATTCCACATTGCCCTTCTTGTTTCTATATCAACCCCTGCTGTCGGTTCNTCGAGAAGCAAGAGTCGTGGCTCGCTGACCAAAGCTCTTGCAATCATCAACCGTCTTTTCATCCCCCCGGAGAGGCTTCTGGCCATCTCTTTTCTTTTGTCCCACAGCTCCATTTGTCTGAGATAATGTTCTGCCCTTTTTAGGCTTTCCTTTCTGGGCACACCATAAAACCCAGCTTGATTGACGAGGATGTTAAAAACCCCATCAAACAGATTTAAATTGATTTCTTGGGGAACAACTCCTATACAGGATTTGGCAGCACTAAGATTCTTTTCAATATTGTGTTCAAACACCTCAATCCTTCCAGAGGTTTTGTTAACCAGAGATGTAACGATGCCTATTACCGTAGTTTTTCCAGCACCATTCGGTCCCAGAAGGGCAAAAAAATCGCCCTCTGCAACATTAAAATTGATGGATTTTAATGCTTCGACACCATTGGCGTAGGTCTTGGTAAGATTTTGAATAGTTAACGCATTCATGCATCAGCATTTTGCACCTCTGGAAAAATAAAGCAATAATGCGTTTTAATTTAGCTTAACAAGGATGGATCAATGGCAACGATATGGCACCCAAACAACACCGTCAGTTTGGACAGAATAAATGAACAGAACCGAAACACTGTAACAGGACACCTGGATATAAAAATCACACACATCGGCGATGACTTCATCCAAGGCACGATGCCAGTGAGCCAAAAAACTATACAACCGCAAGGATTGCTTCATGGAGGTGCTTCTTTAACCCTGGCTGAGTCATTGGCCAGTCTTGGCGCTGCCCTTTGCGTGGACATGTCAAAATACAACGTTGTTGGACATGGTATTAATGCAAATCATTTGCGTTCAGCAACAAAAGGTATGGTCACTGGCATTGCCAAGCCAGTGTATCTCGGCGGCAAAACCCAAGTATGGGAAATAAAAATTTATAAATCAGAAACAGAATTTGTTGATGAAACCCTTTGTTGTATTTCAAGAATGACAGCCCTTAGAATGACCCGGAGATAATTATTATCGCTTTAGTCTTTGGATTTTTAATCACCGCATTTCTCTATGCTTCTGTAGGTTTCGGTGGAGGCTCAACCTACAACGCGCTGTTAATTCTTGCCGAGACAGACTACCAATTGGTCCCAAAAATTGCCCTGTTATGTAATCTCATCGTCGTCAGTGGTGGGNNNCTTCGCTACCATAAAAATAAACTGATTCCCTGGAATTTAGCCTTACCTNTGGTTGTTGTTTCTGTCCCTTTTGCCTGGCTGGGTGGCTATACTTCCATCAGTCAATATTGGTTCAGTATTGCTCTTGGTTTATCCCTGTTATTAGTTGGTATTACCATGCTGCTAAGAACAAGTGAAGTGTTGAAAACTGCGGAGTGGACGAAAACGAAATCTGGATATTTTTGCTTATCAATTGCAAGCGGTGGCTTGGGATTTTTAGCTGGATTAGTCGGTATCGGTGGGGGTATTTTCTTCTCTCCTCTTTTGCATTTATTAAAAACTGCACCATCAAAAAATATTGCTGCATTTTCCAGCTTCTTCATCTTGGTCAACTCAATGTCAGGGCTGATCGGGCAGTTTATGAAGCACGACGATATGCAAGTCGTGGGTCAATTCTTTGAATACTCATGGCTTTTCGTAGCAGTTCTCGTTGGTGGTCAGATTGGAAACTATTTCGGCATTAAGATATTTCGTCCAGAGATTGTTCGGCGTTTAACAGCGGTGTTGGTATTATATGTTGGAGTAAGATTAATTCTCATGGCCATCAAAATACTAGGATGACAATGACTGAAAACATGAGTGATTCTATTAACATTAAGATCCAGTATTTTGCCGCACTNCAGGAGATAACGGGTTGTGCTTGTGAAACATTGTCGGTGCAGGTAGGCAGCAATCCTAAAACCGTCTATCAACAACTTAACAATCAGTACGATTTGCCAACTCAAAAACGCTTAAAAATTGCAATCAACGATTGTTTTTGCTCTTGGGAAAGCGTATTAACCAGCGACGATACCCTTGTGTTTATTCCACCTGTGACCGGAGGATGACAAACTTTAGTATTACCTCTGAGCCTATTGTCTCAGCTGAGCTAATCATTCGGCTANAAGACCCTGATTGTGGTGCAGTTGCAACTTTTTTAGGTATTGTAAGACAACACAACAAAGACCGGGAAGTGACTCAACTTCATTATCAAAGTTATAAAACGCTTGCGGTGAAAGAAGGCAATAAAATCTTAGGAGAAGCGAAGGAACAATTTAACATTGTTAATGCTCTTTGTGTACACAGGGTTGGCGATTTGAACATTGGAGAAACAGCCGTTTGGGTTGGCGTGAACGCAAGCCATAGGGATGCCGCTTTCAATGCTTGCCGTTATGTTATTGATGAAATCAAGACCAGGGTTCCCATNTGGAAAAAGGAAATATATGTCGATGGAGATTCCGGTTGGTTGGAAGGTGCGGGCTAATTCAAAAGCACTATTGTTTCAGATACTCTCGTTGGGCCAGTTCTTTGGTCACCGATAGCATCTCTTCCAAAGTTCTTATAGAAGGACCGTTGGCTGCAAATTTTCCATTGATAACCAATGTTGGCGTGGACCTGATCTTGTATTTTTTAGTCAGTCGTTCTGCCCGATTGAGCTTGCTTTCAACAGTAAAGGACCTAAAGCGATTTTCAAACTGATTTTTACTTATCCCATGTTTCTCAAACAACTCATAAATCTCTTTTTCGTTCATCAAACGTTTTCGATCGAGGTGTATGGCTTTAAAGACTTCTAAGTGCATAGAATCCAATATCCCCAATGATTCCGCTGTGTAATAAATCCTTGCGTGCATTTTATACCCTTCGCTGTAGACAACCGGCATTCTTACAAAATCAATGTAACTTGCTTTGTTTTTCTCGAACACCTCAAGGTTGCTTTCAAAATTGAAACAGTGGTTGCATGAGTAGGCAAACACTTCAAGAACTTCAACCTTATCATTTTCAATTCTCACGTTTTCTGCTAATGGCAGAGTTCTATAATGTTTGTTCTCTTCGTATTTCCATCGGTTTTGGGCATTGCTTGGAGAGATTGCAAAAACCAACGATCCCAAGAGGAACCATAGAACAGGAGTCAATACTTTAGATTTCATGCTTTTATTTCGAGCCAAGGGCCTGGATATACTCTGAGACTGCCTCTATTTCTTCTGCTGTCAGACGCGTTGCTAAAGATTGCATCATGTCGTTGAGTCCCGCTTTTCTATCAGTATTTGTGTAATCCTCCAATGCCTCTTCTGTGTATTCAGCGTGTTGACCAGCAAGGGAAGGATAACCCGCGCCTGGATTTCCCCTGCCTGTTGGGCCATGGCATGCAATGCAAGCAGCAACCCCTGTTGATGCATTGCCACCCCTGTATAAAGACTCGCCCTTTTTTGCGAGCGCATAATCATAGTCTTTCTTTTCCATATTTTGTGCATGGTAGTATGCCGCAATGTCTTCAAAATCTTGTTCTGTTAATGCCATCACTTGCGCTTGCATTACTGGGTCTACTCTGGTCCCATTTTTGTAAGCCTTTAAGGTATGTATCGTGTATTGTTTGTGCTGACCAGCAAGACTAGGCCATAGTGGATTGATACTGTTGCCATCCTGGCCGTGGCAAGCAGAACACACAATCGACTTGCTTTTTCCTGCCTCAACATCGCCAGCNATTAACAACGAAACCGGAGCGANCAACAGCAGTATCAACGTAAAAGAAATGAAAATTTCTCTNGCAAACAGACTTTTTTCTTTACTCACAAGGNCTCCTTTGTTTTTTGATATTCAACATATACAACAGAATCAGCTATTATCTATTTTTCTATTGTAATTAAACCGGTGCATTTTACACCAATCATACAATACGGGCAGTAATCTTGAACTTTGAAAACATAAATTTTATTAAAAGTGCAAACCAAGTGTCGCAATTTCCAGAAGATTCTGGGAGTGAAATTGCGTTTGTAGGGAGATCCAATGCTGGAAAATCAACTGCATTGAATGCTATTTTTGGACGAAAAAACATTGCCAAAACAAGCAAAACACCCGGTCGGACACAATTGATTAATTTCTTTGGCGTTGATGATGATTGCCGAGTTGTTGATCTGCCCGGTTACGGCTATGCCGCTGTATCCAAAGAGAAACGAAAGCAATGGGATGAATTGATTTCTGATTATTTCAGAACAAGAGATGCGCTCAAAGGCGTTTTTTTAATTATTGACAGTAGACGAATGATCACTGAACTGGATCATCTCTTTCTTGATTTTTATCTGCCGCTTGGTAAATCACTGCATGTAATATTGACCAAGGCAGACAAATTAAAAAAATTGGAACAAATTGAGGCACTGCGAAGCACTGAAACATCTTTAGAAAATGTGGCTACAATACAATTATTTTCTGGCACTAAGAAAGACGGTGTTACAGCCGCAAAACAAAGACTGAGTGATATTTTTGGATATTAAAACACGATTATTGTTTATTGCTGTGTTCTGGATGCAGCAGTAAATACAATTTAGTGAGCTTGATCCCAATTCTCGCCAACACCTAAATCAACTTTTAAAACAACGTCCAAATCAGCAGCTTTGCCCATTGCCTCTGTTACAAGTTCACGCACAGCATCCACAGAATTGTCTTTAACCTCCAAAACCAATTCATCGTGGACCTGCATGATTATTTTGGCATCGATGGATTCTTCAACCAACTGTCGTTCAAGATCAATCATGGCCTTTTTGATAATGTCTGCTGCGGTACCCTGCATAGGCGCATTGATCGCGCTTCTTTCTGCATACTGTCTTCGTTGGTAGTTACGTGAATCAATGTCTGGAAGATAAAGCCGCCTGCCAAAAACTGTCTCCACAAAACCGGATTCCCTTGCCTGATTTCTGATTGCATCCATGTAAATTTTGACCTGTGGGTATCTTGCAAAATAGAGTTCAATATATTCTTGGGCATCCCCTCGTGTGATGCCCAGCTGTCGGGTCAATCCGAACGCCGACATGCCATAAATCAAGCCAAAATTAATGGCTTTTGCGGAACGTCTTTGCTCTGCTGAAACCGATTCCAAATCAACAGCAAAAATTTCAGCAGCGGTTGCTTGGTGAATATCCAAACCCGCCTGAAAAGCATCCAAAAGCCCAGGATCCTGGGAGTTGTGTGCCATGATCCTAAGTTCAATTTGCGAGTAGTCTGCAGCTAAGATTTGAAACCCATTGGGTGCAATAAAAGCTTGCCTGATGCGTTTGCCTTCGACAGTTCTGATGGGTATGTTTTGTAAATTTGGGTCGGATGAGGATAGTCTGCCTGTAGCTGTAACAGCTTGATGATACGATGTGTGCACCCGTCCGGTGTTCTGATTAACCATCAGCGGTAATTTGTCGGTGTATGTGGTCTTTAGTTTAGCGGTTGTTCGATATTTAAGAATTGTTTGTACAATTGGAAAATCTCCGGCAAGCCTTTGCAAGACACTTTCAGCGGTTGACGGTTGGCCTTTCGGTGTTTTTTTCAAAATGGGCAGAGACAACTTGTCGTAGAGAATTTCCTGCAGTTGCTTGGGTGAACTTAAGTTAAACTCTGCTCCGGCTAAGGAATGGACTTTGGATTCAAGCTCTTTTAGAGTTATTGCAAATTGATCACTTTGTTTTTCCAACATGGATTCGTCAATCAGCACGCCGTTGCGCTCAATTGTCTGCAAGACCTTAAGCAATGGAGCTTCAATATCAGTGTAGAGCTTAGCAAGAGAATTCATTGCCATAAGTTTCGGGTGCAAGGTTTGGTGCAGCTGAAGGCTTACGTCTGCATCTTCAGCCGCGTAGGGGATAGCATCCTCAAGACTGACTTGGTTGAATCCAATTTGCTTTGCTCCTTTGCCCGCAACATCTTCATAGCTAGTGGTATCCATATTTAAATAGCGTTTTGCTACTGCATTGAGGTTATGTCGAGTGGCGGTGCTGTTGAGCACATAGGACTCCAACATGCTATCAAAATCAGTCCCATTCAATTCAATCCCATGGTTGGCAAAGACATGACTGTCGTATTTCAGATTGTGGCCAATTTTCTTGGCATCTTTGTCTTCCAGCCACGGTTTTAATTTTTTCAGAACATATTCCCTGTCCAACTGATCGGGGGCCCCATCGTACTCGTGCATAACTGGTATGTAATAGGCTTCGTTTGATGCGATGGCTACTGAGATACCTACAATTTTTGCTTGCATATAATTCAGGCTAGTGGTCTCAGTATCAATGGCAACAACCTCAGCTCGACTCAGTCTATTCAAGAGTGCTTCAAACTCTTTTTTTGTTAGGATTCCTTGATAAACAGTTTCTCTTCTGATTTTTGTAGTCGGTTCTTCTATTCCAAGTTGCTTGATCAATGCGTTAAGACCCAAGTTCTTAAACTGGACATATAATTCACTATCCTTTGACTCTCCAATAAATAGATCATCAAGTGTACAATCCAACTCTAGAGAACAATCTATGGTGGCCAGTTGTTGATACAAGTTCAGTCTTGGTATGGTCTCTCGAAGTGCTTCTCCAACTTTTCCTGAAATCTCCTCGGCATGTTCAATAACTCCAGCTAAACTGGAATATTGCTGCAGCCATTTTACCGCCGTCTTCGGGCCGACTGTAGGAACTCCAGGAATATTGTCCGAAGCATCCCCCGACAAGGTTAAAAAATCGATGATTTGCTCAGGAGGCAATCCAAATTTCTCAATTACGCCAGACCGGTCTGTTAACCTATTTTTCATGGTATCCAGCAGGGTAATTTTATCTGAAACAAGTTGTGTAAAGTCTTTATCGCTAGTTGCAATTAGGATGTTCATGCCTCTTTGTTCTGCCTCCTTGGCAAGGGTTCCAATAACATCATCTGCTTCTACGCCGTTTACTCGAATTAAAGGCAAACCAAGATTTTCAATCGCTGTAAGCAGGGGTTCTATTTGGATGATAAGGTCCTCTGGAGTGCTTTTACGGTTGGCTTTGTACTCTGGAAACAATTCATGCCTAAAGGTTTTTCCTGGTGCATCAAAGACAATGCCCAGCAAATTTGGTCTCTCGTCTTTAATGAGCTTATGCAACATTGTCAACACACCATAAATTGCCCCTGTTGGTTGCCCTGAAGGCGCAGTCAGTCCTGGCAATGCATAAAAAGCTCGGTAAAGATAGGAAGAACCATCAATTAAAACTAGTGATTTTACTTCACTCACCAAGGGCGTTTTGCTCGACCGGCTTTGTTGAGGTGGGTTGCAACAACGACGTCTCCATCATCTGTTTTGAGGGATCATCGGGTAAATATAGCTCACCTTTTTGGCCACAAGATGCAATTGAAAATATCAGAATTAGATAAAATCCTTTGGTAAAAAAAATTTTTGGTAACATATTCTGAAACTAAATTTAAACGTACTTGTGTGTTTCTATTTTATCAGTATTGAATGCAAATAAATAATGGGTTAATGAAGCAATGACTGAGCCATGGTATCAGGAATATCAAGATCTATTTCTCGAAAGAGGGATGATTGGATTGGACCTTGAAACCACGGGTGTGGACAATTTTGCATACGAGCGTCCTACCTCTGCAGCAGTATTGGGTCTGACTGAAAATTTGGGGTCTCCAGAAATTATCATTGACAACAAATGTCGATTNCCCGCACATATTTTACCGAGTGCCGGTGCCTTGAAAATCAGTAACATTAATCCCATTGACTTGATGAAAGAAGAACTCTCATTGTATGGCTTGGTCAGCAAACTCGCTGATTACTTTATTGCACATCCCAACAAAATACTAACCACTTACAACGGTGCATTTTACGACCTTATCATTCTGAGACATTCCTTTTTCTCCTCGCTGTATAACCCTTATTTACTGTTGAACGCCTTTGAAGATCGCCTTCATATTGACTTGTACAAAATGGTGCAAACAATTTTCTGCTTTGAGCCCAATAGCATCGCTTTTTTTAAAGATCTAACAGGAAAAGTNATTCTCAAACAAGAAGTGATGGCAAGAGAAAATGGCATTGATCCCGGCGATGCTCATGCTGCGCTAGATGACGTCAAAACACTGTTAAAACTGGCTGATTTGTTTAGGCGCCAAGCACCTGATATCTTTTTTGCAGGCATTGCTTCTGGCAACAAAAAAAGGACTGTGAAATTAATGACGGAGCAGTTATTTTTCAACTACGGTGAAGTGAAATACAAAGAACGCCAAGCAATAAAGCGAACGCCCACGTTCATCTGCGAAGATCCAAGTATGCCCAACCGTATGGTTTTTTTTGATGTTTGCTCTGACCCCGAAGATTACCTCTATATGACTGCAGAAGAAATAGCGGCGTTGATTGATAAAAAGAATTCGCCCTTATTTTCTATTAAAGCGAACGGCAGCCCAGTCATCCTACCTCCTCTTTTTTGCTCCAAAAATGCACTGACTGAAGAAGAGGCAACATATAAAGCTACCAAAATACAAGAAAACAATGGGTTCAAGGAAAATGTTTATTTGGCTTGTGACATAAACAGCAAGCGAAGACGTCCATGGACTGCCGAAGAATATCCAGAATCTCAAATCTATAATGATTTTATTGATAATTCCAACCGAATGCTTAGCGATGCTTTCCGTAAAACCCAAGATTTCGATAGCCGACTGGATATTCTCAACGAAATGAGTGATCCAAGACTGATTGATTTTGCTAAAAGAATCCTGGCTACTGAAAACCCAGATTGCACACCAGAACTGCTCAATGATTACCATGAATTCGAAGCCAACAGACTTTTGGATGAAGATAAGGTACCTTGGAGAACGTTGAAAAAAGCTTGGGATTCGCTGGCAAAAGCAGAACAATTAGCAAACGATGATTTAACAATTTTGGCAGCAACAAAAAAATACTATAAGTTGATTGAAAACAAGATGAGGTAAATTAGATGAATTTTACGTATACCAAAAAAGTCACCGATTTAATTGAACGGTTAACCAATTTTATGGACAAACACATTCACCCTAACGATCAGGCTTACAGGGATCATTTCAAAACAACAGACAATATATGGCAACAACCTCCCTTGATGTCAGATTTAAAGAAGAAAGCTCAAGCAGAAGGTCTGTGGAATCTGTTTCTGCCTGACTCGGATCACGGTGCTGGCCTTAGCAACTTAGAATACGCCCCACTCGCTGAAATAATGGGCCATATTCCTTGGTCATCCGAAGTCTTCAATTGCAGCGCACCTGATACTGGCAACATGGAAGTTTTGGATCGATATGGAACAAAAGCCCAGCAAGAGCAGTGGCTGGATCCTCTTCTCAGAGGAGAAATTAGATCTGCGTTTGCAATGACAGAACCCGCGGTTGCTTCTTCGGACGCAAGCAACATACAAACACCCATTGTCCTAGATGGAGACAATTATGTAATTAACGGTCGAAAATGGTGGACTTCTGGGGCGATGAATACAGCTTGCAAAATATTAATTTTGATGGGCAAAACAGATCCAGAAAACCCCAATCGTCACAAACAACAATCTATGATTTTAGTTCCTAAGGACACTGAGGGCGTTGAAATTATTAGGCCTATGTCGGTGTTTGGATCTGTCGACCCACCGCATGGCCATCCCGAAATCGCCTTCACAGATGTTAGGGTTCCAAAAGAAAATATTCTTCTGGGAGAGGGTCGAGGTTTCGAGATTGCACAAGGTCGACTTGGACCGGGAAGAATTCACCACTGCATGCGTCTTGTCGGCATTGCTGAACGGGCACTTACTGCAATGTGCGAGCGTGCCAATAATAGAATAGCATTCGGCAAACCCTTGAGTGCACAGGGTTCCGTTCGAGAAAGCATTGCCATTTCAGCCAGTGAAATCGAACAAGCCCGTCTGTTGACATTAATGGCCGCAGACAAAATGGATCGCTATGGCAACAAAGAAGCCAGTGATCTGATTAGCATGATCAAAGTTGTTGCTCCACAGATGGCCTGTCGGGTAATTGATCGAGCAATACAAATACACGGCGGAGCTGGTGTGAGTGGAGATTTTTTTCTTGCAGAAGCTTACGCTGGAGTCCGTACCTTAAGATTGGCGGATGGACCAGATGAGGTTCACTTGGCATCTTTGGCAAAAAAGGTGCTTAAAAAACACACCGCTTAATAATGAGTTTAAGTGTTCACACTTTTGATAAGAGCAAACTAAGTGAATATCTGGAAGATCACATCCCAGAGTTTCAGGGACCTGTCCAATCAACAAAATTCAAAACTGGCCAGTCCAATCCAACGTTTTTAATAGAAACAGCCGACAGAAAATTTGTCCTGAGGAAAAAACCACCGGGAAAACTTTTGCCCTCAGCACACGCTGTTGATAGAGAATTCAAAGTTTTAAAAGCACTGGAAGAAACCAATGTCCCCGTACCAAAAGTTTTTCATCTTTGTGAGGATGATGCCATTGTCGGCACCATGTTCTATATCATGGAGTATGTTGAAGGTAGGATTTTTTGGGATCCTACGCTTCCTGAAGTTGATAATAAAACCCGAGGTCAGATTTACGAAGCAACTAATGAAGTGCTGGCATATTTACATCAAGTAAATATAGAAAAGGTAGGACTTTCAGATTTCGGTAAACCAGGAAGTTATTTTGAACGTCAGGTCAGTCGATGGATCAGGCAATATCGATCCGCAGAGACTGAAGTTTACTCCGATGTTGAAGATTTAATTGTTTGGCTGGGAGAGAATACGCCTAACGATGATGGTCTCGTTAGTTTGGTACATGGAGATTATAGACTTTACAACATAATGTTTGATTACGAAAAACCGGAAGTGCTGGCTGTACTTGATTGGGAGCTTTCAACCTTGGGACACCCATATGCAGATTTAGCTTATCAATGTTTGCAATGGCATTTGCCTAAAATGGGAATTACCCCAGGACTTGATGAAATCGATACCAAAAAGTTGGGAATTCCTTCNGAGGAAGATTACATTAAAAGTTACTGCCAAAAAATNGNCATTGACAATATTCCCAACTGGTCGTTTTATTTGGCCTTTGGTTTTTTTCGCATAGCAGGCATCGCTCAAGGTGTGTATAAAAGATTTTTACAGGGCAACGCATCCGCGGAAAATGCCATGGAATTGGGCGCCGCGGTTCCAATCCTTGGGAAACTTGGTATGGCAATCATTAGGGAAAAATAAAATGGAAGCGTTGCTTACATTAACCCCCCAACACATAAATAAAATCAAACATGGCCTCCTCGCGATCATGGCCTCTTTGCTAATGTCAGTTTATTGCCCATCTTGGGCTGAAGTGACAATCGAAAAACTGACCGAAGATATTTTGGTGTTTGATCAAGGAGAGAATCGCGGATTACTGATCATGGGAAATAAAGGGATTGCTGTGNTTGACCCTCTCAACCAACAGGTAGCAATGGAGCTCAATGGGTTCNTAGCTAAGAACTACAAACAATCGATTACCCATGTTGTCTACACCCACTCGCACTGGGACCGTATAACAGGCGGAGGAGTGTTTAAACAACAGGGAGCAAAATTTATTGCCAACAAAGAATGCAGGTTATTTTTGTCTGGCAATAAAAACCCAAACATTGTTGAACCCGATGTTTATTTCGATAGGACCTATGTTATTGAATTAGGCAACCAAACCATAGAATTGTCTTATTTTGGGCCCAGTCATGGTGAATGTCTTATTGCAGTTGCTATCCAACCTGCCAATCTTCTCTTTATCGCAGACTTATTAAATACAAAAGGGCCTAGTTTTCCAAGCGATCCAACATTGCCTTATCTCAGGCCTGCAACACTCATATCGGTATTGAGCGCGATGGAAAAATTAGCCGAGGCCAATGAGATTAATTCTTTCATAGCTGGGCAATCTTCGGCAAAAATATTGGGTTCAATCGAAACGATAAGCAAACAAAGAGAATTTTGGCAACTTGTCCAGTCCACTGCTGAGGAAGCCGAGAAAAACGGCAATGTAGACCTTAATAACTTTATTGCGATGGACAAAATTGATCTGGAGCCTTTCCAAAAATTCCAAAATTATAATCAAGAAGACTTGTCAAATATCCTCAGGAGATACACTTCCTTCTTAAACATGGGACGATAAGACTAAGCTGGAATGAAGAAAATTTTATATTTTGCTGTTATCTGGATGTGTATATCTACTGTCAGCCATGCTGTGCAACCTGCTCCTGAAACAATTGCTGAATCTGAAAAGACATTGTTTGGAAAATTAAAACTTTGGGAGATAGAAAAAATTTCGCCGCATTTGTATGCCTACCGTTACACTTTTTATCGTAATTTTTTTCTAATTGGAGAAGACGGTATTATTCTCACGGACCCTTTAACCGTCGAGGCTGCCAAAATACTGGATACTGAGCTTCGAAAAATAAGCGACAAGCCTATCAAATATGTCGCTTATTCGCACTCACATTGGGATCACATTTCAGGAGGACAGATTTTTAAAGATCAAGGCGCTGAATTTGTTGCCCACCAGAAATGCCAAGAGAATTGGCTTAACAACCCCAATCCTGATGTCATCAAACCAGACATTGTTTTTGACAAAACACACTCGATCTCAGTAGGAATCCCTTCACTGGAAATGCATTATTGGGGACCATCACACGACAATTGCCGAGTTGGTTTTCTGATCAAACCCGACAGGATTATGTTTATAGCCGATGATGTAAATCCTCCCAATGGTTGGAATATGCTCTATGGTGCCGGGTTGGCTGATACTTACATCTTCAATCTTGTGCCGTTCTTCTTGCAAGCAGAAAAACTGGCCGAAAGAGAGGGGGTGGAATCGGTTATCGGTTCGCACATGAGCTTTGACAAGAGCCCCATGAATTTGGTTTCTGGAACCATTGGTTCTGCTCGGATCATCAAAGAACAACGCTTGTTTTATCAAAACGTTATCGAAGCAGTTGAAAAAGCGATGGCAAGTGGCATACCAAACCAAAACATTCCAGATTACTTGATAGAACAAAAAGTTTTGACAGATAAAATTATTGGTTACGATGTAGCTAAAATGAAAGTACTCTATACAAGAATCACTAATTTCCTAATTACTGGAGAGTAATTCGGATCTCAGAACAATAGGGCTTGCACTAGGGGGTTATTTTGGACAAGCAAATTACCCAAGACTGGAAAGATTGGATCGAGCTGAACATAAGCCGGGGTTGTGACAAGGACGGCATATATAAAATACTGATTGATGAGGGCTTTAGCTCAATCGACATAGAAAAAGAAATGGGCCATGTACCAGATGTCGACATAGCCACCATTGTTAACCCATTAAAGACAGAGCAATCGACAGAGTTTACAGAGGGTGTTCTCTCGGAACATCACAGTATCTACATGCCCAACGCCCAAAAATTAGACACGGAATTGGCAGAATTCTATACCTTGGATAATTTTCTAAACTCAGAAGAATGCGATCAAGTTACAGAACTGGTCAAAAAGAAATTACGCCCATCAACCGTAGCTGCTGATGGAGAGGTGGATGAGACCTACAGAACAAGCAGAACGTGTGATCTTGGAGAACTTACTGATCCATTAATTGCTGACATTGACCGGCGTATATGCGCTTTATTGGGTATACACCCTTCCTATTCTGAGATAACACAAGGACAATATTACCAACCTGGTGAAGAATTCAAAGTTCACACAGATTTTTTTGAAGGCCCTGCTTTTGAAGAACATGCAAGGGAACGGGGGCAGCGAACTTTCACTTTCATGGTCTACCTGAATGATGTTGAATCGGGGGGTGAAACGGAGTTCATACGACTCAAACAAACGATAAAACCAAAAAAAGGCATGGCGATCATTTGGAACAGTTTAAATGAGGACGGTAGCAACAATCACAATACACTCCATCAAGCTTATCCTGTTCGGACTGGGGTCAAGTCAATTATTACAAAATGGTTCAGAACTAAAGGACAAGGCCCAATGTTTATTAAAGAGCCGAATGAATACATTCCAAATTACACTCAAGTAGGCTTTAAGAAAGCAAAGTTGGATGATCAGTTGTTTAAAAAAATCATAAATTTTTATAGATCAAATCAGGAGAATCATAAGCCAGAGTTTGTTGAGGGGGGGTTTGTAGAAATAGAGGAAACTGGAGAATTTGGCAGTGATGTTATCGAATTGCCAGATGAATTGCGAAAAGAAATCCATAACTCCTTAAAACCTCAATTGGAAACATGGAGCAAAACCGAGCTGATACCAACTTTTGTCTATGGAATAAGGGTTTACAAAAAAGGGTCGGTTTTAATTTCTCACAGAGATAGGCTTAAAACACACATTATTAGTGCCATCATAAATGTAGACCAAGTGGTTGATGAAGACTGGCCCCTCATCATTGAAGACAATTATTATCGAAAACATCATGTATTTCTCAATCCCGGTGAAGTGATTTTCTATGAAAGCGCCCGGCTTATCCACGGTCGTCCGCTGCCATTAAAAGGCAACAAGTTTGCCAACATATTTTGTCACTTTATGCCTGTGAACATGGAAAAAGATTAAATGCTCTCAAATTACAAGACTCTGTATATAGGTTTACTAATTCTAATTGGCTCGTTTACTTTAAGATTTTTACATTTAGGAGATATTCCTGGATCTACGTTTGATGAAGTTTTTTACCCCCGTTATGGATTTGACTATTTAACCGGTGAAACTTTTTTCTATTCACACCCACCATTCGGAAACTANATATATGCCGCTGCTATTTGGATTTATTTGCAACTACCTTGGATTGATATAGCTTCCATTGATTCTTTGACATTTGAACAAATACCTCCTTTAAGTTACCGATGGGTTAATGCAGTATTTGGCTCGTTGTTGTGTCTACTTGGTTATTTTGTTGCCCATGCGATATGGAAGAATAAAAATTTTGCCCTAATCGTTTGTTTTTTTATTGCTCTCGATGGTTCTCTGTTGGTCGATTCCCGATTTGCTTTGCCTAATGTCTTCATTGTCTTCTTTGGCCTCTCTGCTTTATTGTGTGCAGTCAAATCACAATCTTCAGATGGTAATGCTCGTTACTGGTTGTTCTCCTGTGGTATTTTTTTAGGCCTTACTGCCTCTATAAAATGGAATGGATTGGGTTATTTGTTGGTTATTTTATCCTTTTTTGTGGCCCTTTATGGCATACAAAAAATTGATGCCCATGAACTGAGATTCACTAAACATCAGACCAATAGATTGCGCACCCAAAAAACTTTCAATAACATACAAGAAAAAATTAGCGTCATAAATGCTGTCCCTCAGTGGGAATATTTAATGTATTTTTTAGTTCTTCCTGTGCTGGTATATGTGGTGATATCTATTCCAGACCTTCGTTTTAATACGGAGTATGGTTTTCTAGAAAAGCACCAGCAAATGTTAGGCTATCACCAAATTATGGTCGAGGAAAATGAACATCCGTATTGTTCAAAATGGTACTCATGGCCTTTCATGATCAGACCAATCGGTTATTTCTTTAGCAGTAGTGATGCAATAGATGCATTCGGCAATAAAATCATGTTGTTTAAAGATGTGCACTTGTTCCCAAATCCTTTCCTGTACTGGTTTTCTACTATTGCAATTTTAACGATGCTAGTGCAGTGGCTGAAATTACTCTGGCGATGGATCAACCAAGGAATTGTTTCACATAAGTTTTACTTATTCATGTTCATACTGTTGGGGTACTTTGCCAACCTCCTGCCTTGGGCATTAGTATCTCGCTGTCTATTTCTCTATCATTATCAACCTGCTTCTGTGTTTGCTTTTCTTGCCCTTGCTTGGTACCTGACACAACTTACAAGATCAGAGTCTTTAAAATATAAATTTCTTGCTTGGGGAATTCTCACAATTATTGTTGTCTCTTTTATTTATTGGCTCCCAATCCAACTCGGTATCGACTTGGAAAGTGATGCTTTTTCTAGAAGAATGTGGTTTCAATCATGGATATAAATTAACTCTAATCTGACCTTTGTATGAAGCAACATAGCCCTCAAAACAATGCATCAGCATTAAAAGCGTGTGTGGTTTTACCAACATATAACGAAGCAGAAAACATTGAATCGATTACAAAAGCAATTTTTGCCACACAATCTGATATCGACACACATCAACTGTATGTAATCGTTGTGGATGATAATTCACCAGATGGCAC
>JGI24818J35693_1000025_pt1 | contig 19033 bp, 18 predicted proteins | sample METZYME_3_550m_FD_35693 | JGI IMG/M metagenome (IMG submission 35693) | reverse complement strand
TGGTACATCGCCGTCAACCAATCCTGTGGTCGCCAGACACTCCTTTGAGCGGAGTCCCCCCAACGCCCCAGATTGTCCGTCTCTCGCCGGCGCCTTACCCCTTCCCCCCTCTGCACCGAGGCCCCGTGAGGTGATTCCTCAATAGTCCCCAGCACATCTAGATCCGGTGCTCTCGAGGCCTTGGTGGTTAACTCAGGCGCACTTCAACAAATGTTGTAGACATTGGCAGCCCAGTCGAACCGTAGCCAGAGGAGAGTAGGCGCGGGTGCTTAAGAGTCTCATTGGCGCGCTGGTTCCACTCCTGGCTGCGGTAGTCGCCTTGGCGTTTGGAGCGACCATGCTCCTAGCGCTCGGAGCCAGTCCAGTTGAGGGTTTCAGCGCGATGTTTGACGGGGCATTCGGAAGCGGCTCTCGTATCGCCGCAACGGCAGTCAAGGCCACCCCGCTGATTCTGGTGGGCGCAGGTATCACGATCGCCTTCCGGGCAAATGTGATCAACATCGGTGGAGAGAGCCAGATCATCGCCGGGGCGCTTCTCTCCACCGTCGTCGCGCTGAGCTTTCCGGATTTGCCCACCATTCTCCTTGTGCCGGCGGTTCTCTTGGCAGGCCTGGTCGGAGGCGGGATTCTGGGGGCCATCCCCGGAGCGCTCAAGGCCTACGCCTCCGTAAACGAAATCCTGAGCACGATCATGCTCAATCTTGTGATGGTCCAGTTCATGAACTACCTCCTGCGGGGCCCACTGATTGACCCCTACGAGATGGAGGCGGGAACCCGTATTCCCCAAACCCAACGGCTTTCCGACAACGCAATGCTTCCTAATCTGGTCGACGGCACGAGGCTCCACCTCGGAGTCCCCGTGGCGATCTTGGCCGCAGTAGGTGCGTACCTGCTCCTCTGGAGAACCCCGACAGGATTTCGTCTAAGAGCCGTCGGCCATTCGGCCGATGCCGCACGGGCATCCGGGATGAACGTCAAACGGAACATCACTCTCGCCCTCGCATTGTCGGGCTCGCTGGCAGGAATAGCAGGCGCCATCCTCGTCTTCGGCAGCGAGGGCCAACGAATGGTTACCGACGGATCCGCTGCCGGCTTCACCGGAAGTGCAGGTTTCAACGGGATAGTGGCTGCACTGTTCGGAGGGCTGCATCCAATCTGGACCATTCCATCCGCCATGTTGTTCGGTGCTCTCCTGACCGGCGCCACCCAACTCCAGCGCGTGCTCCAAGTGCCAGCAGCCCTCGCCGTCGCACTCAACGGAATCATCGTGATCTTCGTTGTCAGCAGCACCCCCGTACGCGGTTGGATCCAGAGGTCGCTCTCTGAAGCCGGGCTGTTCAACAGGCGCAACGACACCAAGACAGAGAACCCCAGGCACTCGCGTTCGGAGCCAGGTGGACTATCAGACATGCCTGACCCATCCGAGGAGAGTGGAAATGTCTGACTTCTTCACCCTCAGCGTTCTCGTAGCCACTGCCGCCTCGGGGATCCGCTTGGCTACGCCGTATCTACTCGCTTCGCTCGGTGAAACGGTGGGCCAACGAAGCGGAGTCCTCAACCTGGGGGTGGACGGCGTGATGCTCCTAAGCGCCTTCTTCTCGTACTGGGTCGTGCTCAAGACAGGAAACCTGTGGCTGGCAGTTCTGGTAGGTGTGGCCGTTGGGCTAGTGATGGGGCTCCTCTACGGCTTCATCACCGTGGTCCTGAACGCGACACAAGGCATTAGCGGCATCGGCATCTACATCTTCGGTTTGGGACTCAGCGACCTGCTCTTCCGGCGTCAGGTCGGTACGCCAAAGCCGGTCCGGCGCCTGCCGGATGTCGACATTCCTGTGTTGTCTGACATACCCCACCTGGGACCNGCTCTGTTCCAAAGAAACCTCTTGACCTATCTGGCATTCCTGCTGATACCCACCACCATGTTCCTGCTGGGAAGGACCACGTTCGGCCTAAACATCCGGTCGGTCGGTGAGAACCCCAGTGCGGCAGACAGCCTCGGTGTTTCCGTCAGGCGAACCCGTTTCGCAGCAATACTCATCGCCAATTCGATGGCTGGACTCGCGGGTGCGGCCCTGGTACTCCAACTGGGCATCTTTCAACCAAACCTCACCCAGGGAATGGGCTTCATCGCCGTGGCCCTCGTGTACTTCGGTGCCTGGCGCCCAATCGGCGTGATGTGTGGTGCTCTTCTCTACGGGTTGGTCAACGCCACGGTCCTTCAATGGAAGGCGCTCGGGATCATCCCCGTCAACGGTTCGGACCTGGCGGCCATGGCGCCTGCTGTATTGACCATCCTCGCCCTCGTTGTTCTGGCTCGTCGTGTAAGTGCGCCAGCCGCACTCACACGGCCGTTCTCAAGGCATTGATCGAAAGCTCTGAAAGGCAAACCGGCACCATGAGATCAGAGCAGAGACTCCTGGAGATGAACGGAATCACGAAGGCGTTTCCGGGGGTCGTAGCCAACGACAGCATCGACTTCGATGTCCGCTACGGGGAAGTCCACACGCTGCTCGGAGAAAACGGTGCCGGCAAGAGCACTCTGGTCAAGATTCTGTTCGGCCTATACCAGAGCGACGAGGGAAGTATCCGACTTCGCAACGACCCAACGGAGATCACGGCTCCCGCGGAAGCAATCTCAGCACGGATCGGCATGATCCATCAGCACTTCATGTTGGTGCCCACCTTGACGGTTGCAGAGAATGTTGCCCTCGGGACAGCCTCTACCCGTCGGCCCTTCACCGACCTAGATCTGGTGTCAGAACGCGTTGCCGAGATCCAGACAGCACGGCCTGGCTGTCGATCCATCGGTCGAGGTACGGCGATTGGCCGTTGGTGAGCGTCAGCGGGTTGAGATCGTCAAGGCCCTCTATAGGGATGTAGAACTGCTGGTCCTTGACGAGCCAACTGCGGTCTTGACCCCCGGGGAGGTCGATGATCTCTTCGTAATCCTTCGTCGGATGGCGGACAGCGGGCACGGCCTGATCTTCATCTCGCACAAACTCCGCGAGGTGATGAGCCTCAGCGACAGGATCACCGTCCTCCGGAACGGTCGAGTTGTCCAAACCATCACTCCGGCTGAGACCAGCACGGAGGAGTTGGCGCAGATGATGGTCGGCAGATCCGTGAACCTGACTCCCGACAAACCCAAGCGGGAACCCGGTGGAGTTCGCCTGGAGGTGCAGAGCCTGACTGTCCAAGGTGACCGTGAAGAAATCTCCGTGCACCAAGTCGATCTTCTGGTGCGATCCGGTGAGATTCTGGGAGTCGCCGGTGTATCGGGCAACGGACAGCGCGAACTCGCGGAGGCGATAGCAGGCCTGCGCAGTGTTGAAGCCGGTGGCGTCGTCCGCTTAGACGGAATCGACGTCACAGACAGGGACGTCCGTGCCCGACGGGACCAAGGCCTTGGCTACATCTCCGAGGAACGCATGAAGGACGGTGCAATAGCCGAGTTCACCGTCGGAGAAAATCTGTTACTCGTAGAACACGGATCCAAGAAGTTCACGAGACGAGGCATGCTCGCCTTCGGTGCGATCAACAAGCACTGTGAGAAGTTGGTCGAAGACTTTGGCGTTAAGACGCCAAGCGTCGAAACTCCGACATCCAGTCTCTCGGGCGGAAATATCCAGAAGGTGATNCTGGCTCGTGAACTTTCTGCAAAGCCGAAGGTCTTGCTGGCATGCCAACCGACCCGTGGGGTCGACATCGGTGCAACCGAGTACATCCACAACCTATTGATCGAACAACGAGACCTAGGAACAGCAACGCTCCTCATTTCTGAGGACCTCGATGAGGTTCTGGGTCTAGCTGATCGAATCGCAGTGATGTACGAGGGCAGGATCGTGGGAATCGTGCCAGTTGAGGAAGCCCGTCGGAATCAAATAGGACTCATGATGGCTGGAGTTCCAGAGCAAGAGGCTCGGAACAGCCCTTGAGGAGACTGTGGTCAAACTTGGCTCACATCTCCGTGTGGGAGAAACGGCCAGCAGGGTGACCCCCGCGCACCCCCCAATAGACGGAGTCGTGAAGGGCTCCCCATGATGACGGATCCGCTCGTCGACCGGGCCCTGGCCGAAGCCCGACCGGTGGTGTTCTGGTTAGACCGGCCGGAGCATCCCGAACCGGCGCCGCCTCTGTCCGCCGATCTCGAGGCTGACCTCGTAGTTGTAGGTGGGGGCTTCACCGGGCTATGGACGGCGGTGACGGCGGCTGAAGCCGACCCCGGCCGTTCGATCGTGGTGCTCGAGGCCGACACAGTCGCATTCGGCGCGTCAGGGCGCAACGGCGGCTTCTGTGATGCCTCACTCACCCACGGCCTCGAGAACGGAATCGCCCACTGGCCCGACGAGATTGACACACTCATCCGCCTCGGCAACGAGAACCTGCACGGCCTGCTAGATGTCGTGGCCCGCCACAGCATCGACTGCTCACCAGAACCGACTGGTGCCCTGGACGTGGCCGTCGCCCCCTGGCAGACCGGGTCCCTGGCAAAGAGTGCCGTTGTCCATGAAGCACACGGCCGGCACGTGACCCTGCTGGACGCTGCGGCCACACGAGCCGAAGTCGACTCGCCGACCTACCTGGGCGGGCTCTGGCACCACGACGGCGTGGTGATGTTGGATCCAGCGAGGCTGGCCTGGGGACTACTACGGGTCGCCAAATCCCTAGGGGTCAGATTTTTCGAAAACACGCCAGCGCGGTCGATCGAAGCGGTCCAAGGGAGCCGAAAGCACGACCGTCAGGATCCGGACCGACGGAGGATCGGTGGGCGCCAGAAATGCCGTCGTGGCAACCAACGCCTTCCGGCCCCAGGTTCGACGCATCCGGCGCTTCGTCGTACCGGTGTACGACCACGTCCTGGTGACCGAACCTCTCACTGGCAACCGACTGGCCACCATCGGCTGGTCCAACCGCCAAGGCCTCTCGGACGTGGGCAGCCAGTTCCACTACTACCGACTCACACCTGACGACCGGATCCTGTGGGGCGGTTGGGACGCCCTCTACCACTTCGGCAACCGGGTCGACCCAACCGTCGAGCACAGCCCGAGCACCTCCCGGCTGCTTGCCACCCACTTCTTCGAGACGTTCCCCCAACTCGAGGGGGTGGCCTTCACACACCGGTGGAGCGGTCCCATCGGCACCACCAGCCGGTTTACCTGTGCCTGGGGCACGTCGCATCGCGGGAGGGTGGCCTGGTCTGCCGGCTACACCGGCCTCGGCGTGGGGGCCAGCCGGTTTGGCGCCCGGGTTGCACTGGACCTGGTCGACGGCCAGGAAACCGAGCGGACCGGTCTCGAGATGGTACGGAGGTCGCCGTTCCCGTTCCCTCCCGAACCTCTGCGCTGGCCGGCCATCCAACTCACCCGCCGGGCCATACAGCGATCCGACCGGCGGGGCGGGCGCCGTGGCCCCTGGCTGACCATGCTGGATAGGTTCGGAATCGGCTTCGACAGTTAACCGGGCCTAGGTTTCTTACCGTGGATCCGATGCAGGACGGCCAAACTGCAGACAGCCGAGAGGATCCCCGATACCGCCTGGTGTCGTTCTGGCACGACTCCTACCCAGGTTCGTTCGCTCCCCGCCCGGCACTGCCCGGCGACCGAGAGGCTGACGTCGCCATCGTTGGCGCGGGCTACACCGGCCTCTGGACCGCCTACCACCTGCTCCGCTTAGATCCGTCGCTACGGGTGGTGGTCCTGGAGCGGAAGGTAGCCGGCTACGGCGCCTCGGGGCGTAACGGTGGATGGGCCCTCGGCGAGTACAGCATCAGCCCCATGGACTGGGCCGCCCGGTCCACCCCGGAGGCCGCGGTTCGCCAGATGCGGGGCCTTTACGACGCCGTCAACGACATCGGCCGGGTGGCCGACGCCGAGGGCATCGACTGCCACTACGCCCAGGGCGGCTGGATCGACCTGGCCCGCAGCCCGGTCCAGGCTGACCGCATCGCCGCCGGGGTCCGAGCCCGCCATGCCGTAGGCCTCACCGACGACGACGTGCGATGGGTCGGAGCCGACGAGGCCCGGGCGATCTGTAACGCCACCGACGTGGCCGGCGGATGGTTCAACCCCCACGTGGCGGCCATCCACCCGTGCCGCCTGGTCCGAGGCCTGGCCGAAGCCGTCGAACAACTTGGTGGGACCATCCACGAGGAGACCGCTGTGCGGTCGATTCGACCAGGCCTCGTAACTACCGACCGGGGCGCCGTCCGGGCCGACGTGGTGGTGCGGGCCACCGAGGGGTACACACGTGATCTGGCCGGACACCGGCGCACCATCGTCCCCGTCTACTCCCTGATGGTGGCTACCGAGCCTCTACCGGACACCGTGTGGGACGAGATCGGCCTCGCCGGTCGACCCACCTTCGGCGACGGTCGCAACCTCATCATCTACGGCCAGCGCACCGACGACGGTCGGATCGCCATGGGCGGACGGGGGGCGCCGTACCGGTACGGGTCCGGGGTGGTGTCCACCACCGGCGTGCACCACCCTGTCCACGACGCCGTCGAGGACACCCTCCGACAGATGTTCCCCGTGCTCGGCGACGCGGCCATCACCCACCGGTGGGGCGGAGTGATGGGTCTGCCCCGAGATTGGACCCCGTCGGTCGGCTTCGACCGGTCCACCGGACTGGCGTGGGGTGGCGGCTACGTGGGCGACGGGGTGGCCACGGCCAAACTGGCCGGCCACACCATCGCCGAACTGGTTACCGGCACCGACAGCCCGAGGACCGACCTCCCGTGGGTCGACCACCGGACCCGGAAGTGGGAACCGGAGCCACTCCGCTGGCTGGGCGTCAACGCCGGGTTGTGGATGGCCGGCAGTGCCGATCGCGCCGAGGCCCGGACCGGCCGTCCGGCGAGACGCGTAGATTGGTTGAACCGGCTCCTGCGCTAGTCAACCCGGTCTGCCACATCCGGGCCTCGTCCTAGGCCCCGGCGGCCTCCAGCGCCCGGGCCGTCAGCACTCGGGCCAGATGCTCCCGGTACGCGGCGTCGGCCTGCGTGTCGGTCGGCGGATCCGTGCCGTCCGCCGCTCCGGCGGCCGCCTCGGCAGCCGAGGCTCCCGAGGCCACAGCAGCCTCCACCGCCGAAGCTCGCAGCGGCGTGGAGCCCATGTTCACCAGGGCAACGCCGGCCCCACCTTCGGCGACCACGGCCCCGACGATGGCCCAGTCCTGGGCCCGCCGGTTAAATTTCTGGTACGCCCAGCCAGCCGTCGACACAGGCACCCGAACCTCTGTCAGCACCTCGTCGGCAGCTAACGCCGATTCCAGGAAGCCAGTGAAGAAGTCTGTCGCCGCTATTTCCCGAGTTCCGCCGGGGCCCGTGACGACCAGTGTGCCGCCTAGGGCTAGGACGGCCGCCGGCAGGTCGGACGCCGGATCGGCGTGGGCCAGCGAGCCACCCAGGGTGCCTCGGTGTCGGACTGCCGGATCGCCGACCACCGAGGCCACGTGGGCCAGCAGCGGACAGGCTGTAGCCAAGTCCGTCGAGTGCTCCAGGGCGGAGTGGGTGGTCAGCGCCCCGATGGACACCGTGTCGCTGTCCACCGCGATTCCAACCAGATCGGATGCCCGACCAACGTCCACCAGAACAGCCGGTGTGGCCAACCGGAGCCTCATGAGCGGGATCAGTGACTGGCCGCCGGCCAGCAGCTTGGCCTCCTCGCCGTGTTCGGCGAGCGCCGCCACGGCCGCTTCAGCCGAGTCGGCCCGCACGTAGTCCATCGCCGCCGGGATCATGACGAGCCTCCTGCTGCTTCGATGGCTCGTCGAACCGTCATGGGCGAGGCTGGCATCCGCACGTCGGTGATGCCATGGGGCCGTAGGGCATCGACCACGGCGTTCATGACAGCCGGAGTGGAGGCGATGGTGCCCGCCTCTCCGATGCCCTTTACCCCCATGGGGTTGGTGCCTGACGGGGTGACCGTGTGGTCCAGCTTCATGTCGATGCACTCAGCAGCCGAGGGAACCAGGTAGTCGGCCAGGCTGGCCGACCTCAACTGACCGTCGTCGTCGTAGACGGCCTCCTCCCACAGTGCCTGGGCGATGCCCTGGACAATGCCCCCGTGCAGCTGGCCCTCCACGATCATCGGGTTGATCTGGTTGCCGCAATCGTCAACCGCCGCGTAGTCCACCAGCTCGACGGCACCTGTCTCCTCGTCGACCTCCACTACCGCGATGTGGGTGCCGAACGGGAATACGAAGTTCCCCGGGTCCCAGGTGACCTGGGCTTCCAAGTTGGGCTCCACGCCGTCGGGCAGGTCGTGGGCGGTGAAGGCCCCGAAGGCCACCCCGGCCAGGGGAACCTCCTTGTCCGGGCTGCCCTTCACCGAGAAGGTCCCGCCCGAGAACTCCAGGTCCTCGGTGCTGGCCTCCAACATGTGGGCAGCGATGGTGCGTGCCTTGTCGATGACCTTCTCGGTGGCCATCCAAAGTGCCGTGCCCCCTACCGACAGCGACCGGGACCCGTAGGTGTCCATACCCATTGGGCTAATTGCCGTGTCGGAGTGGAGGACCTCGACATCGTCGGGATCTACGCCCAGCTGGTCGGCCACGATCATCGACCAGCTGGTCTCGTGGCCCTGGCCGTGGGGAGTTGAGCCGGTAACCACCTGGACCTTGCAGGTGGGCAGGATCCGAACGGTGGCCGACTCCCAGCCTCCGGCACCGTAGTTAAGGGCGGCCAGAGTCCGGCTGGGTGCCAGGCCGCACATCTCGACGTACGACGAGATACCCAGGCCCAGCTGAACGGTCGACCCGGCGGCCCGCCGCTCTGCCTGTTCGGCCCGTCGGCCGTCCCAGTCCACCAGTTCCTTGGCCCGGTCCAGGGTGGGCTGGTAGTTGCCGGAGTCGAACACCAGCCCGGCCGGCGAGTCGTAGGGGAACTTCTCGGTCGGGATGTAGTTCCGGGACCGGATCTCGTCCGGCTCCACCCCGACAGCCACCGCCAGGGCATCCATGGCCCGTTCGATGGCGTAGGTGGCCTCCGGTCGGCCCGCACCCCGATAGGCATCGGTAGGCGCAAGGTTGGTGAACACACCCCGACAGGTGAAGGCGTAGGCCGGTACGTCGTAAAGGCCGTGATAGAGGAACGCCCCAAGCAGCGGTACGCCAGGGGCCACCAGCTGCAGGTAAGCCCCCATGTCGGCCAGGAGAGTGGCCCGCACGGCGGTCAACTTCCCATCGGCGTCGGCGGCCAACTCGATGGTCTGCTTCTGGGCTCGGCCTTGGATCGTGGACGTGGCGGCCTCGGTCCGAGTTTCGGTCCAGCGGACGGTGCCGCCGTGGCGGTTGGCCAAGGCCATGCAGATGAGCTCCTCGGCGTACACGTTGAGCTTGCAGCCGAAGCCGCCGCCCACGCTGGGTGCGATGACCCGCAACTTCTGTTCCGGCATGCCCAAGGTGAGGGCCCCCATGACCTTCAGAACATGGGGGATCTGGGTAGACGAGTAGAGGGTCATGTCGCCGTTGTGCGGAGCAGGTACGGCTGCGACACCGCGCGGTTCCATGGGCGCCGGTATGAGCCGCTGGTGTACGTAGGTCTCGGTCACGTGGTGTGCGGCGTTCTCGAAGGCTGCGGCGACGGCGTCAGGGTCCGGTACCAGCGGCCAGTCGTAGGAGACGTTGGTTCCGCAGTCCTCGTGGATGACCACCCTGTCGCTGGCCGCGTCATCGAGGTCGACCACGGCCTCGAGCGGCTCGTAGTCGACGACCACGCCCTCGGCACCGTCGGCGGCCGCGTAGCGCGAGGTGGCCACCACGACGGCGACTGCATCGCCTGCGAAGTTGGCCTTGCNCACNGCCACCGGCAAGTGAGCCGGGTTCTTCATTTCGTCAGTGACCGGCCAGGCACAGGGCAGAGGTCCGGCCCAGTCGCCCTCCAGGTCGGCACCGGTGTAGACCGCGACCACGCCGTCNGTGGCCAGCGCAGCCGAGGCGTCTATGGCACCGATGCGGGCATGGGCGTACGGGCTGCGGACGCACGAGATCCACAGTGCACCCGGGAGGTTCAGGTCGTCTATGAACTTCGACTCCCCGGTCAGCAGGGCCGGATCCTCCTTGCGGAGTCGGGGCGTACCAACGATGCCGCCGGTGAACGGGTTCATGGTGTCNGTCATCTCGGGCCCCTCACTCGCTGGCGGCCANNACGGCCTTGACGATGTTCTGGTATCCGGTGCAGCGGCAGAGGTTGCCCTCCAACCCCTCCCGGACTCCCGCGGCGTCGAGGTTCTCGTACTCGTCGACCAGCGACACGGCGGCCATGACCATGCCCGGGGTGCAGTAGCCGCACTGCAGGGCATGGCACTCGTGGAAGGCCTGCTGCATGGGGTGGAGGCCGTCAGCTCCGGCCAGGCCCTCAATGGTGGTGACCTCCGCGCCGTCCACCTGGGCGGCCAGCAGAGTGCACGACTTGGCCGATCGACCGTCCACCAGCACCGTGCAGGCCCCGCACGAGCTGGTATCGCAGCCGATGTTGGTACCGGTCAGGCCCAGCTCGTCGCGCAGGAAGTGCGCCAGCAGGGTCCGCGGTTCGACGTCAGCGGAACGCGTCGTTCCGTTGACCGTGACGGAGACCTCCATCACCAATCCCCCTTGGTTCTCCGGTCGGGCTGCCACCTCATCGTTGAGGAGGTTCCCCGGTCCCGTCCAGACCACCGATGGTCGCGCACCGAGGGCCGGTCCGCCAGCGAAACCGGGCTAGGCCTGTTGCAAATGGGCCACCATCTGGTCGGGTGGCGGGTTGGTGTAGACGGCGCCGTCCACCACCACGGTCGGCACCGTCTCGGCACCGTCGTTGACAGATCGGACAAAGGCGGCCGCCTCCGGGTCATCCCAGATGTTGCGGAGGGTGGCCTGGATTCCGACCACCTCCAGGGCCTCCAGCAGCCGCTGGCAGAATCCGCAGAGGGGGCGCCAGTAGATGACGAGACCCTCGTCAACCGGTTCGGTCACTGAGTCGGCCTCTCAGGTCCAAGGACGGCCACCAGGGCTTCCGTCAGGTGGTCAATTAGCCGTTCACGTCGGGTCGAGCCGAGCAGTACCGGGTTGTTGACGCCTTGGCCGACGACCAGGACCACGTCCACCAGTTCGTCGAGGTCACCGTCGGTGATCCGACCGGCGGCCTGTCCCCGCTCAATGAACTGCCGGCTGGCATCCCGGGCCTCGGTCTCGTGTCGGCGATAGGCCTCGCGGAGCAGGCGGTTCTCCGGTAGGCGGGCCAAGGCGGCCCGCATGACCAGCGCCTCCTCGGCGAACACGGTGACCAGGCCGTCGACCAGGGATCGCAGCGTGGAGTCCAGCCCGTGGTCTAGGAGGTGGTCGGCGGTCAGGGTTCTGGTACTGGCAGCGACCACCCGGTCCAGCGCCCGGTCGAAGGCGGCGACCAGCAGACCGTCCCGGCCGTCAGGAAAGCGGTTGTAGATAGTGGCCACGCTGACCCCGGCGTCGGACGCCACCTGTTCGGCGGTAAAGGCTCCGTCGGCCCGTAGACGCCGCACGGTGGCCTCGACCAGGACCTGCCGTGTGCGCTCCGATCGGCCGATCGGCGAGGCCTCCTTGATGGTCGACATACTCGTGACTCTATGCTATTTCTAGTTTTATTTGCTATTTCTAGAAGTATCTTCTAGTTTTTTTCCATGTCCGACCTCCTCCAACGGGCCCGTGCCCTCGGACCGTCGCTCGCCGACCGTTCTGAACGCATCGAAGCCAACCGCACACTGCCCGACGACGTCGTGGCCGACCTCGCCGATGCCGAGCTGTTCCGGCTGCTGACCCCCACCGACTTGGGCGGGCCAGAACTGGACGTGGCAACGGCCATCGATGTCATCGCCGAGGTATCCCGCCACGACGGGGCGGCCGGGTGGTGTGTGATGATCGCCGGTACCACTTCGCTCCAGGCTGGCTTCCTACCCCTTGACGTAGCCACCCTGATATTTGGCCCGGCCGACTCGTGCGTCGGCGGCTACGCCGCTCCGGTCGGGCGAGCGGTCGCCGTCGACGGTGGGCTCCGGGTGACCGGGACATGGGCCTGGGGATCCGGAACGCACCACTGCACCTGGATCGGCGGCGGAGCCCGGATCGTCGACCCCGACGGGACGCCCACCAAGCGGGACGACGGCCTGTTCGCACCTTTCGTCTTCTTCGACCCAGACGACGTGGAACACCTCGACACCTGGCACGTCACCGGGCTGGCGGGCAGCGGGTCGACGGACTACCGGGTCGACGGCGCCTTCGTCCCTGAGGGTCGATGGCTCCAGCTTCCCACCGCCGTGCCCCGCCTGGACGGCCCGCAGTGGCGATTCCCCTTCTACGGAATGCTGGCCGCCGGGGTCGCCGCGGTGGCTATCGGTCTGCTGAACGGGGCCGTGGACCGGTTCGCGGAGATCGCCGTGGACAAGAAGCCCGAGGGTTCCGGTCGCACACTCTCCGAGCGGGCCTCCGGACAGACCGTGCTGTCCAGCACCGAGGCCACCGCCCGTTCCTCCTTAGCCTTCCTCCACGACGTACTGGGCGAGGCCTGGGAGACCGCCCGGGCTGGCGACCCCCTCACCGTCGAGCACCGCCGCAGCCTGCGACTGGCCGCCTGCGACGCCGCCCAGCGGTGCGCCGACGCCCTGGGGCACCTACAACGAGAGGCGGGCGGCAGCGCCGTCTATCTCCGCGAACCCCTTCAGCGCATGGTCCGTGACGGCCAGGTGGCCGCCACCCACGCCATGGTGGCTCCCCGCATCCGTGAGCTGACCGGCCGGCTCCGGCTCGGCCTGGACACCGACACCGCGCTTCTCTAATCAGTGCGGGAGACTGCCCGACCATGGACTTCTCCCTCCCCCCGGACGACGACCCCCGCCGGGTCGAGGTCCGGGCCTGGCTGGCTGACCATCCCGAGCCCACCCGGAAGGACTTGGCCGAGGGTGGCTTCGTTGCCCCCCACTGGCCCCGCCCGTGGGGCCGGGACGCTGATCCGGAAACCCAGCTGATTATCGACGACGAATTCCGAGCCGCCGGTCTGCGGCTGCCCGGTGCCTCCATCGGCGTGGGCTGGGCCGGACCGACGATCCTGGCTGGCGGCACCGAGGAGCAAAAGGCCCGCTTCCTGCCCCCCATGCTCGATGACACTGAGGGCTGGTGCCAGTTGTTCAGCGAGCCCGAGGCCGGTTCGGATCTCGCCTCCCTGCGCACCCGGGCCGTACGCGACGGCGACGTGTACGTGGTCAACGGCTCCAAGATCTGGTCCACCCGGGCTGATGTCACCGACTGGGGGATCCTTCTGGCCCGGACTGCCGACGAGGGCCCGCCCCAGAAGTGCATCTCCTATTTCCTGCTCGACATGTCCACACCAGGCATCGAGGTACGCCCCATCATTGAGATGACCGGCGGACGCCACTTCAACGAGACGTTCCTGACCGAAGTCCGCATCCCGGCCGGGAACATGGTCGGCGCAGAGAACGAGGGCTGGAGGCTGGCCAAGGTCACCTTGGCCAACGAACGGGTCTCCCTGTCGGAGGGCGGGGTGCTCTGGGGACGGGGCCCTGCCGACCCGGCGGTGCTCGACAGGCTCCGGTCCTTCGCCTGCTCCGATCCGGTCCTGCGCCAACGCATTGCCGACCTTTACACCGAGATGGTGATCCTGCGACTCCTGAACCGTCGGATCATGAGCGCCCAGGTCACGGGCGGAGACCCCGGCCCCCTGTCCTCGGTCCGCAAGGCCATCGGCGACAAACACGGCCAGAAGGCCATGGCGCTGGTGAAGGACCTCGAGGGCCCGTCGACCATGCTGGACGGGAACTACCCCTACGAGGAACACGAGGACCCCTGGGCCTGGGGGCACTACTTCTCCCGGGCCCTGACAATCGGAGGCGGCACCAGCGAGGTGCAGCGCAACATCATCGGCGAGCGGTTGCTTGGGCTTCCCCGGGAACCCCGGCCGTGANCCACGGAGAGGACGANATGGCCGAGTTNGAGTACCTGCGGTTCGACCGGGACGGTGACGTCCTCGTGGTNACGGTGGACAAGCCGGACGACGACCTCAACAAGGTTGACGCCCAGATGCACCACGAGCTGACCCANCTGTTCCAGCGCCTNCGCGACGAGCGCCAAGCTCGGGCCGTGCTGCTGGCCGGTACCGAGCGGGCNTTCACGGCGGGCGGCGACTTCGCCTGGTTCCCCCGCTTCTCCGAGCCCGGCTACGCCGCCGAGGTGCGCCTGGACGGCAAGTCCATCGTTTGGAACATGCTGGACGTCCACCTACCCATCGTGTGCGCGGTCACCGGCCACGCCATGGGGCTCGGGGCCAGCATCGCCCTGCTGGCCGACCTAACCGTCATGTCCGAGACGGCCAAGCTTGGCGACCCCCACGTGAAGGTCGGGATCGTGGCCGGCGACGGCGGCACCGTGGCCTGGCCGCTGGCCGTCGGCCCGCAACTGGCCAAGCGGTACCTCCTGACTGGAGATCCGGTGACGGCCACCGACGCCGTGTCGATGGGCCTCATCGTGGAGACGGCCCCCAACCCTGAGGCGTGCGTAGCCGCCGGCCTGGCCTGGGCCCGGCGCCTAGCCGCCGGGGCTCCGCAGGCCGTCCAGTTCACCAAACAGGCGGTGAACGCTTGGATCAAGCAGACCTGCGGCACGGCCTTCGACCTGTCCACGGCCCTGGAGACCGTGACCTTTGCGTCCGAGGACTTCACCGAGGCCCTGGCCGCCCTGACTGAGAAGCGCGAACCCCGGTTCACCGGCAAGTAGACGGATCTCTGAGGAGGAAAGGCATGGACTACAGGACGGGCGAAACCCGCGGCAACGAGATCGGGCTGCTCGACGGCCTGATGACCAACCGAGCTATGCGCCGGTATACCGATGAACCGGTCAGTGACGACGACGTCTGGACGTGCCTGCGAGCCGCCGTCCAGGCTCCCAGCGGGGGCAACATCCAGCCCTATCAGTTCATGGTTGTCCGGGACCCCAACCTGCGGCTCGGCCTAGCCGAGATCTACCGCCGGGGCTGGGCCCGTTACGAGCCGGTCATCGCCCCGACCGAGTTTCCTAACGACGCCGTCCGCGAGGGCTGGGAGCGCAACAACCGGGCCACCGTCCACCTGGCCCAGAACCTGGAGCACGTGCCGGTCCTCGTGCTGCTGCTCATGCCGTCCATCGACATGACGGTCCACGACGACGAGGGCCCCATGCCGGTCGGACCCACCCACGCCTCGGTATACCCGGCCATCCAGAACTTCATGCTGGCCGCCCGTTCGCTCGACCTGGGGACAGCCATGACGACCCTGCATCGCATCTACGAGGGCGAGGTGCGGGACCTCCTGGGGATCCCCGAACGTTACGAGGTGCTGGCTCTGCTACCCCTCGGCCATCCGACCGGGAAGTGGGGTGTGGCTCCACGGCACCGCGGCGCCGAGAAAATCACTTCGTGGGACCGGTTCGGGGAGAAGCGAACGCCGTGAGCCCGACNCCCGACCCGGGGATCCGGGTCGGTGTGTCGCTCCCCCCAGGCGGGTTCGCCTCCCGGGACGAGGCAGCGGACTACGTCGGGGCGGTGGCCGACGGTGGCCTTGACCACCTGCTGACCGCCGATCACATTGCCTTCTTCGGTGGGAGGGGCATGGATGGCCTGACCACCGTGTCTTGGCTGGCTGGTCTGCACCCCACGATCGGCGTGTACCTGGGCGTCTACCTTCTGGCCCTGCGCCACCCGGTGGCCGTGGCCCGCCAGATCTCGACTCTGGCCCTCCACGCCCCAGGGCGCCTCACGTTCGGGGTCGGGGTGGGCGGGGAGGACCGCCACGAGATGGAGGTGGTGGGCGTGGATCCAGCCACCCGGGGTCGTCGGACCGACGAAGCGCTGGATGTGCTGCGGCCGCTGCTGGCCGGTGGGACGGTCGACCACCGGGGCGATTTCTACGACGCCCCCAACGTATGCATTCACCCGGCGCCGTCGCCGCCCGTCCCGGTCACCGTGGGCGGCCGGTCGAACGCGGCGATCGACCGGGCGGGGCAACGGGGCGACGGCTGGCTGGCTACCTGGTGCTCACCGGCCCGGTTCGCCGAGGGCGTGGCGCGCCAAGAAGGTGGCCGCCGACGCCGGGCGGACCGACGTGTCCTGGCGGCACGGCTACCAGATCTGGGTCGGCCTGGGTGATACACCGGACGAGGGGACGTCCGTGCTGGCCCCGGCCATGGAAAATTCTACGGCATGCCCTACGCAGCCTTCGAGCGGTACTCCCCGGTCGGGACCCCAGCCGACATCGCCGACCAGCTCCGTCCCTACCTGGAAGCCGGAGCCCGAGACATCAATCTGGCGCCTATCGCGGCCACCGACGCCAATCGGGTGGCTGGAGCAGCAGAGGTCCGCCGTCTGCTCCTGACCTGACCGTCGACCTCAGCCCAGGGGGACCGGGTCACCCGGGGCTGGCATGGCGTCCTCCGGGCCCACGATCGTGATCTGGTCATCGGCCTCCAGCACCAGGGTGTCGTCGACGTCCAGTGGCACCCCGAAACGGGTCACCGCCGCCACCTCGGCGCCCTCGGGCAGGTGCAACCCCCCCACTCGTCGGCCGATCAGGCCGGCGTCCAGGCCTTCGGGCAGTAGGGCGTACTGGCGGACGGTCCGGTCGGGAAGCAGCGCAGACTTGACCTCGGCCTCGGTGGTCGCCTGGCCGCAGGCCCGGGCTCCAGTGTGGAGGAAGCCGGCCAGCTCGCCGGCAAGGCGCAGCGACCGACCGGGATCCGACGACGTCCCGGCCAGAAAGAACAGGGCGTTGACCAGCTCTCCGGACCCACCCCACGCCGCTGGGATCCGGATGCCGGAGGCCGCCCGGACGATGACCAGCTGGTCGGTGTCGATGGCGTCAAATAGGGCCACCGGGGTAGCCGTGGGGTGGTCGTCCGACGGCTGGATCCACAGCGAGCCGGTGTCAAGGAACCGCTCGGCGACGCGTTCGGTAGGCACCCCAATGCGGTCTGACAGCACGCTGGACGCCCGACCGGCCGCCTCAGCGATGTCGGTGCCGGCTGGGATGGAGAGCACCACGGCCCTGGCGATGAGGCCCGCGTAGTCGTCGTTGCTGCGGAGGCCGTGTCCGGCCATGGCCGCGCTGATCTCCCGGTCCAGGAGGTCGTCGGCGTCCCGCCCCCACCGACGGAAGACGTGCAGGATGGCGCCCGCCCGGTCGGTACGGGGCGTGGCGTACAGGTGGTGCCAAGCCCAACCCACGGCGGCCACCACCCCTATGAACACCAGGGCGGCAATGCCCAACTGAGAGATTAGAAAGGCCGACACGGCGATGCCGGTCAACTGGGTCCATGGGTAAAGCGGAGACCGGAAAGCGGGGGCGTAGGACTGGATCTCTGAGGCCCGCAGGACCAGTACGGCCAGGTTCACCAGACCGAGGGTCAGCAGCACGAAGGCGCTGGCCAACTTGGCGATGGCCTCGGCGTCAAAGGCCACCACCACCCCGGCGATGGCGGCACCGGTCATGACCACGCCGACCGCCGGAGTGCCGAAGCGGCTGAGCCCGCCCATCCAGGCCGGAAGCAGGCCGTCGCGGGCCATGGCCATCGGGTAGCGGGCGGCGGCCAGGATCCCGGCGTTGACCGCCGAGGCGAAGGCAGCCAGGGCGGCCACCACGACTAGCCACACCCCGATCTTTGGCAGTATCGCCTCGGCCGCCGTGTGGATAGGCGCCAGGTCGCCGTGAAGGACGTCGGCCGGCACAACAGCCACAGTGATCAGTACACCCAGGGTGTACAGGATGGTGGCCACAGCCAGGGACAGAGCCATACCTAGCGGGATGCGGTGAGACGGATCGTCGACCTCCTCGGCGGCGCTGGCCACCTTGGTCAGGCCCCCGTAGGAGACGAAGACGAGGCCGACGACCGCCACCACGCCACTGGTCCCGGAGGTGAAGAAGGGATCCAGGTTCGACCCGTCGAACCCAGCCGACGCTGTCTCGAATAGCCCGTCCACGATGAACCAGCCCATAGTGGCCAGAACCACCACCACGAGGGCCAGCTGCATTGAGGCACTGGCCTTGGACCCAATCACGTTCACCAGCGTGAACAGGGCGATCAGCACCAACGCCAGGCTCGTGGCGTCCACGTCCAGGATCAGCACCAGGTAGGCGCTCATCCCGACCATGGCGAAGGCGTCCTTGAGGACCAGGGAGAGCCAGGTACCGAAGCCGGCCACCGTGCCCACCGCCGGCCCCAGCGCCCGCTCCAGGAAATAGTAGGCGCCGCCCGCCTTGGGCAAGGCCGTAGCGAGCTCCGACACGCTGAGCATGGCCGGCACGGCCAGGACCCCGGCCAGCAGGTAGGCCACGACCGCGGCCGGTCCCGCCTTGGAGGCTGCCAAGCCGGGAAGCAGGAACAGGCCGGAGGAGAGCATGGCCCCCGTGGAGAGGGCGAAGACGTGGCGGAGGCCCAGTGAGCGGGTCAACCGGCCGTGATCGCCCCTTCCCATGAAGAAACCCTAGGCGACGCCTCCAGCCCGCTTCTCCCTAGGTGTCGGCTCAACTCAGTGCATTAAGGAACCCCAAGACAACGGCGTTAGTTCCTTCAGCGTCCTCCTGTTGAATCCAGTGACCGACACCCGGGAGAATCACTGAGGCGTGCAGGCCGGGAAGGGTCTCCGGGAACCGTGCGATGCTGCCAGCACCAAAAGCTGTCGGACCATCCTTCTCCCCGCCGATGAACAATGAGGGCTGTCGAATCTTTGCTCCGTGCCAAGCCCGGAGGTCAAGCCAGTCGCGGTCCATGCACCGGTACCGGTTCAGGCCTCCCGAGAACCCAGCACGGGCGAATTCGCTGGCGTAGAGGGCTAGGTCTTCGAAGGAGAGCCAGGCCAATGGCCCGGTCCACGGCGCCAAACGGTCCACGAGCCGACCTCCGGGTTTGGTGAAGAACCGGGGCGGTTCACCGGGTGCCGACTCCGGAGCTCCGCCCGAGGCGTTGAGGTAGAAGGCGCCCAACCAGGCGACCGGATCGGCGGCGATCTCGGCCTCGGCCACGCCCGGCTCCTGAAAGTGGT
>JGI24818J35693_1000023_pt1 | contig 19357 bp, 18 predicted proteins | sample METZYME_3_550m_FD_35693 | JGI IMG/M metagenome (IMG submission 35693) | reverse complement strand
ACTAAGACTTACCAGGTAATCAGCAGTATTTAATACTTCACAAACCTTTCCCATTGTCCAACCGAGCACTAGAATGCAACACGCTAAAACCAGTGACCGAAGTCCATTCAGCCAGGCATCAAGCGCTTCCTGCAAGGATAATATTTTGCGTCCAACCGATAATAAAATCCCAATCCCAGAAGTAATGTATGCTGCCCACATAAGGGCTGCGTAAGAATCCGAACCGCTGACAATATCTCGAATTGTATAATCGGACATATCACCAAGAGAATTACGACCGGTAATAAAAAGGCCAAGAAATGTTAAAAAAATCACAGTGATAATTGGTATACCACCGTTCGTCCAGTGTGTAGCTGGTCGATTTATATTCGCCTCGTCCATTAAATTGGGATCTAACATGGGATTGGCAGTGTCAGATAATACTGCTCCAGTTTCCCTGGACCTCAATTGAGCAGCATGCATAGGTCCATATTCTCTCCGCATCCATATATTCAGCAGAACAAAAAAGATCGTCAGTATGCAATAAAATGAATATGGGATACTCCGTAGAAAAGTGATATAAGTATTTTCTTGAATGTTAAAATACTGGTAAGGCCCATCTAAAAGACTCATCTGGAATACAGACCAGGTACTGATCACAGCAATACTTGCAATCGGAGCCGCAGTAGAGTCAACGATATAGGACAGTTTTTCACGACTAATGCGCAGTTTATCTGTAAAGGGACGCATCATATTACCAACCAATAAAGTATTGGCATAATCATCAAAAAAGATCAGAATACCCATAAAAGCAGTAGTCAGTTGTCCGCTGCGACCAGATTTGGCATATCTTGAAGTGGCTTCGATAATTCCTTTCATACCGCCATTGGCTGACACGAGACCTATAATACCGCCGAATGCCATGCTGAAAAGCAGAATAGAAGCATGGCCCGTATCAGCCACCGCGCCAACGATATAGGTATCAAGGGCCGTCGTTAGACCAGTAATAGGATTTCCAGCCAACAGAGAAACACCAATCCAAATACCGGCAAAAAGCGAAATCAGTGTTTGTTTAGTGATTAAGGCCAGTATAATCGCCACAACTGGTGGAAGCAACGATAACCAGGACGGTTCAAAACCAGGCGCCTCTTGAGCCTGAGCAGCAAAGGCAAGCGTACATATAAAAAATAATGCACCAATATATAATTTCTTATGATTCAAAGACTTAATTCCTAAAGTTCGGTTTGCGCTTCTCAACAAATGCGGAGAGTCCTTCTTTGGCCTCTTCTGTTGCAAAGAGTTTACTAAAATTTTTAACTTCTATTTCTAATCCGTCTTCCATAGACATACCCATTCGTTTTTGAATACAGCTTAATGATTGCGCGATTGCGTTGGGGCCGTTTTTAAGTATTTGATTTGCTATTTCCATGCACTTATTCATTAATTCATCAGGCGGAACCACATGGTTGACTAATCCCATAGATTTCGCCTCTAATGCACTAACCATTCGTCCTGTCGTAATTATTTCATTTGCGAGGCCACTTCCCACCAATCGAGGCAATCTTTGCGTGCCTCCCCATCCTGGTAAAATTCCAAGTAAAACTTCTGGCTGACCAAATGTCGCTGTATCACTGGCAACACGAATATGGCAGGCTAAACTAATTTCACATCCTCCGCCAAGAGCGAAACCATTGACAGCTGCAATCACTGGTTTAGGTGAATTTTCAATCGTGAGTGTCATTTGCTGACCTGCTTTTCCAAACTCCAAGGCCGCTTCAGATCCCATCGATTGCATTTTTTTGATATCCGCCCCAGCCACAAATGCTTTCTCTCCAGCACCAGTTAAAATAATAACGCCCACCTGCTCATCCTCGATACATGATTGCACTGCTGTATCTAAATCAGCCACAACCTCATCATTCATGGCATTTAATACCTCTGGGCGATTTATTGTCAATATCGCAATGTGATTTGAAATTTCTTTAAGAACGAGTGACATTTTTCTAAAAAAATTATTTCCAGAAGGTCCGACTAAATAAAACCATTATCGTGAATATTTCAAGTCGTCCCAATAGCATACAGATGGTCAGCATCCATTTACCAATAGGATGAAGCAATGCATAATTATCCGTTGGGCCAAATGCACCTAATGCTGGACCAATATTTCCAATCGCAGAGGCAGCCGCACCAACAGCGGACTCAATATCAAGATTTAAGGTTGTGAGTATTAATGTAGTTAGGGCAAAAATAGACATGTAAAACAGGAAAAATCCCAGCGTATTTCTCACCACATCTTCACTAACGTAACGGTCCCCAATACGAATGGGTATAATAGCTCTTGAATGGAGCATTCTACGTGTTTCAGTGGCAGCATACTTTACTAAAAGGATAAGCCTGGCAATTTTCATACCACCACCTGTGGAACCTCCCATTCCCCCAATGAACATCATAATTAACAAAAGGTACTGACTGAAAAAAGGCCAAATTTCATAATCGGCAGAACCGTAACCAGTCGTTGTCAATATTGACACACTTTGAAATAAGGATGCGAGAAAATTTTCATGACTCCAATCCGCTCTGGCTGAAGCAATATTGATGAAAATGAAAAATGTGGCACTTAATGTAATCACGAGATAAGCTAAAAATTCTAGGTCTTTGATATACCCTTTGACATTACCGCTTAATGCACGGAAATGAAGGGTAAAATTCACGCCTGCAATAAACATAAATAAAATAATGACGTAATGAATAACAGGATTTCCATATGCAGCAATACTGGCATTTTGAGTACTAAAACCGCCTGTAGGCATAGTGGTAAGTGCATGGCATATTGAATCAAACCATGGCATACCGCTGATACCTAATAAAAGAGTCTGCAATACCGTTAAACCAACGTAGACCATCCAAAGTATTTTCGCAGTTTCTTTAACACGGGGGCGTATTTTATTGGCTACTGGACCAGGAACTTCTGCTTTGAATAATTGAACACCACCAACACCAAGTAAAGGGAGAATGGCAATCGTAAAAACAATAATTCCCATTCCACCTATCCATTGAATAAATGAACGCCAAAAGAGAACACCATGAGGAAGACTTTCAATTCCATTTACCAGATTCGGCAGCGTTTCAATATTTCCAATAATTGATGCACCCGTCGTGGTCACTCCAGACATAGATTCAAACCATGCATCTGTAAAGTTGGGTATTGCTCCAGTTAAATAAAATGGCTGTGCACCAGCTAGAGCAACCAAAATCCATGCTAGTGTAACAATCACAAACCCATCTTTGCTATTTAAAGAGCGATTTTTCCGAGTGAAAAACCAAACTGGGAAACCGATCAAAACACAAATGGCAGAAGATTTTAAATGTCCAGCTAAATCAGGTTCACTGTATCCCCAAGCAATCAACGCAGGCAATATCATCGTCAAACCTGTCAGTACCAGCATTGCTGCTAAAATATTGAGGATAGTTTTTAAGTTCATCAGGCTTCAAATAATTTTCGCAAATTTTTCACAGCGCTGGACTTCGCAAATACTAAAACCGTGTCCTCATCTGTTAATTGCGACGATCCTCTTGCGATTGCTAAATGACCATGGTGATTGATCATACCAACAATACTATCTTCAGGAAATTTTATTTCTGACAAAGGGGCCTTCGTTACTTTACTGCCCGGTTCAGGGCTGAATTCGATCACATCCACATCAATTTCATCAAATGTTGTGACAGATTTTTCAGTCTGGTCACTTGCAATAAATCGTAAAATAGAATTTACGGTAGACATATTTTTACTCAATACTGCACCTAAACCAATTTCCTGAACAATAGGCATATATTCGGTTGTACTAACGTGGATAACGGACTGTTTTACACCTAAATGGTGGGCCAACATACCGGATAATAAATTGGTTTGCTCACTTTCAGTTACGGCAATAAAACTATCCGCATCCTGAATATTCTCTGCTTTGAGTAACTCTACATCTGTACCNTCGCCATAAAGAACCATTGTTTCTTTTAATTTTGATGCCAGCCATTCAGCTTTATCTCTGCGGTTATCAATCATCCGCACACTCATTTCATTTTCCAATTCTGCTGCAACACTGCGGCCAATTTTACTTCCCCCCAAAATGATGATTGAATTCGTTTGCGTGGCTTCTTTTCCTAATAAAATCATCAAAGATTCAATCCGTTCCGTTTTAGCAATAAAATAAGCTATATCCCCTTCAGAAAATATAAAATCAGACCAAGGGACATGAGATTCNCCATTTCTTAAAACGGTAATAATTCCAAATTTAAAGTCACGCTCTTCATCGCATATTTCTCTCACTGATTTTCCAATAATCGGNCATTCTTCTTCCAGGCGAATGCCCATCATTTGCATTCTCCCGCCTTCAAAATCCATTACTTGGGTNGCATAGGAATGTCGAACTAACTGAACAATTTCACGGCATGCCTCTTTTTCTGGATGAATTACNAGATCAATACCAAACTTTTCCGGTTTAATGATAGAATCTCTAGTTGTGTACTGCTGGTTTCTTAGACGGGCAATTATCTTTTTCGCTCCCAGTTGATGGGCTTGTTGGGAGGCTATCAAATTGACTTCATCCACTCGCGTTAGCGACAGCACATAGTCTGCATTCTGGACATTCGCCATAGATAGGTTTCTGGGACTCGCGCCATTTCCTTCCAGCACAATCACATCGAGGCTTTCGGTGGCCCGTTTNCACTTTACTGGATCCATATCCATTACAGTAATATCATGNTCTTCCTGGCTCAATGCTTTTGCAACGTGAAATCCAACTTCTCCTACCCCGATAATTACGATGCGCATAATGAATCCTTTCTGGTAAAAGNTNCNATTTTAAGTAATTTTAACCAATNTATCCCATTCTTTTTCATTATTNACTCTCACGGTAAATATCAGCACCTAGGGANTGAAATTTTTTTTCAATTCCTTCATANCCTCGATCGATATGGTAAATCCGACTGATGTCCGTTCGTCCTTCTGCCATCAGCCCCGCTATAACCAAAGAAGCACTTGCCCTGATATCGGTTGACATGACTTGGGCCCCCCTTAACTTTTTCACACCACGAACAACTGCCACATTATTCTCAAGAGAAATATTTGCACCGAGGCGAACTAGTTCGGGTACATGAGAAAATCGATCATGATAGATTGTATCCATTATTATACTGGAGCCATTTGCAAGAGACATTAATGCGATCCATTGGGCTTGAAGATCGGTAGGAAACCCGGGATATACATCTGTTGTCATATCCACCGCTCCTAATTGATCACCTTTTTCGATAGAAATGGAATCACCATCCACATGTATTCTGCAACCTGCCTGCTCCAATTTTTGCATTACAATTGATAAATGAGCCGCTTTAACATTTTTAAGGGTAATATTGCCTAACGTTGCACCTGCCATGAGAAAAGTCCCTGCTTCTATCATATCCGGAATTGTTGTTACTTCGACTGGATTTAAAGAACCCACTCCATGAATTTTCAATATGTTTGTACCAACGCCCTCAATTTGGGCACCCATTTCATTGAGCACTTCGCACACTTGGACAATATGCGGTTCCATTGCAGCATTGGTAATTCGGGTTGTTCCTTCTGCGAGAACGGCAGCCATTACAATATTCGCAGTTGCACCTACGGATGGAATTTCAAAATGGATACGTGCACCTTTCAGTTTTTTTGCCCGTGCAATAATATATCCATCTTCTAAAACAATCTGAGCACCGAGTTTTTCAAACCCTTTTAAATGGTAATCTACAGGCCTAGGCCCCCATGCACACCCACCAGGTAATGAAACACGCGCTTCCCCAAACCGACCCAAAAGCGGTCCCATTACATAAAAAGAAGCCCGCATAGTTTTCACTAACTCGTACGGGGCTTCGAATGAATTCACCTTTGAGGCATCTATAGTAAGGCATTGTTCACGAAATTCCGTTTCTGCACCCACCATACCCAATAAACGGATCATTGTACTCGTATCCCGTAAATTTGGGACTCCATTAAGTTTTGTTTTACCATCCACTAGAAGTGAAGCAGCCATGAGCGGTAATACAGCATTTTTTGCCCCACTAATGGTTACCGATCCACTTAAAGGATTACCACCATTAATAACTAATTTATCCACGAGCCTGATCTGTAAATCGCTGCAATGATTTTATTTTTTTTATTGGCACATTTTCCCCGCTGAATAATTCTGCGATGGCTTCAATTTTTTCATTATCATTCAAATAACGGGCCACAACTTCAGTTTGTTCATTTTTTATTTTTTTATGAATAAACAAATGATGATCTGCTTTGGAAGCAATTTGGGGCAAATGTGTAATACAAATGACCTGTTTATCTCGGCTTAATTTTTTTAGAGTTTCTCCGACTTTTTCTGCTGCCTGACCTGATATTCCTGTATCGATTTCATCAAAAATCAGTGTCTCAACAGGATCACTTTTTTTCAAAACTGATTTAATCGCCAACATTATCCTGGAAACTTCACCACCAGAAGCAATTTTAATTAGAGGTTTTGGCAATTCTCCTGGATTTGCACTTAAGAAAAATGAAACCTGATCATATCCTTTTGATCCATATTTCACAGATTTATCCTCAAACTGGATAAAACTTTCACGATCTTCTACTTGGGTTATTTGAACCTGGAATTTTGCCCCAGCCATATTGAGTTTAGACATCTCCATTTCAATTTCTGAGGAAACCTTTGCAGCAAATTTCATCCGAAGCGTATTCAATTGACCTGCTAATTTTTGATATCGATTAATCAAATGTGTTTTTTCTAATTCCAATTCAGAAATTTTTTCATCCAATCCGGATAAACCAGCCAATTCATGATCTGAATTTTGGATAAATAATCTGATTGATTCTATCGACCCTCCATATTTTCGTTTTAAGCTTTCAATAGCTTGAAGTCGTTCTTCTACTTCCTGGAGTCGTTTTTGGTCATATTCAATTAATTCCACATGCTGAATCATACCTGCAGACGCATCTTGAATGGATACCGTTGCCTGATCAATAGAATCAATAAAAGGTTTTAGAGACTCATCGTATTTTGATAATCGTTCTAATTCATTTAGGGCAGAAGCAAGTTGACGATAAATGGAATGATCATGCTCCGTTAATGATTGATTCAAATTTTGTATTGTCGAAATCAATTCGTCAACGTGATTCAATCGTTTAAACTCTTTCCCCAATTCAATATCTTCATCAATTTGAGGATCGACAGCTTGAATTTCTTGAATTTGAAATTGTAGCAATTCCTTTTGATTAGAAGAATTTTTTTGCAACTTAATCGACTGATCTAATTCCTGAATAGTTTGAATTAAATCCGAATATGTCAATGCTATTTTCCTGATTAAGTCATTGGAATCGTAAAAGGCATCTAAAAAATCGATATGAGTTACGGGATCCATAATATATTGTTGTTCATATTGCCCGTGAAAATCGGCCAGCGAATTAACAGTTTCCCGATAGGCTGGTTCTAATATAGGCTTGTCATCAATAAAGGATCGGGTACGTCCACTTTTACTGATTAATCGGCGAAATATTTTTTCTTGACCATCTACAGATAATTCTACTTCAACAATTGCCTGCTGCTGACCACTGCGCACATCTGTTTTATCCGCCTTAGCGCCAAGTGTTATACCTAATGATTTCAACAGAATGGATTTCCCTGCCCCTGTTTCTCCCGTAATTACTGTTAGACCTTCATTAATAGGAAGGGAAATTTCATTGATAATTGCAAAATCTTTTATGTAGAGCTGATGTATCATTTCTTATCATTACCTAAAATGAGTAAAGCACCAATGGTGACACCTATCGTATCCGCTAACACATCCCAGCCGCTAGAAAACCGCCCTGAAATAAATGATTGCAAGTATTCATCCAGTCCGCCAAAAAAAATACCAAATGGGAGCACGATTCTTAATGTTCGATATGATATTGTATTCATGCTTTTCATAGCTAGAATTCCCAGAATAAAATACTCAACAAGGTGAATTAGTTTATCCCAGGTTAAAAGCCAAGTCTTCGGAAAATCTTGCGCAGGGATACTAGATAAACCCAAGATCAGTATCATATATGCCACTAATAAAATTCGAAATAATTTATGATTCATATGCCTGAAGGACTCTGCCAATCTTATACAATAAATCGCCTGAAATCATACCTCTCTGACTAATCGATTTTGCCAATTGATCTGATGCCTTCCCATGAATAAATACGGCTGATTTTGCTGCCTCCACTGCATGGTAACCCTGCGCCATTAATGATGAAACTATTCCAGTTAATACATCACCTGAACCTGCAGTAGCCAGACCAGCATTCCCTGTAGAATTAACGGCACCTAGAGTTTCCCAAGCAACTAAAGAAGGGGCAAATTTAGCAATCAATATACCAGGAAAACTCGGCATCATCTCATCAATCGTTTTTGGTAAATCTTTTTGAATTGATTTGGCAGTTTTACCTAATAAATTGCTCAATTCTCCTATATGCGGGGTTATAATAAATTCATTTTTAATTTTATTAAATAAATCAAAATTATTATAAAACGGAACCAAGCCATCGGCATCAATTACCATTGGTTTATCGATAGTTTTGACTATTTTCTCAACCAACCTTGCGGTGCCCGTATTTTGACCAATTCCCGGACCAATGCTGAAAACATCGCACCAATCAATCCAAGCCATGATTTCATCATAGTTTTCTTCAGTGAAATAACCGCGCTCTTTATCTTCACAAGAAATGGTCATCCCTTCTGTAATTTTTTCTTCATATACCAAATTGAGTGATGACGGAGCACAAGTGATCGTTAGACCAACCCCGCTTCTCAAAGCCGCCATAGTTGCTAAGTAAGCCGCACCTGTCATTCCCTTTGATCCAGCAACAATTAAAACTTTCCCCTGTATGTGCTTATGCGTTGATTTATGGACAGGTTTAATAATGTCTTGGATTTCTTTATCTGTAATAGTTGACCAAACCCTACCATTCAAATCATTAATAATATCTGGAAATCCAATATTTACAGGATGAACTTCACCGGAATTGCTTTTTCCCGGTTCAATCATCATGCCCAGTTTCGAATATCCCATTGTTACGGTATGATGGGCATTGACAGCATATTCATTTGCATAACCACTATTTGCATTAACACCGGATGGGATATCAGCTGCAACTATCCATTTACAATCATTGATCCATTCAACCCATGGGAAGAGATTGTCGCGCATGGTACCGGTAAAACCCGTACCAAATAACGCATCGATCATTAAATCAAAATCGGGTTTTGTTACCGGAGGATTATGATCATAAATAATCGAGACCTTATCACGGCTACAATGGTCATGAAAAAATTTAGAATCACCAGTAATATTATTTTTTTCCTCTAAAGAATAAACAGTGATTTTAAAACCCAAATTATTAAGGAATTCACCAGCGGCAAAACCATCACCTCCATTATTACCTTTCCCGCTTACAATACCAATATTTGGATTATGAATACTGATCAACTGGGATTGGACAAATTCAGCAATTTTTTGACCAGCATTTCTCATCAAACTTTCCCCAGAAATATCATGTTTTGTCATCGCGAGATGATCTAGTTCCTGTGCCTGTTCTCTAGTGATTAAACGCATTTAAACTACCAGCATTGCCACGGCTATAGCATAATCAGATTCGTGTGAAATACTCACGATTAAATCAGCATATTCGTAGTCGCCTACAGCAGAAACAACCGGGGCGCCATTTTCCGAAGAAATAATTTCAATTTTATTCAATCCCAATTTTTCAGTTAAATCCGAAGATAAAAAACATTTTTTGATTGCTTCTTTAGCAGCAAACCTCCCGGCATAGTGAATAGATGGATTGGCTTTTCCATCACAATATTCGATTTCGTTTATAGAAAAGGATTTTACTTTGAATCGATCATCGTGTTCTTTCAACAACAGAGCAATTCGTTTAACCGAAACGATGTCCGTTCCGATAAAAGTGCTAGCCGTCACTCAATTCCTTGACAATGTTCACAACCTCATATATATCATTTATATCCCAGTCAGCACCTGAATCAACCGTTCCAAATGTGTCGCCATATCGTGCAAAAATTGTTTTTATACCAATTTGTTTGGCCCCGACTACATCTCGTTCAGGCCAGTCACCAATCATGAGCAGCTTCTTCCGGTTTTAGTTTCATATAATCCAAAGCCATTTGAAATGGTTTTGGTGATGGTTTTCGGACACCTGTATCATCATATGTCAAAACGGGATCAAACACATGGTGGAGATTTAAATAATACAAGCGCATCCAAGCTTCTCGACTTGGTGCATCAGATACGACAGCCAGTTTAATCCCCATTTTGGTCAATTCAATTAACGTTTTATTTACATTAGGATAGACCAGCAATGTAGCTTCACGAGCGCGGCGATAAGCAACAATGCCTGCTGCTAAAATTTTGTTGCTAACCGCACCAATAGTCTGATTTAGATAATCGTCGAATACTTGTTGGTTCTCCCACCCCTTATGAACATATAAATCAAGTATTTCCTGATATGCTTTTTCTTCATCTACATTTAAACCAGCCTCATTCATCGCAGTAATTGCAGCTTTCACTGCAAACTGCTTCATCTTTATAAAATCTAAAAGTGTATTATCTAAGTCAAAGATGATTGCTTGAATCATCGATTTTAAACCATATCGTTAAAATTAATTTTCGTATTTCTGAGGATTTTTTACTTTATCGATTTCGTACTCAGCCATTTTACGCCATGCTCGATCATTTCTTGCTTTTTCAAAAGCATTCAAAGCCCCAGTTTTATTTCCTTTTCCATCACACCACTCAGCTACGCCTAGCTCAAACCAACCACCACCAAATCGATTTTTCAGTTCAGTGCTCTTACGAGCTGCTTCTTTTGCCTCTGAACAGTTTCCTTTTGCATTATAAGCACCAGCCAGTCTAAAAAAACTCATGACGTCACGATCGTTCAATGTTGTTGCCATGACTAAATTAGATGTTGCTTGGTCCCAATCCTGCACTTCCGTGAATATCATGCCCATGTTTGCATATCCTTTAGCATAATTTGGATTGACTGTAATCGACATATTCAAGACTTGTTTAGCTTTTTCATAATTCTTAGTACGAATATAAATATCGCTCATTGCACCATAGGCTTTGTCATACCCTGGGTGGATGTCCACAGCCGTTTGTAAAGCTGCAATAGCGCCTTCATCATCATTGAGTCCGCTTTTAGCCAGACCTAAAGCAAAATAACCTTTATAGAACTGAGGGTTAACCTCAAGTGCTTTTTCGTAGGATTGCACAGCTTCANCTTTATTACCTATTTTCGATTTGATCACACCAATCTGGTAATAGGCCTGATAAAATGTTTTATCAACTTCCAGCACTTTTTCATACGAGCTAAGNGCGCTTTCCAAATCANCTCGTTTATAGGACTGATTTGCGGAATTAAAAAAGTTTTTAGCTACATTTTTTATTGCTGCCAAAGCATTTTTATGTTCAGGATTGATTTCCATGGCTATGTGAAAATTTTTCACTGCTTCCATGTATTCTTTTTTGCGCATATATCCTAAACCCATATTAAATACCGATTCTGGATAATGAGGAAATTTTTCATTAGCGATCCGAAAAGATACAAAAGCATCTTCCATATCGCCGTTTTTCATGGATCGAATTCCTTTATTCATAAGTGTATTTAATTCATTCAGCCGCTCAAATTCATCACGAAATTCTTGATTCTCAGGATCNGCATCGATTGCTTCTTTTATAGATTGCTGTGTTTTAGATAAATCACCTCTTCTGATTGCAATCTGAGCCAGTCCAAGATAGGCTGGAGCAAAGGTGGGATCAGCCTGTAGTGCTGCATTAAAACCAGCTTCTGCTTCGGGAATATTTCCTGCTTCTAAACTGATATTAGCAGCATTGTATAATTCATCCGGCGATTGGGAAAAAATAATGCCTATAAATACAAAAATTGTAAATATCTTTTTACACATAATGATATGATCCTTCATTTTAATTTCCTTGTGCCGAAGGCCGGACTTGAACCGGCACGGGGTTTCCCCCACAGACCCCTCAAGCCTGCGTGTCTACCAATTCCACCACTTCGGCCCATATCAGTTATTGATTTTTTCAGAACCTTGTATTGGCGGTGTAGGTAAGGCCAATCCATCAGTGTTGGGTGCCAATGTCCTTTCTTCCTGCGCTTGTTCAATAACCGAATTAGTCCCACCAGTACCTGGTGAACCGACCAAACTAATCAAAAGCGCTAAACCCATAAAAGCAACAGCAAGATAAGTTGTGATTTTGCTTAAAGCCGTTGCTGCGCCACGTCCACCGAATATAGCATTGGTTGTTTGACCACCAATAGAACCGGCTAGACCACCACCTTGGCTAGCCTGCATTAATACAACTGTAATCAGTAATAAACTGATAATTGCATGAACTGTGATTAAAAATCCTAACACGTTTTACCTCTTATAAAATTTTGATACTTGTTCTACGATGCTACAAAAACTTTCTTCTTTTATACTCGCTCCACCAATGAGAAACCCATCTACGCCTTTGGTCTGAATTAATTCCATTGCATTATTTTCATTTACTGATCCACCATAGAGTATCGGCACTTCATACCCAACTTGTCCAAACATTCTTTCTAGGACCGATTGAACATAAGCATGGGCTTCCGCTACCTGATCAGTAGAAGCAGTTTCACCCGTACCAATGGCCCATACAGGTTCATAGGCTATAATCATTTTTACAGGATCAATCGATTCCATACCTTGAAGACCAAGATTTATTTGATTTTCAAGAACCAGAGTAGTCTGATTTAATTTACGATCATCCAGCGTTTCGCCTATACAAAAAATGGGAACCAGTTCTGCATTCAGAACAGCGTGAATTTTTTTATTAATCCAAACATCCGTTTCACCAAAGATATGACGACGTTCCGAATGGCCAAGAATCACATACTGAACTCCTGCAGATTTCAGCATCCCAACTGATATTTCTCCAGTGTAGGCACCCTCTACCTCAAAATGGGCATTTTGTGCTCCAACACTGAAATCTGTACCATTTAATGCTTTAACTATGGAAAAGAGCGACGTAAAAGGCGGGCAGAATATAACCTTCGCTTCTACTTTATCCAATATACGATTTTTGATTTTACCGACGAAAGAGACACCTTCTTCACCTGATTTATGCATCTTCCAGTTTCCAGCAACAATAGGCTTAATATCCATCTTAAATCTCCAATGAATAAATCGCGGGCAATGTATTCCCCGATAATAATTCTAAAGATGATCCGCCCCCTGTTGAGACGTGGCTAACCTTTTTCATTAATCCAAATTTTTTGATTGCTGCAGCTGAATCTCCACCACCAATGATTGTCATTATATCTTTTTCTGTTACTGCCGCGATTTTTTCTGCTATCTTTTGTGTGCCGTGATGAAACCCATCCACTTCAAATACTCCCATTGGCCCATTCCATAAAATGGTCCCTGAATCTTGTATAACCTCAGAAAATTGATTTACCGTCCCCGGGCCAATATCAAGACCCATTAAATCATCTGGAACTTTTCCTACAACACAAATTTCTGTAACATTTCCATGATTAATTGATTCCGCGCACACAAAATCAATTGGAAAAATTAATTTGGTTTTCCCTCGTGCTTTAGACATAATAGTTTTTGCAGCAGCAATTATGGATGCATCTACAGTTGTATTACCTACATCTTTGCCCTGTGCTTTTAAAAATGGATGGGCCATAGCTCCAGCTATGAGAATATGATCTGCATTGCCAATGAAATGGTGAATTAAATTTAGTTTGGTATCAATTTTAGCTCCTCCTAAAATCACGGTTAGAGGACGTTTTGGTTTTGTCATACCTTCAGCCAAAAACTGCAATTCCTTTTCAAAGAGAAAACCCATTCCCTTATGTATAAAATTTTGGGTTACCCCGGTATTGGATGCATGATTCCGATGGGCCGTACCAAACGCATCATTAATAAATACCTGACCGTGTTTGGATAATTTGGCACTGAAAACTGAATCATTTTGAGTTTCTTCAGGATGAAAGCGTAAATTTTCCAGCAAATGAATTTCACCGCCCCGCAAACCTAGAGAAACGTCACGGGAATCTTCAGATACACAATCATCTGAGAATTTGATTGGCATTTCTAAAAGATCCGCCAATGTCTCACCTACAGGGATTAAACTTAATTCAGAGTTATGATTTCCGTTGGGTCGACCTAAATGAGACATTAATACTATATTGGCTCCTGCTTTCAAACAATATTGAATAGTAGGTAAAACAGCGCGAATCCGAAAATCATCCACAACACGATCATTTGCGATAGGAACATTAAAATCAACACGAATAAGGACACGTTTTTCTTTTAATTTAAACGTTTTGAGAGATTTGATCACGCGGGTTTTCCATATTATAAACTGTAGGTGTTGCCAAGGTAAAGTTTCTCATATGGTTAAAACCATTTAAAAGTTCCTGCGCAGGCAGTTCGCTACACCTGTTGTTAATACATTATCAATAATTCCGATTTCCAACTCTTTCAAGGATTGAGAATTTACAAATGCATTTTCCATATTTTGAAGTCGTTCTTCCCCCCTCACTTTTGTTTTCAAAATGGTATAAATATTCCGTTGTACCATGCTTGGATCAAATGATATCATAACCCGTTGCAGGAATCTATGGATAATTCTATTTATATCGATGGTTAAGTACAGTAATTTTGAATTGGATACAATATGTCATCCGAAACAATAGCATCCATCAATTTCCAAGATTTGATGCTCCACCGCATCCATGAAATACTACTTGTGGCAAGTCCCTATGATGCATTTATCTTAGAGGAAGACGGGCGCCTTACTCAGCAGATTCTCTATGAATATCTGGGTATGAACCTTAGTTATGCACCCAGAGTCTGGCACGCAAAAAATGCAACTACAGGGTTACAAATGTTATCTGATCGTAGCTATGACCTGGTAATTGTAATGATGCGCATAGCTGACATGGATCCCATTACCTTTGGAGAGAAGGTCAAAAAATCTTTTCCGGATAAACCAATTATCCTGCTTGCTTTTGATGAATCCGAAATCACCCATTTGCCGCAGAAACGTTTGGAAAAAATCATTGATAAGATCTTTATTTGGTCGGGTAATGCTAATGTATTCCCTGCCATTATTAAAAATATAGAAGATAAAATGAATCTCCAGCGCGATTATAAAATTGCCGATATTCGTGCAATTATTGTGGTGGAAGATAATCCACGATACTATTCAATTATTTTGCCATTAATCTACCGGACGGCACTGAAGCATGCCAGAAACCTGATTGACAAAAGTTTATCTGATATCGATAAATTATTATTATTTCGGGCAAGGCCGAAAATAATACTGGCTTCATCCTTCGAACAGGCAACGGATTATTATCATAAGTACCGCCATAACATCCTGGGATTCATTTCTGATGTACGATTTCCAAAAAATGGGAAATTAAACTCCCATGCCGGTGTAGAACTGGTCGAATATATTCGTCAAAAGGATTCTGACGTGCCCATTGTTCTTCAATCAACGAAACCAGTTTATAGTAAAGATGCAAAAAAAGTAAAAGCCGCGTTCATTCATAAGAAATCTCCAACGCTTCTCCAAGATCTGGAAGATTTTATTGTCAACAATTTTGGTTTTGGTGATTTTATATTTCGCAATCCTAGAGGAAAAGAAATTTCCCGAGCCACCGACTTATCTAGTTTTCGTAAATCATTAGAGAAAATTTCCGTTAAATCTTTGAAATACCACGCCTCCAAAAACCATTTTTCAAATTGGCTAGCTGTAAGATGTGAATTTTCTATAGCTTCAAATTTAAGACCTATTAAAGTACATGATTTCAACAATATAGAGGATTTACGTAAATTAATAATTGAACAAGTTGATATAGGAATACAAGCCCACCATGAAGGACGGATCGTTCAATATTCTCATACTGCTAAACATGAAAAACTTGATTTCGTACGACTTGCAACTGGATCTTTAGGAGGAAAGGCAAGAGGACTGGCATTTGCAAATAATATGCTTTCGGACGCAAAAATAAATGAAAGATATTCTAATATTAATTTGCGTATTCCAAAAGTAGCTGTTATCGGCACAGATGAGTTCGACCGATTCATGGATGAAAATAAATTGTGGAAAGTTGCCTTTTCTAAAAAGAAATCTGATAAAGCCATCATCAAAGCATTTATGAACGCTTCCCTATCGAAAGAATTGATATCTACCCTAACTCGTTATTTAAACGATATTAAATATCCACTTGCCATTCGCTCATCGAGTCTTTTAGAAGATTCCCAATATCAACCTTTGGCTGGGATGTATTCCACTTTTATGCTTCCCAATTCCAATAAATCCAAAAAAACACGACTTGAAGAACTGATTAAAGCCATTAAGGCAGTATACGCCTCAACCTATTATAAAGAACCCAAATCATTGATTGAAGGATCTGTCCATCATCATGAGGAAGAAAAAATGGCTGTGATCATTATGGAATTAATCGGTAAACAGCATCAAGATAGGTATTATCCTTCTGCCAGTGGTTCAGCCCAAAGTTTTAACTATTATCCAATTTCTTATATGAAACGCGAAGAAGGAGTCGCATTCCTCGCTTTAGGACTAGGCCGTACCGTTGCCGAAGGGGAAAAATCTCTTCGTTTTTCTCCACAATACCCCGGAATTATACCCCAGTATTTTTCAGTAAAATCAACAATCTCAAATTCTCAAAATAAATTTTATGCGCTAAACCTTAAAGGCGGTTTTAATCCTCAACAAAATGGAAAGCAAGAGAATACAAATGTTTTCGATTTATCAATTGCTGAAACAGATGGAGAATTACATTGGGCAGGCAGTGTTGTTTCAGATGAAGATAACGTAATTCGCGATTCCTTGCGTCATGATGGTACCCGTGTAATCACTTTCCCTTCTTTGCTCAAATGGAATACGGTTCCTATTTCAGATCTACTCAAAGATGTTTTATCTATGGGAGAAGATACACTGGGATGTCCNGTGGAAATTGAATATGCTATTAATCTCAANAAAGATGAAAATCAAAAACATGAATTCTGTCTATTGCAGATCAAGCCAATGGTTATTGGAGGTATTGATCGCATGCAAAAATTTGATACTATAGATAAGAAAAACATTATTTGTTCGAGTTCTGTAGCTTTGGGAAACGGCCTTATTGAAGATATTCAAAATATTATTGTTGTTGATCCTAAAACATTTAATGCATCTCACACCCAAACTATCACAAAAGAAATCGAAAAGATTAACAGTAACATTCCTAAGGGTGAAAAATATATATTAATTGGTCCTGGACGGTGGGGTTCAGCCGATCCATGGTTAGGAATACCTGTGAATTGGAACCAAATATCGAATGCAAAAGTAATTGTAGAAGTTGGTATGGATGATTTTCCCGTTGATCCCTCTTTTGGCAGTCATTTTTTCCAGAATGTCACCAGTATGCGGATCGGTTATTTCACCATTAATCATAAAAACAAACAAGACCATCTCAATATGAAATGGTTATTAGATCAGCATGTTCAGAAAATTGGCAAATATACCAAATGGATCAATACAGACCGATCACTAACAGTCACAATTGATGGCCAAACGGGGGAAGGCTCAATTATTAAACCGCTAGAACCTATCCAGCAATCAATGGATGAGCAGGAATCAACTGGGATATAATTAATTCGTGATTAAACCACGCCCTGATCTATCATAGCATCGGCAACTTTGATAAATCCGGCAATGTTGGCACCATTTACGTAATTTGTGAATTTACCTTCATTCCCTTGGGAAACACAGGCGGAATGAATATTCTGCATAATGTTGTGGAGCTTCTGATCTACTTCTTCCCTACTCCAGGAAATACGCATTGAATTTTGGCTCATTTCCAAACCGGAAACAGCAACACCTCCTGCATTCGCAGCTTTACCAGGACCGAATAAAATCTTATTACCGAGGAAAACTTCGATAGCATCTGGCTCGGAAGGCATGTTTGCACCTTCAGTTACTGCTATGCATCCATTTTTTACCAGTGTCTTGGCTTCAGCTTCACTGATCTCATTTTGAGTGGCACAGGGTAATGCAACATCGCATGGCACACTCCAAGGTCGCTTCCCTTCCAAATAAGTCGCACCAAATTTATCGGCATATTCTTTGATACGACCACGCTTCACATTTTTCAGTTCCATTACATAATTTAATTTTTCAGCATCAATACCATCTGCATCATGGACAGAGCCGCCGGAATCCGAAAGTGTCACAACTTTACCACCCAGATCATTGACTTTTTCAGCAGCAAATTGGGCTACATTTCCGGAACCGGAAATAGCTACTATTTTCCCTTTAAATGATTCATCCTTGGTCTTGAGCATTTCATCGGTGAAGTAAACACAGCCATAACCGGTGGCTTCAGGCCGTATCAGGCTGCCGCCCCAGTTCAATGCCTTACCGGTTAAGACACCGCTAAATTCATTGCGAATACGCTTGTATTGACCAAAAAGATAACCAATTTCACGTCCGCCTACACCAATATCCCCCGCAGGTACGTCTGTGTCTAGGCCCGATATGACGGCACAATTCTGTCATGAACGATTGGCAAAAGCTCATTACCTCATTATCTGATTTTCCTTTTGGATCAAAATCAGACCCGCCTTTACCTCCACCCATGGGTAAAGTGGTTAAACTATTTTTAAATACCTGTTCAAAACCAAGGAATTTGAGTATACCAAGATTAACCGATGGATGGAATCGCAGACCACCTTTATATGGCCCGATGGCTGAATTAAATTCCACACGAAACCCGCGATTTACTTCCACTTCACCAAGGTCATTTCGCCACGGCACTCGAAACATGATAACACGCTCCGGTTCAGTAATTCTTTCCAATACTTTTGAATGAAGGTAATCAGGGTGATCTTGTAAAAACCCCCAAATGGATTCGACCACTTCATGAACGGCCTGGTGAAATTCCTTTTCNCCNTGATTCTTGGCCTCGATGTGGCCCATAAATTCTTCGATGGATTGATACATTAGCTCTCCTTTGAACAATACGAATTAAAATGATTGCGACCTATTTGGTCTTTTGAAAGCGGCAGAAATTAAAAGTGAAATAGGGAAATATCGCATACAAATTGATTGAAGAAACAGATACGAATCCTGTAACTTTTCTGGCTTTTTTAAAGCGATTTTTGGCGGAGTAGCTCAGCTGGTTAGAGCAGTGGAATCATAATCCACGTGTCGGGGGTTCGAGTCCCTCCTCCGCTACAAACAAACCCTG
>JGI24818J35693_1000022_pt1 | contig 19446 bp, 16 predicted proteins | sample METZYME_3_550m_FD_35693 | JGI IMG/M metagenome (IMG submission 35693) | reverse complement strand
TGCCGTTTCCAATGTTCATCCCCGTGGTTTTCTCTCCTGTTTCTGAAATCATTTACTTACTTTTCAATTGAAGATTGTCTTATTGATATTGATATTGTTATTATGTCGTGATTACAAATCTCCATCAAAGGGTCATAGATGATTGAATCACTGTTTGCCAGAATCGACTCAAAGCGTGAAGAACTGGTTTCGTTTACACAGGAATTAGTACGTATTCCAACTATCAATCCTCCGGGAGAGGACTATTTAAAATGCGCCGAACTGCTCGGAAACCGTTTGGCGAAAAGCGGTTTTTCACTGCTTTATGAACGCGCCAACAATACCCCGGGAGACTCTGAGCGTTACCCCCGCCATAATGTCATAGCACGTATTGAAGGCAAACATTCCGGACCATGTGTTCATTTCAACGGACACCTGGATGTAGTTGTAGCCGGAAATGGTTGGACGGTTGCCCCCTTTGAGGGAGTGGTGCGGGATGGGAAAATATACGGCCGCGGAACCTGCGACATGAAAGGTGGACTGGCCGCTTCTGTGATTGCGATGGAAGCCATCCTTGAAGAAGGTATTGACTTTCCTGGCGTAATCGAAATTTCCGGAACTGTTGATGAAGAAACCGGAGGGTACGGCGGAGTTGCCTTTTTGGCAGAAAAAGGGTTTTTCTCAAAACCGCGGGTGGATCATGTAATTATTCCGGAACCTTTGAATGTTGATCGTGTCTGTCTCGGTCACCGCGGAGCATGGTGGGCGGAAGTTGAAACATTCGGTCGAATCGCACACGGCTCAATGCCTTTTCTCGGCGATTCCGCCATTCGACACATGAGTGCATTTTTGGAGCTAATTGAGTCACGGCTTTTTCCTGCACTGGACAAAAAACAAACACGAATGCCGGTTGTTCCGGAAGGAGCAAGGCGATCCACTTTGAATCTGCAGGCAGTTCACGGAGGTGAAGCCGAATCTTTTGAAGGCTTGCCAAGTCCTTGTGTGGCTGATTCTTGNCGGCTTATCATGGATCGACGCTTTTTGATTGAAGAAGATATCACTGAGGTCAAAGCAGAAGTCACAGACTTGTTGAAGGAACTAGCCGATTCACGTCCTAATTTTCGTTACCAAATCAAGGATATTATGGAGTTTTTACCAACCATGACAGATGCGGATGCCCCGGTTGTCCAAGCCGTAAGTTCTGCAATTCAGAGCGTCCTGGGCAAAACTCCTGAACATGTCATTTCTCCCGGTACCTATGATCAAAAACACATTGCCCGCATCGGACATCTGCATGACTGTATTGCCTACGGTCCAGGCATCCTTGACCTTGCTCACCAGCCGGACGAATACATAGTGATTGATGATATGGTTACGGCAGCCAAAGTGATGGCGGCATCAACGCTGGAATTATTAGGTGTTAATTTGTAGCATATGGTTTTTCAATCTCAGCACTTGCTCTTCCCTGAAAACTAAAAGCAATAATCCGTAAAGCAAAGCTGAACCAAGCAGTATTCCTCCAAAAATCACCCAGTTGTAAACAAGAAAAGGTCCGTTTTCCCATGATCCATATCCTCTGGAATACCAGGCAAAACCTCCCATTCCTGCTGAAGCCAGCATATAAAGCAAAGACGACCGCAGGGGCCACCAATTTTTGCGTAATTCGGATTGCTTGAGCAAAAAGAGCGACAACAGAATCCACTGAAACCAGGTTCCTGCAGCAAGCCCCAGGGCCAGGCCAAATATTTCCAGGCTTTGACTCCACCACCAACCCAGAAGCCCTGTCAGCAAAATACTGAACAATGAAACTTTGACCGGAGTGCGGGTATCTTTAAGTGAAAAAAACACTGAAGTCTGCAACCGAATCATTGCTACTGCAGGAATACTCAATGCAAAAGCCTGCAGCGTGAGCGAGGTATTTTGAACGTCGCTCCATGCATACGCTCCATGCAGATAGAGCATAGACACAATCGGTTCTGCAGCAACAGCCAAACCTATGCTGGCCGGAAAGATGACCAGTAAAGTTGTGGACATGGTAAAGCGCAGGGTGTTGCGGATTTTCTCCCAGTTTTCGGCAGCAGTGTGCTGACTTAATTCCGGAAAGCCGGCTGAAGTGATTGCAAAAGCAAATACACCCAAAGTCAGTTCCGAGAGTCGGCTGGCATTGTAGTAATGAGTTACTTGCCCTGTGGGCATGAAACTGGCGAGGTTGCGCAGCACAATGATATTGATTTGATAGACCGCCACTCCCAGCAAAGACGGACCAAGCAGTTTCAGCAGGCGCTGAATATTCTCATCATTGAGAAAATTTTGCGGTTTGAAGGATTGCCCAACTTTTCTCAGTGAGGGTATTTGAATTAATATTTGCGCGATTCCACCTAGAAGAACACCGATGCCGATGCCAATCATCGGTTCTTCCAACAATGGGGAAATACCGAATGCTGACCCGATAATTCCGATATTTAATAAAATCGGTGCTGCAGCCGGGGCTGCAAAACGGCCTTCGGCATTGAGTACCCCCATTGCCCAGGCAACGATCGAAACAAAAATCAAATATGGAAACATGACTCTGGTCAGCAGCACCGTCAAGTCGTATTTTTCCGGACTTGAAGCAAAACCTGCCGCAAACAGATAAACCAACTGAGGACTGAAAAGAATTCCCAAGCCGGTCAGAATAGTTGTTGCTGCCAGGACGAGCCCTAAAGTTTTTGCCGCAAATTTCTTTGCAGCTTCAGGATCCTTGCGTTCACGGATTTCTGTGTAGAGAGGAAGAAAAGCAAGAGTCATCGAGCCCTCTGCAGTCAGGCGGCGCAGGACATTCGGAATTGTAAAAGCCTGCACAAAAGCATCCGTCACCCAACCGGCACCAAAGACATGCGCAATCACTAAATCCCGCGCTGCACCCAGGATTCGTGAAAAAAGGGTAAAGATTGTAACCGTCCGCGCGTTTTTCAGAATGCGTCCGGACTCCTCAGGATTGTTTTTCAAAGGAATGAATGTCAAGTGGTTCAATGTTGACAGATTGGGTTCAGAATCACGACCCCGGCAGACTTGCGGTCAACTACCGAAAATTGCGGACTTACCGAGTTCTGATTCGATTTCAAGTAAGCGGTTATATTTTGCAATGCGCTCGCTGCGTGAAGCTGAGCCAGTTTTAATTTGCCCTCCGGCCATTGCAACTGCAAAGTCTGCCATAAACGTATCTTCAGTTTCACCGCTGCGGTGCGAAATAATATAATTCCAGCCTGCTTTTTGGCAAAGCTGAATGGTGGCAACAGTTTCAGAAACTGTCCCGATTTGATTGAGTTTAATCAGAACCGCATTGGCCGCATTTTTACTGATCCCTTTTTTGACAAAATCTGTGTTTGTCACAAACAAATCATCTCCAACAATTTGAACTTTTTTACCAAGTTTTTTGGTAATGGCTGAAAAACCGTCCCAATCATGCTCATCCATCGGATCTTCAATTGAAACAACCGGATATTTTTCAACCATACTACTGTAAAATTCCAGCATCTCCGTTGAATTTTTTGTGCCCTGTCCGGACTTAAAAAAGTCATACGCACCTTTTTTATAAAAAGATGACGCTGCGGCATCCATGGCCAGTGAAATGTCTTTTCCGGGTTCATATCCGGCAGCCTTAATTGCTTCAAGAATTACTTCGCATGCCTCTTCATTGCTTTTAAGATTTGGCGCAAAACCGCCTTCGTCACCTACACTTGTCGCATAGCCTTTTTTAAGCAGGATTTTTTTCAGCGCATGAAATGTTTCCGCGCCATAACGCAAGGCTTCCCGGAATGTTGGTGCGCCAATCGGCATAACCATGAATTCCTGCAAATCTACACTATTGTCAGCATGTTCTCCGCCATTGATAATGTTCATCATCGGCATCGGTAAACGGAATCCGCCCACACCTCCGAGATAAGCATAAAGTGGAAGGTTGTGTGAATTGGCCGCAGTTACCGCAACGGCCATTGAAACACTGAGAATTGCGTTTGCGCCCAAATTACTTTTGGTCGCAGTGCCGTCCAGTTTCAGCATCATCCTGTCAATTTCTGCCTGCCGATCCGGAGTCATTCCCAGCAGTTCCGGTGCAATTTCCTGATTCACATTTTCTACAGCTTTGAGAACTCCCTTTCCTCCATAGCGGGACTTGTCACCATCCCTGAGTTCTAGGGCTTCATTTTCACCAGTTGATGCTCCGGACGGAACAGACGCAGTTCCGGTTACTCCGCTTTCAAGAATTACTGTGGAGCGAATTGTTGGATTACCACGCGAATCCAGGATTTCCATGGCTTTAATAGATATTATTCGATCTCTCATAAGGACTCTTTTAGGGATGGTGATTTCATGTGCAAAATATTTTAGCTTCCATAAAAGTATCACTCATCTGAATCCGCTTCAATCTAAAACATAGTTCTCCTTTTGTCCTTCACCTTAAGACAGTAATTCTGAACTTGCTGTGGTTTTAATAATCCCTGTATATTGGAATTCAATTCCATATTAAACGTGAAAATGGAACAGGGTGAAAATGAATAACCTCTCTCCAACACAATAAAAGCTATTCCGGCTTGGTATTCAGGGAGCCTTAATTAATGGATCAATATCCGTATTTATTAGATGAATAAGGGCTATCTGACTTTGAAGATTTGCCTCCATCGTTCCTATTCGGTTTTACGAAAGGAGGAATGCGGCCCACCAATTTTTCAAGCAGTATCAGTTCTTGATCTGAATGGTTGATCACCGGTGCTTGTTCAATCCGTTTTTCTCCAGAGTAGATGAAACGTGGTTGGTCATGATGACTGGTGGTGACGGTTTCGCTGATTTCGGGGGCACCCTTAACCTGCAAATGGGAAGTCCCGTAACAGGTACACACATAGGTTTTTTCAGAATCAGCCTCAAGATAGACTCCAGTTCCCTTGATTCCAATAACGGCTGTAACGGTTCTCAATGTACGCTTTTTCCCGGCAAATACTGAAAGTATTGCTCCTGATCTGAGACTGAATCCGGAAATTTCGTTTTGTTTCCTGTCAAGTGTAGGGTTAAGTTCCAGTCTGCTGTTTCCACGGATAAGAAATGCATCTCTACCAATAACAAAGACAGCAGATCCGGCTGATCCTGTACTGATCGAAGCATCATTTTCTACAAGCACACCATCAGTTCCTTTCAACTGGTCGGGCCTGATTCTACGTCCGTTAATGAAAACTTCACCAGTGATTTGTCTCATACCGGCAGGCAGAGTACAACTGTTCAGAAGAAACACGATCGTACCCATCACTCCTGCGAATGAAAGAAATTTCAGCACCTCACGCCTGCTGTACTGATTTATTTTTTCAAATGAATCGTTATCCACTTAATAGAAACCCAAATTTGGTGGTTTTAGTTGAAACCAATATATACCTTCATATTGTATTTTTTACAAGTAATTGGGAATTGAATGAAATAGATTTACATCTTAATTCTCCTCCTAAATCCACAAATTGTTTTGCTCTTTGATCAACGCAATTGTAAATTATGCAAATTATTTTATAATTTTTTTATTTTAAACTAATAATAAATTAGTTTGTATTAACAATATATTAGCTCAGTATTTAATAGATTATTCAATTTTTCCTAACCTGATTATATTTTCAGGCAACAATATTGCTACATAGAGTATAAGGCAGTTAAAACTTTCGGCAGCATTGGTGATAAATTCTAAATTTCCGGATTAGTTTTCTGGAACAGCGAGTTTGGAAAGATAATAAACAGAGTTTTCGAGAAAGTAGTATGAGCAAGGTTTTTTACCCATTTACTGAACAGCCCAAAACAGAGCAGAAGTCGCAGAATGAAGATTGGCAAATAGAGGAGAACTACCTTAACCTCTGGGGCTATTTAAGAAGGAGGTATCCCAATGTTGATTTGGAAGATAAAAAGTTTTTGGATTTAATCGAACTGAAAACTACACTCGAAGGTCCGCATAAACTGAGAGAATGGAACGAAGATATAGCTTCTGTCAGGAAGCATTGATCCCCGGTCGTAAGCCAGGCCATTCAAGGGTACAATTTCATGAAGTCCTTTGACAGCAACGACAAATCTTTTGAAGAGCGTTTTGATCCTGAGCTCCGTACAATTGGAGATTCCCAACTCCAAAATCATGATCAGGAAAAAGGACAAACTCCCACCTCAAAATTTTTTCGGTTAGAATTTTCTAAATCGATTCCGCTTGAGACAAAAACATTTTTGAGCGAAAAACTTCCCGACATGCTTGATTTTCCAGGCAGATTAGGTTTGAAAATAAATTACGCCAGCCATCTGCTGCGTTTTATTGATCAGACAACATACGAGACTGAAATCGGCTCACCTCTACCAAAAAATGTTACACTTCCTGCCTCACGAATAGATTCCTTCATTGATTCAAGATCATTCAAGGTGACGATCATTCTGCCAAAAAAACTGGAAACTGCAGAAGTTATCGTCAACATTACTCGCAATGTATTTTCAAAATTATTCGGAAATATATTCTTCAATGAGCAAATCCTGCCTCTTGAGTTTTACCAGCAAAGTGTGAAAGGACAAAAACAAATTACTGCCGCAATTCCTGAAATACTGGACCTGGTCAAAGAATTTAATTTTCATTCAGATAGTTTGGAAGGACATTGTGAAAGTGTTGCAAGGTCATACCGTCTTTCCATGGAAAAAGAGGGAGATCAAATTCGGAAGCAATTGATAGATGAGTGGCGCGAAAAGTGGAAAGCTCAGTCACTCTCAACCGAAGAACAACATACACTTTCCTCCATTTTTACCGAATTTAAGGAATTGTTCCGGACAAATCCCGAGCAATTTAATCAGAAAGTGAGTGAACGAGTCAAGCAGTTGAATTCACATTTACATTTCATTCTGCCCCATGAGATGCGGGTTTATGAAAATTTTGAACAAGAACGCTTCTCACATTACATCCGCTCTGTGCTTCACAAACTGGAAGAAATTTCTGCTCTTGCCGGATTTATTGAAGAACTGTACGAACAATTGAAACAACCTCCGGAAGCTGTAGAATTAGACGGAGTCGGTACACAAATTCGATCCAGAATGCGACAGTTGAGAAAAGAGAAAAAAGTGATTCTCTTTTATGTTCCGGAGATGCCGCAAAATTCGGAATTGGACCATATACGGCAAAAATTTCCATTGCGCCTGATAAAAATGCTTCCTTCCGGAACCCCTTTGAAAGAATGGTCAAAAGAAATAAAAAAGATGGAAAAGTACTATGCCGAGTCAATTTATTCTAAACTGTATTCTGCACTTCACAGTTTAAGTGCGTGGACACAGTCGCCGGAGGAATCAAGGGCAGCAGGTTTTTTGGAAAGTGCTGATGGTCTACGCCTGAAAAGGCTTATGTCAGTTATGAAATTTCGATTGCCGGCAATCAAGTCAATACAAAGTTCCCTTGGAGTGTTACTGGACACCAACGAGGAGGCAGTACTGCAGGCAGAACCGGACACGGTTCCTCAAAGACAGTTGATACCTCTGGATGATTTTAGAAAAGCCTGGAGCTATTTCTGCTCTTCGGTGCTGACTTTGCTTTATTATCAGGAGTTCACTGAATCAGCAGGGCTACCGCAAGGTTTCAGGGCCGATAATTACCTTAAATCAATCCTGGAATTTGTGGACCGGCAATGTTCACGCGGAATCAATCATTTTCACATAGTTAAGTTGTTGTGGCTCATTTACGAAAAAAACCGGAAAACGATGCTTTGACATTCATTCTTTACTGTATTCAAAATCCCCAGGATATTCTGCGTTACACTTTACATCAGGTAATGCGCCCGCAAACGGACAAAACACCGGTAAAACGCCGCCTGGAGAAGCTACCCCATTATGGCGAAGCTTTGATCACTGCATACCAAAACCGGCTGCTGGAAGCCCTTGTCTGAGCTGCAGTGCTTTTTAGTGAGGTATCAGCTTTATTTTTCGGACTTATTGATTTAAGCAGGAATTTTCTGGGCGACTGCAAATGGAAGAAGATAAGGCTTCAAGTTGAGAGATTTCAGTGGGAAATCTGGATAAGATTAGAGGCGGAGATTAGAATGAAGAACAACTCCATTGCCGCAATAAATGCCAGCACTTTGGCTCCTCTTTGCAGAAAACTAAACAACAAAGCTAGAAAACAAACAAAAGTAACGGAGGCCAAAATGGTAACCCCTAAAAACGGTATTACATCCCCATAACCTAACATTGCTGTCCATCGCCAGCCGGTAGGCGCTCCGGTTTTTTCCAGAAACTGCGTTAAAGATAATGACCAATACTGAGGCAGTTCTTCCAGCGGAACGAGCGGAGTCAGCACTCCGAAAATATACAAAATGAATCCCATAATCAGAACAAGCAAACCCAGATTACTTATGTGATATATAATTTTTGCGTATATATGCTGCTCTGGAGCATTTTCAAAAACTATAGATTTTTCCATTAGTTCTCCAAGTTTGTGCTCAAATACCAAAAGCTTTCAACAGGGAACGTACTCCTGCCAAAAGAAGAACTGTGATGACGATGTAACGAATTACAGTTGGTTTAACTTTTGGCAAGCAACTTTGAACCAATTCTTGCCCCCAGCATGATACCGACCATTGAGGGAACAACTATTATTGGCAAAACTGCTCCTTTATTCATGTAAATCCAGGCCGCTGTGCTGTCCGTAATTGAAAGCGCAAAACTGCTTGTAGCAACTGCGACTTTTACCGGTGCTCCCATCAACAAGTTCAAAATGGGAACATTCGCCCAGCCTGCACCCAATCCAAAAAAACCTGCCAGCAAACCGACGACCACAAAACCGAACATACCTCTCTTTGTGTGGTGAACAGTCCAACTAACTTCTTTGCCGGTAGTTTCTTCGGTGTAAATACCATTGATTTGCAAAAGCTCGGTCAATTTGTTTCCCCTGCTCACTTCCGGGTTCTCCGTGTTTTTTGCAAACAGCATGATGAAAACGATAGCGATAATCGTTAGACCCAGGCTCCCGTGAATATATGCCGGATTCAGTGCAGAAAGCCAAAGTCCCAGAAATGCCCCTACAATTGCAAAGGCAGAAGCAATCAACGCAGCCGGTAGCGCGAGCTTCAAACTAGCCAGGTTTTTTTCCAGTAAATGTGGAGCAGCAGCAAGTGAACTGCCGAGGGCAATAAACAAGCCTGCACCACGGACAAAGTCGATGTGAAACGGGAAAAAACCACTAACCAGAGGGACAAACAAAACACCGCCGCCAATTCCGGCCATTACACCGAAAACACCCATGAAAAAGGTTGTGAAAAATAAGGCCGTCGGCCAGCCCCACCAGGGCATTCCAGATATTTCCGTAGAAGCGGCCCAAAGTATAGTTGGAATAAGTAGTAAAGCGGGAATTAAACTGAATTTGACCAGGATACTCTTCTTCATTGAGGGTGCCTCCCTTACCGTTCCACAGGAAAGCCTGCTATCGTCCAGTCTGCCATTCCGGAACTGTTGATACAGACAACATTTTCCAAACCCTGCATTCCAAGCATTGTGTAAACAGTTTGTGCCCTGCGTCCAGAGTGGCAATGTACAAATATTCTTTGATAACTGCTGAGCTCTTCAAGAAACGACTGTTCGTTACCCATGGGAATATTTAAACTACCGGGGACATGACCTTGAGAATACTCGTTGGGCGTNCGTACATCAATTACCCTCTCTGTAGATTTCAGATTATCCAGCAACTGATACAAATCATGCATAGTANAATTATCTTCATTTACATGACCAAGTTCCAGTGAAAAACCGCATTGAAGATTCTGAGGAACAGTCGAATCAATGCGTTTAGGCTTTGGCAAATCCAGATTTTTCATAATTTGGACAAATTTTTCCAACGTTTGTCCGCTGCCAATTCTGGGATTAAAAGCTTTTTCTTCTCTGATACATGAGGCTGTACGTCCCAGATAATCATGACCAGGATAAACCAAGGTGTCGTCCGGATAGGAGTACAGTTTTTGAGTAATACTTTCATAAAGTTTTTCCGGATCACCCAACTGGAAATCGGTGCGTCCGCAACCGCGAATCAACAAAGAGTCTCCTGTAAAGAGCATCCCTTCCGTATAAAAACTGGTACAGGCATCTGTATGTCCGGGTGTCGCAATTGCTTTGAGGCTAAAGTGTCCAAACTCTAACTCATCTCCATCTTCAAGAAGAATATCTGCACATTCAATTCCGGCAGGCTCACCAAAAACACTTTTTGCTCCAGTAGCTTCACGCAGCATACATGAAGAAGTAACATGATCCGCATGGACATGCGTATCAATTACGTATTTTAGCTCAACTCCCAGCTCTTCTATGAACTGTAGACTTCGATCAAATTGCTCTTTAACCGGATCAATTATCAGGCCTTCCATAGTTTCAGAATCAAACAAAAAATACGTGAATGTTCCCGTATCCTTGTCAAAAAATTGTCGGAAGACCAACTTGGGCTGGTTTGGTTTAGCCATTGAATTTGTCATTATAATTCAGGTACAAAATACTTCCTTTATCAAATCAAATAATTGTGTAATTTGATCGTTGGAAAAACGGTAAAAGAGTAGGTTGTTTCACGTCGTGAGACTAAAACGCCTCGGCTTTTCAACAAAGCTAAGTGCTGTGACAGAGTCGACTGTTTAATCCCAGTGTAGTATTCAAGGTTCTGGACTGTTTGTTCACCCTCGCGCAAGGCACACAAAATACGCAGGCGGGCAGGATGAGACATAACCTTTAAACACTGTGCTGCAGTTTCAATATTTGCATCCTGCTCGCCAAATAGTTGTTCGAGCTCACGTTTTAATATTTCGTTTTTACTTGCTGAAGTTTTCATGGTATCTCCTTTTCATTAGTAAATATCGTAATATACAAATATAAATAGATCAAATTTATTCTCTGAATACCAGAAAGCAATATCCAATTCCTGTTAGGTGAACTTGATAAAGAAAAATTGTATAAACCGTTTTACTATCTATATAACTGTAATTATTATTGATATTTTCTCATTATTCCGCGGATCCACATCCCGCTAAGTTTTTCAATATTCCAGAGTAAAATGTTCTAATAATCCACAGGGAATGGCATGTTTTTCGCAGGGGTTTAATCAATGATTTAACAATATTTAAGTTATTAGGAGGCAAATATGAAATGGTTAAAATTTGAAACTCATGAGGAAGAGGAAGTATCAGATCCTGAAAACTCCTATATTTTAGTTTATTTGGGTCCTGAAGCTCTAAAACACGCAGTCATAGTAGATGATTTTGGGACATTCCAGGACAGTCCGGAGTGCATTCCCGGCGGACGTCTTTTAGAGGTTGGTCGTCAATATAGTTATCGTTTGCGGCAAGTTGCAGATTTGGTTGAAGAGCCCCTGGAAGAACAAAAAATTCTTATGAAAGCACAGTCAAAGCGCAACTTTCACGCAGAAATCCGACCAGAAAAGCGCCTTGAGAAAAAAGAGGATGACTTGATGATTGGTGGTCCCAATGATTCTTATCCAGAATCTGCAATAGGCGACGCCGGTAACACGGGAAATACCAATGAACCGCAGCAAAATGTGAAGCCAGAACAAGTACCATTTAAGGACCTTGAATCACTTTTTGTAAAATAGTCAGGACTTAATCAGGCAGTGAAATCTGCTGCCTGGACATATTCAGCCTCATAACACTTTTAATTCAAAGGCTGAATTTTCCCCTCTCCGCAAAGTCAACAGCTGCATTTCACGTTCAACTTTACCCTTTTCATCGAAGCGTAAATTGCCGGTAACACCGGGAAACATCTGCATATTTAACAAGGCATCCCGCAGATCGCGGTGGCTCTGATTTCGCTCGTCTTCAAGCAACTGCATCAAGATTATCAGCGTATCATAGGCAAAAGCAGTATAAGCTGTAGGACCAATATAATTTTGATGCCGATATAAAATCCGTTCATGCAGCCTTAACAGTTGCTGCATGGCCGGTGTTTTACTTTGCTGGAAAAAACTGTCCACAAATACGGGGTTTTTCACTCCTCGAAGTCCCGGAGCATACGGCAGGGCTGAATCATTCCAACCACTATCTCCCAGAAAAGTCGTTTTTCTCATTTTGTACACTTCACTGTATGGAAAGATGAGACTTAAATTTTTTACACCACCCGAACCAACGGCTACAAAAACGGCATCAAAGTTTAGAATCGGCACTTCCTTCTCTTTAAGTTCCTTCAAAATTATTTTGTCTTCTGTTCCCAAACGTCTTATTTTGCCTGTGAAAGTATCGAATTCGTTCACTAGACTTTTTTGACCTTCATCCTTAAAACCTTCAACTGCAACTACTTTGCATCCCTTCAGAACTGCGGCATCCCAAAATAGTCTCATTTTTTGTCGACCTTCCCGTGTTTTTGCATAAAGTATCAGGAAACGGCAAGCCTGGAGCTCACTCGTTGCATATTCCAACAATTCTTGGATTTCCTGTTTCCAGCTTTGATTATTACGAAATATAAATTCGCCAAGTTCCGGAATGCTTTCTGTCAAAGAAAGAGAAATTAAAGGAACCCGCAAACGCTCAGCTTCTTCTGCAGCAGCCTCTGATGTTTTCCGGGCAAGAGGTCCAATGATGGCAATCACCCTTTCCGTCTCCACCAATTCGCGTACCAAGCTTTTGGTTATTTCCGGATTCAACTGTGAATCACGTACCACAAGTTCCCAAGAATCTTCAAATTTCCTCGAATCAGATTCCGCCTGGGCATTGTCTTTATCNTCTGATTTGCCGGTTNTTTCANTTTCTTGCGAAGCCTCANCGTCACCCATGTTTTCAGNCACTGCAGGAATTTCGTTTGCATGAAGTGCCAGCCACAAACCATTCATAGTTTGCTGTGCCAATCGGGAAACTTTTACGCTGGAACTGCTCAAGGGAAGTATTACCCCAATTCGGCGAGGATTGACGTTCAAAGCATTTGTATAGCGGATCTGTATTTGCTTCAAAACTTCAAGCTCTTCCTGATCTCCTATTACCCTTGCAGCAGACATTCTTTGCTCTAAAATCCCCAATGCATCACGGTAACGTTTCAGTTTAGCCAGAAGTTCCAATTCCATTATGAAGATTTTTTTCTGCAGCCATTTAACATTCTTATTATTCTCTGATAAAATTCGCAGTATTTCAGGAGACTGAACTTGATTTAACAAACCATTCAATTTTTCCATACTGGCAACATTAGCAGTTTTTGCTTTATTCATTCCTTCAAGGCGATATTGTATTGCAGTTAAAAGATCGCCTTCAAGAAATGCTTCGTTACTGAGAATGAACAAAAAATCACTGCGGAATTTTGCTTCCAGAGTTTCCACTGCACGTTTCCTGAAAATCAAATTTTGACTGAGAGGCTTATGCTGAGCCATCAGAGATTTGTTCAAAAAATAAAACATCAAAGAGGCCATCTTACTTTCTGGACGTTCGCTCAAAAATACTTCTGCTAACTGCTCTGCAGAAGACCACTTTTTCAAATAATAAAGCAATTGTACTTTCAGTCGTGTACGCTCATCAATCTCCAACTGATCTTCTATTTCCTCGTACATTTCCCTGGCCGCTACCGGATCTGATATGAGCAGCCTTTCAATTTCTGTTATCAGCATTTTTATTCCCGCAAATTCTGAATCAGCCCACTCCACCCTAGTTTCTGCATTATGCNTTTCTGAAGCAGTATCCAGGTTAGTGGATTTAGATTGCTCTGTNCNNCTAAACCAGGGAAAAAGTCTGCTTAAAAAAGAGCCTGAAGGATTTTCGCTTTGATCTTTCTGTTCTATCAAAGGCACGGCTGGTTTTTGAGGAANTGTTGAAAAATTTTGTCCGCCGGTTTCAAGAGGAATTAGGAACGATTCCGGCAGNACTGTAGGAGTGGAGGACAAGTCAGAAGGTCTCAACGGAATATTTTGCAAAGTAAGCTCCTGTTTGCCGAAAACATCCTTATTTTGCTCCAACCACTCGCTGTCACTCAGCAAACTTTGGGCATGAGCTGTTACAGTTACTGTTTGAAAGTTCCACACGCTCAGTAAAGTGACAAGTAAAATTGGGGAAATTATAACTTGAAGTAAAAACACTTTGTATGCCGTTTTCTTTAATTGTTTAAAGCTGTAATTCTGGCCGGAATTCGGTGGTTATCTTCCCGAATTGTGAGCTGTTGACTGTCAAAATACTCTAACAAATCAATTGCATGTTTGCGAGAAATGTTTAGTAATTCTTTGAATTGGATTACAGTAATGTTTGGATTTTCACTAAAATAAAACCGCAGACTTTCTATAATTGATGCAATTTGCTCTGGAATATAGTGTAAATCCTCTGCAACCCGTACAAGTCGTTTTGAATGTGCTGCAGATTTGAGTAATGTCATTCCATCCTTTTCGTTTAAACCCAGTTCCTGGAGTAAATGTGTGCGGCGTAAAGGTTGAAAACCACCGGACTTAATCAATTCAAGGCAGCGTGCAAGACTGTCTTCCCTGCTTTGTGATGCCTGCGGCTGATGTTCTGCTAAGGAAATATACTGATCATTTTGTGTAAACAGACCAACCTTCACCAGATATTTTAGCAGTTTTTCAACCTCTTTTTCTGTAAAAATCAAGGAAAGTTTACCACCAAGTTCAGAACGGGTCATCCCATCGCGATCAGGGAATTTTGTGTGATGCTGCTCCAACGCTTTGCTCAAAAATTTGCCGATTCGCACAATATGCTCCACATGCAGATAACGTCCTGTGAGAGGTTCAACACAAAGTACTTTCTGCTGACTTTGCAAAAGCTGTAAAGCTTTTCCGGACTGCCTGCTGGAAAGGCCGGTACGAACCGAAAATTCAGACTCAGTTACTCCCCGAACAGACTGCAAATAGATCACTTCTTCAGATCGAATATTTTCATCACCAACATGAAGACGTTCCAGCCGTTCAGGAAGTTCGTGCTGTACTCTCCTGGATTTACCGGGAGAAGGGTCAATCACCATTCCTCCACCTAAGGTAATCATTGGTGAATAACTCCGGACGATAAATCGGTCTCCATAACTACCGCTTACCAAACTTTCCAAACGTAATTGAACCAGCGCTGTTTTTCCAGGAGACAAAGTTTCACCTTCCAACAAAGCAATTCGTCCAAAAACTTCCTTGCTGCCAAGATGAACGCGAACACGGGTCCTGTTTTTCAGTGGGGCTAAAACGTCTTCCAACAGAGTCAATGACACATTAAGCAAATAACTGTTCAGTAATGATTCCGGATGCGCCAACTGGTCACCACGCTGAATTTCTTCTTTGGCGATTCCTGCTAAATTCAGGGCGGCCCTCTGTCCTGCATTAATCTCTTTGACTTCCTGGCCGTGGTTCTGCAATCCTCGAATACGTACGTTCCGCCGTTGTGGATATTGCAGTATTTCCTCATCTTGTCTAACGGTTCCGCTGAGCACTGTTCCCGTGACGACTGTGCCAAAGCCCTTTAGCGTGAAAGAACGATCAACATGAAGCCTGAATGGTTTTTCTGTTGCCGGATGCTGTATTTGTTTCGGTAGTTTTGACAGTGTCTTACGGAGTTCATCCAATCCTTCACCCGTCACTGGAGAGACAGCTAAAATCGGCGCCCCCTCAAGAAATGTCCCTTTCAGCAATTCTGAAACTTCCTCACGACAGAGTTCGACCATTTCTTCTTCTTCCACCAAATCAATTCTTGTGAGTACCACCAACCCTGTTTGAATTTTCAACAGATTACAGATATTCAGATGTTCCCGTGTTTGTGGCATCACCCCTTCATCTGCAGCTACAACGAGTAAAACTGCATCCAGTCCTGCCACGCCTGCCAGCATGTTGTGAATAAATTTTTCGTGACCCGGGACATCCACGAATGCCATTTGATTTCCTTGTTCATCCTCATAATGAGCAAAACCAAGATCAATGGTTATCCCACGTTTTTTTTCTTCTGCCCAGCGGTCCGTATCCACTCCAGTGAGAGCCTTGACCAAAGTAGTTTTTCCATGGTCAATATGTCCGCTGGTTCCGATAACAAAAGGCCGGGAGGAAAGCGCTGCAGTTTTATTTGAATCCATTTTTTAATGTGGTGGTTTGTATAATTTCTTGTATTTTAAGTAAGATGTTCCCCTAAAAATGTGTAACTCCAGTGAGTGCAAGAATACAGTTGCTCTCAGTAATTGAAAAAACAGGTTCCTGCTTTTCGAACGGTTAGAGACTATCTTCGTAGTAATGGTATTTAAGAATGTTTGAAGAATTATTGATTTGCGTGTGCAATTATTAAAACAGTTTAAACTGCTTGATATGTTTATTCTAATATCAACATGGACAGGACTCAAGTTCCACAGGAAATATTTCACTGGCTTCAGTAAAAAAGTTTGCTATAATCAATGTGCTACGAAAGATGTTATTTTGTAGAATGAAAAATTAAAGCCGGAAAAGCTTACCTTGATTTACGCTTTCAATTCCGTTTTATTGGCACTGCTTGGTGCGGAGCATAAAGTATAAACCAATTGGGATACAGCTTCATAATGCTGTTCTCAACATGAGCAGAGACCAGTATCCGGGATCAAGTACGGGATGATAAAATTAAAACTTTTCAATAAACCCAACTTATAAGACATCAGGAAAAGATAGAATTGAGACAGCCATAACGATCTATGTTTAATTGTAAAAGATATTTTTTTATTGTTTGTTCAGGGCTTTTGTGGATATTTCCCCCAAATGGAATTTGGGCCGTTGAAAGTTATTTAAGAGATTCTACTCACAGGGGAGTAATAGATCTTTCACCATATCAAATCTTTCCTGAGAACAGGATGGGCAACGGGATTTATCTCGAGAAGAAGCTTTTAGACTCACATTCCCAACGTGTGATTCTTAAAATTGTTAACATTAAAAGTACTGAAAGCCACGTATACCTCTTTCGAGATCAAAATGGAGTTTTGGGGCTTAACATTGTAAAAGCTGAGGCAGACAGAGACGCACGTTTTTGGCAGATTGACCCGGAATTTTACCAGTATTCAAACAACATTACCGGACTTAAAAGAATTTTTAGAATATTTCAGAATAATATTCAACCCATATTACCTTACCTCCGGACCGGATCCGGAGTAACTTCTGCTGCAACTCATGTTATATTTTATCATATAGCCGACTCAAAAGAAGTCATACGTCTCAATGCAAGCGGACAGGAAATAAAAACCAGGCTTTACACCTTCAGGCTTCATGTTATTAATCGAAAACTTGGCGATTCTAAAAGTATTGAAAATCTCCTAATTCAGGACGTAAATTATCGCCTGAAACTGGTTTGGGAAGATGAAAATTCTGTCAGCTACAAATTGAGTAACGGGGAAAAATACACTGTCGATTTGCTGAAATATGTACCCGAACTTTTTTAATAACAGCACTTAAGACTCTCTTATGTAAATCTGCCTTTCTCAATTTCATCACTTACATTTTAAACATAAAACAATGTCTCCGAATATTTCCTGTTTGATATATGATATGGACGGCCTCCTCTTGGATACAGAAGGCATATACACCGAAGTCACCCAGCAAATTGTAGGTGAATACGGAAAGGTTTTCGATTGGTCCGTTAAGGAAAAGATTATTGGCCGTAGATCNATTCAGGCCGCAGAAATTATAGTTGAAAGTCTGGACTTGCCAATTAGTCCGCAAGATTACCTGGACTCAAGGAAAGACGTTTTGCTGGAAAAATTTAAAGATACTGAGGCCTTACCCGGTGCAAAAGAGATGACCACTCATTTCTNCAAATTGGGGATTNCACAAGCCTTGGCCACTAGTTCATCGTCTCCNATGTTTGAGGCAAAATTTGAAAAACATAAAAAATGGTTTTCGCAATTCGCTCAAATTGTCAGGGGAGATGACCCTGAATTGAAAGAAGGTAAGCCTGCTCCTGATATCTTCCTGCTTGCAGCAAATCGAGTTGGGGTTGATCCTGCAGAATGTCTGGTTTTTGAAGACGCGCCTACCGGAACCGAAGCCGCATTGGCTGCAGGAATGTCCGTGGTTGTTGTACCTGATCCCAATATGGATCATTGTCACTACAAAAATGCATCTCAAATAATTTCTTCGCTGAAAGACTTTGATCCAGAATATTGGGGACTGCCCAAATTCGCTGAATCCATTTGACACTTGCCCGGTTCTGATGAAAGTACTTATCACAGGATCATCCGGATTAATCGGAACTGCATTGTCAAAGTCCCTGACTGCCGAAGGTCATTCTGCGATCCGTTTGCAGCGCCAGAATAATGACCCGGACTCACCTATTTGGGATCCGGAAAATTGTTTAAAGGATTTAGCCCGGGTTGGGGAAATCTATGCAGTCGTTCATTTGGCAGGTGAAAACATTGCAGACGGTCGTTGGAGTAAAACAAAGAAAAACCGTATCCTGAACAGCCGGGTCAAAGGAACAAAACTTTTGGCTGAGTATTTTGCCAACTCTAATCAGAAACCTCGGGTAATTATTTCTGCGTCAGCAGTTGGTTTCTATGGTGACAGAGGAGCAGAAATTGTTGATGAAGACAGCAAGGCCGGAAACGGTTTCCTGGCAAATGTTTGTGTACAGTGGGAAGATGCCTTAAAAGTTGCTGTTGAAGCAGGAATTAGAGTAATAAAAGTGCGCTTTGGTACTGTCCTGAGTAAAAAAGGGGGAGCCCTGAAAAAGATGCTGCTGCCGTTCAAATTGGGGCTCGGCGGTGTTTTCGGTAGCGGGGAGCAATATATGAGTTGGGTCAGTATTGATGATGCCGTGGCAATGATTCAATATGTTATGACAAACGACTCATTACAGGGTCCAGTAAATTTTGTCACACCGAATGCCCTCAACAACCGTAAGTTCACCAAATCTTTAGGCCAGGTTTTGAGTCGTCCCACAATATTTCCGTTACCGGCATTTGCCGCGCGCATTGCATTGGGTGAAATGGCAAATGAACTGCTGCTCTCCAGTAACCGTGTTTATCCCTCAAAACTTATGGAAAGCGGCTACAAGTTCCTCCACCCTGAGCTAAATCAGGCCCTCATTAACTTGAAGTAAGCTGAAGCTTTTCTCAATCAGTATCTTGATCTCACTCAACATTGCCGGATCATTTTGTAATTCCTTTTTCTTATGATGGATTGAAATGAAATAATTTTCTCGTTCACTTGCTCCAGAGTGGGAAAAGAAAGATGGGTGCTATCCCACATTTTTTAACTTTGACAAAAAATTTATGGCAAATAAAACCACAGCCACGCTNAACAAANGTATTANAATAAATAAACCGGTCAACCAAGCGGCTCCTGCTGGTTTTGCTAAGTTAAGTGTCCATCANATTTTAGTAATCTTTTTGGGAACCCAAGTTCTGGTATCAGCGTGACTGAAATAAATTACACCCCATTTTCCGGAAGTCNAGTTTTCCACTTTTTCCCATTCGGAATTATTTATTTTTTACTCAGTCATGATTTTTCCTATTATTTGATATCTGATGTAAACAGAGCTAAAACAAAATAAT
>JGI24818J35693_1000021_pt1 | contig 19920 bp, 18 predicted proteins | sample METZYME_3_550m_FD_35693 | JGI IMG/M metagenome (IMG submission 35693) | reverse complement strand
CACTTGCCGCCGAGACTCTTTCGAATATCGTCCAGCCTGTTCCAGTCCAGGAAGAGTTCAAAATATGGCCGGTCATCGGTAACCGGTTGCAGGTCAAATGGGGTACTTGCATGAAAAGCCGGGGTATCAGCCAGCAGTTCCCGCACTCCTTGCGCGTAAACTGGTTCCTGCAGCTGGATTACACTATTCCTTTCTGTTTCAGGCATGTCCGGATAATAAACTGGAGCGAACCCTCTGCTGAGGCAGAATTCCCGGAAACGACTGCTTTCTTTAGGTGTCCAGGCTTCCCGTGAAACCAGCACCATCAAGGTACTGAGTGTCCGGAACACTCCCAGCCTCTGGTCCGGTTTCCAACCCTGACGGCGCATTGCAGTGATAACGGTGGCCAGCAGCCGCATCTCACCGCGAGGAGGCGGAAGCAGAAAACGGTGCACAGCCAGCCAACCGCCGGGTGCCAGGCGGTTCAGCAGGGACTGCATACCTTCAAGGCTCATCAACTGATCGGTTTTTAATGGATCCATGCCTGTGCTGCCGACCGGGGCAGAGCTTTCGATTGCAACCAGAATCCTGTCAAAATTCTGCTCCGGCTTTTGACAGGATTCCGGACAGTCTTCTGCCAGGAGAGCGCGTGCTTCAGTGGCCCGAAATTCAATTTGCGGGAAACGGCTGTCTTCAGCCAGCCTTTCTGTCAGCAACGGATACGGCGTCTGAACCAGAACAGAAGAAGTACCGGCTTCAACTGCAGCTAGCGCCTGCTGCCCCCCAAGTGTTTTCAGTACCAGCACATTTTCCGGTGGTGATTGTTTAAAATACAGCACCCACTCCGGAAGGTGACGCAGATAAGATCCAAGTGAATCGGGAACCAGAGGTGCCACTCCGGTAAGACCGTCAGCATCCAACGTCAATCCAAGCTGATCCGGAAGCGATCCCCGAAATTCCAGACTCAAGCCGGGTGCAAAGCGGGCCAGCGGAGTTTCCAGCCAGTCAATCCGTACGGAAGCATCGCGCTGTGTTTCCAGCAGTTTGCTGCCGGGATAGCGTAAAGCATGGGGAAGATTCTTGTAGTCGCTGATTCTGAGTTCCAGTTTCCCCAGCCAAAATGAACCGCAGAACAGGGTCAGCAGGGTCACTAACGCGAGTACATTTTGCTTCTTCCCTGAAGCTAAGCAGAGGCTGCTGCATGCTGCCAGAAGCGCGGGTATACCTAGACCTTCAATTTCCGTCAACCACGGGGCCGTCAGGAAAAAACCCGCGCATCCGCATGCTGCGCCGATAAGATCGCTTGCGTAAAGAAAATGCGCGTGTTCGGTGTATGCTTCCAACAGCAGGTTCAGCGTCAGTCCCGCCAGAAAAAAAGGGAACGCCAGCAGCAGGAAAATCAGCAGCAGCCAGACTCCGTGCCGTGGATCCAGCGCCATCAGTGCCGGATCGAATGGCAGGTGACTGCTGAGCAGGAAAAGAGGGATCAGAAGCAGCGAAAAACAGAGGACAGGAAGGAGAGGCGGGATGCGACGGGAGCTGGACAAACGAAAAGCCCCGGCCGCACCGTAGCCCAGCAGAGCTCCGCTGATGATCAGGAATGCATAATGATTCCACAGTTCAATGGCCAGCAGACGCGAAAGACTGATTTCGTACATCAGAGCTGCCGATGAAACCAGAAACATGCCTGCTGGAATACGTACTCTCATCTTCTCTGACAAATGTAGATCTGAACATTTCTGAACCCTCCGCTCATCTCCGGGTTTCTCTTTGCGGCAGCAATTATGCGGGCATTGGAGTTTTCACCCCTAGCGGCTCAATCGATTTTCAAAACCTTTGCCCCCCTGATTCTCCTCGTCTTGAGTTCAACCAAAGCCTCGTTTGCATCTTCTAATGCGAATTCCTGAATTTCGGGTTTGATTCGCATTTCGGCCGCCAGTGCCAGAAACTCACTCACGTCTTTTCGACATATGTTGGCAACACTTTTGATTTCCTTTTCCAGCCATAAATGGACGGGATAGTCCAGGCCCAGAAGAGATTCCTTATCCGCCTCTTCTTTGCCAATCGCGTTGATGACCAGTCTCCCTCCTGGTTCAAGATTTTTCAAAGATTCAATTACAGATAACCATGCCGGTGTGGTGTCTATTATGCAGTCCAGTTTTTCCGGTGAGTCCTCTTCAATATCCCCTGACCAAACAGCGCCAAGTTTACCGGAAAACTCTCTCTCCTTCACACTTCTGGCAAAGACAAAAACTTTTGTATTCGGATACTGATGTTTCACCATCTTCAGAACCAGGTGACCGGAAGCCCCAAATCCGGTAAGACACAGATTCTGTCCGTCCTTGAGACCGGACAATCTCAGGGATCTATAACCAATTGCACCGGCACACAGCAGGGGAGCTGCCTCAGAGTCGTTAAAAAAGTGGGGAATGTGATAGGCAAAGCCTTCTGCTACTTTCATATACTGGGCATATCCTCCATTTGCATCTCTACCGGCAGCTTTGAAATCCGGACATAGATTTTCATTGCCTGCCAGACAGAACTTGCATGTTCCACAGACAGAGAAAATCCAGGCGATACCGACACGATCTCCAATTCTGAAGGTGTTAGCTTCGCTTCCGGTTGCTTCGATCCGGCCAACCACTTGATGTCCCAGTACAATTGGCAAACGCGGCGGGTGTGTTCGCCCCTCAATCTCATCCAACTCGGTATGGCAAACCCCGCAGGCAGAAACCCTGATCAAAATCTCATTCGCTGATGGGATGGGATCTGGCAGTTCTGTCAGTTCCAACGGAGCCTGATTTTCTTCGAGTCCGCAGAGTTCATTCAAGACCATTGCTTTCATTTTTTTCCTGGCTGCGCAGAGCGGTCTGCATAGAAAGGTAACCGGTGAGGATGCCGTCCTCGTAGTTGAAAAGAGCGTCTGTGGATAGTTCCGGAAAATCCTGGGGGTTGCGGATGTCTTCCGGAGTTGCATCCGCTACAAGTTCGCGGGCAACTTTGAGAACTTTGGACCGCTGCTGATCAACCATTTCCTGAATCAGTTGTGCAATTGAGGATGTGTCACTCGGCATTTCTGCATTTCGAATTTTGTTAATTTTCCATCCCGTCTTTGGTCATAATCCGCAGTTTAGCACGCAACTTGAGTATTGTTTTTGAGCGGATTTGTGATACCCTGGACTCTATTACACCCAGAATTTCTCCTATTTCCTTCAAGTTCATTTCTTCTTCATAATACAGAGCCAGCACCATCTGTTCCCGTTCCTCCAGTTGACCAATTGCTTCAGCCAATTTGGTTTTCATCTGCTGCAATGACAGTATGGAAAAGGGATCTTTTTCTCCAGGTTTAGACAGGATTTCCAGTAAACTGACACTGTCTTCCTCATTGGAGTAACCTTTGAATTCTTCAATGGATATTAAAGGGGTGGGGCTGGCCTTGCGGATGAATTCGTAATATTCATCCATACTCATTTTCATCTGCCCTGCCATTTCCTGGTCACTGGGTTCACGGCCAAGTTCAAAAGACAGTTCCCTCCATGCAGAGCTGTGTTTATTGGTGTCGGCACGAACCGAACGCGGCACCCAGTCCATTTTACGCAGTTCATCAAGAATTGCCCCTTTGATGCGGAATTCAGCGTATGTTTTAAACTTAACATCTCTGGTGGGATCGAACTTATCCACTGCATCCAAGAGCCCAATCATACCAACTTGATACAGTTCTTCCTGGTCTACTCCTGGTGGAAAACGGGCGGCCATTCTAGTCACAACTCTTTTGACAAGCGGGGCATGTTTTATGAGTTGATCTTCCCTGCTCTGCTGAGTTTTTTCAGTATAGGGATTTTGCTTGGTGGGCATGATATTTACTCATTCCTCAGGTTCCGGAAATGTTCAGCAGTAAATCTACCATACGTTCCTTTGAGGCCACCTCAATATCTTCTGGAACTTTTTGTCCTACTGTCAAATAGGAGAGCGGTTTTTTGAAACGAATTGCATGGTTGAAGAGCGAACCGTAGGAAGCACTTTCATCAAGTTTTGTAAAAATAATGCTGTCAATTGGCATGCAGCCGAATTTCCTTGTTACTTCACTCATGTCACTGTCTTTGCTTGTTGCACTCAGAACCAGGGCATTATGTATCCGACCGCGTTCGTCAAATATTTCACGCATTTCATACAATTGCTTTTCGTTACGCTGAGAGCAGCCGTCAGTGTCAATAATGATTGAATCATAATCCTCATAGCTGTCAATAAGCGGTTCATTTCAGCTTTATCTTTAGCAACACTGAACGGTGCCTTGATTTTTTTAGCAAAAGAGCGAATTTGTTCAGCTGCAGAACTATGGTTTGTATCAACAGAAATCAGGGCTACTTTTCGTTTGTATTTCAACATTTGTTCAGAGGCTATCTTTGCTACAGTAGTTGTTTTACCAACTCCGGTCGGTCCAAGCAGCGCAACTATTTTTTGTCTTGGTTTGAGACCTTCCATGCCCCTGGTAATTTTGATGATTTTCATCAGCATTCGGGCAATGAAAATTTTTACATACGCAAAATTTTCTATATCCTCTGCGGTCATGTTTAGCTGTGCTTCCATAACCAGGCGTCTCGAAAATCTTTCTTCGAGACCGCTGAATTTCATTTGCTGATAAAGCAACAGCAGATTTTCAGGCAGATCCGGTTCTGCAATACCGCCTGTTCGTGAAGCCAAAATGTGCATCATGTGCCGCATTTCTCCAAGCTCATGTTTTAATTCGCCTATTAAATGCTTGTCTAAACCGTTAGACTGACTGCTCAAATCTCCTAAAGTAATCCTGATTCCCTGAAGATCTTTTTGAATTGGGAGCATCATCTTCCGTGTTTCATCTGTAATTGAAAGCACAGATTTGTTACGCGGTGTAAGGAAAGTGTCAGCCAATACTGTTTCAGAAGCTTCAGCGCTGCCNCTGTATGTCTCAAGTGCCTTGGTAGTAGGAACAGATCTGCTGTCCTTTTTCTTTTCACTGGCGGAGGCAGTCACTTCCAGCATAGTTTTGCCGAACAGCCCAAAAGCACCCGTGTTCTCTTTAACTTGTCGGGTTGAAACGATCATTGCGTCAGATCCCAGGTCCTGCTTGATGAATTTCAGAGCCTCTTTGATATTATTTACGCGGTAACGCTTCAGATTCATAAGATTGCCAGATTACAAATTTTGTTTTAAATTTAATTTTTTCAGCCCTGAAGACCTGAAACTGTGCTTAATTATTATTGACCTAACCACTCAACTCTACAACACCAAGAGCTTCTATACGTACATCCTGAGCCACCTCATTATGAGAGAGTACCACAAGATTAGGAATGAAACGTTCCACAAGTTTTTTAACATGAGGGCGTATCAGCGGTGAACAAAGCAGAAGAGGCTGATAATTGTTGATGGTAAATTGTTCTATCATCCCATCGATACCATTTATAATCGCCTGTGCCATGTTTGGATTCAAGCCAAGATATGCACCCTGTCCGGAATCCTGAATTGCAGTAGCAATTTGATTCTCTAAATCCTGGTTCATTGTAATCAAAGGCAGCAAACCGTCCGGAGTTTGATATTGTCTGGTAATCTGCCGCGAAAGACTTTGTCGGACATGTTCGGTCAGCAAATCAGGATCTTTAGTAATCAGAGAAACATCTGCAAGAGTCTCGAGCACAGTATGAAGGTCGCGGATAGAAACAAGTTCTTTGAGCAAATTCTGCAATACTTTCTGCACCACTCCTAATGATAGCAGTGATGGGATCAATTCTTCAACAACTTTTGGTTCAGATTCAGCATGAGAGTCAATTAATTTCTGAGTTTCCTGACGACCAATAAATTCAAAAGCATGATTCTTCAGGACTTCCGTCAAATGAGTTGCCAAAACAGTAGGCAGGTCAACAACTGTATAGCCGGCAAATTGGGCGCGCTCCTCATCTTCTTCTGCAATCCAGATTGCCGGTAATCCAAATGCCGGTTCCACTGTATCCACACCTGGAATCTCCTCATCTACATCTCCGGTTTTCATGGCAAGGTGATGTCCCATCATCAATTCATTGCGGGCAATCTCAATTCCTTTTATCGTAATTGAATATTCTCCGGGAGATAGTTCAAGATTGTCTTTGATGTGTAGCGGAGGAACGATGTAGCCGAAATCCAATGCTATTTGACGACGTATAGCCTTGATCCGTTTAAGCAGTTCACCATCCTGCTCTTCATCAACAAGCGGGATCATACCGTAACCCAGTTCCAGGCCAAGTATATCAATCGGTAGAAGTGATTCGATATCTTCCGGTTCTTCACTTATTTCTTTCTGGAGACGTGCTTGTTCTTCCTGATGCTCATCCTCTGAAATTTGCACATTTGAACGTTTACTTACTTGTGCCAGACTGAAAGTGAGAATCGCGAGCAGCATAAATGGAACTATAGGCAGACCCGGAATTAACGAAAAAGAGACCAACACCGCAGATACAACATAGAGCGCTTGAACATTACTGAAAATCTGTGTATGCAAATCCACAGATATTTTATTATCACCGGAAGCTTTAGTGACCGCAATACCGGCCGCAATGGAAATAATCAGTGCAGGTATTTGTGAGACAAGTCCATCACCAATGGTTAAAGTTGCATAAGAATCAAATGCGTCTCCGACAGACATGTCGAACTGGGTGACTCCAACCAGCAGACCACCTAAAATATTAATTGAGGTTATTATCAGGCCCGCAATTGTGTCGCCACGCACAAACTTGCTTGCACCGTCAAGGGCACCAAAATAATCTGACTCACGCTGGATGGTTGAACGGCGTTGACGGGCTTCGTCTTCATCGATCAAGCCTGCGTTTAAATCCGCATCAATCGCCATCTGCTTTCCAGGCATGGCATCCAAAGTAAAACGTGCGGCAACTTCCGCAATACGACCTGTACCTTTTGTGATAACAACAAAGTTAATGATAACCAGAATCAGGAAGATGATGATTCCGACAATTTGATTCCCGCCGACTACAAATTCGCCAAAAGAATTGATTATCGTTCCTGCAGCACCCGGTCCCTGATGGCCTTCAAGCAGGATTAGCCTCGTAGAAGCTACATTGAGAGAAAGACGGAAAATAGTTGCAATTAGCAGTACTGAAGGGAAAGAGGAAAACTCAAGAGAGCTTTTGGTAAATAACGCTACAAAAAGAATGAGTACACCGACTGTGATGCTTAAAGCAAGGAGTAGATCCAGTATTACCAGTGGCAGAGGAACCACCATTATCAGAAGTATCGACATCACGCCTGCAGCGAGAACGACATCTGACTTACTGACTATATTATTTAGGGGAATGCTTGCTGCGGCCACCGGTCATCCATTACCAAGAAGGTCGTTAAAATTACTGCGTCTCAAAACTGAAACGCTCGGATGTGCCTGTTGCAAATACTGCTCCAAAAACAANTATTGAAAAATATTCTACTTAACCTGGGTGAATCANTTTTGAGGGGAGNTGNACTGCTAAAACTTTATCTCTTCCGGAGGCGGTAAACGAAGGCCAGAATTTCTGCAATTGCTTTATAAAATCGTTCCGGGATATCATCNCCGATTTCTACATTTGCATATAAATCGCGGGCTAGTTCCGGTCGTTCAAGGATGGGAACATTATTTTCACGGGCAACTGTCCTCATTCGCAGGGCTAAATGGTCAGCCCCTTTTGCAATCACTTCTGGAGCTGTCATGACATCCCTGTCATAAAGGATGGCTACAGAAAAGTGGGTTGGATTGACGATCACCGCATCTGCTTTCGGAACTTCCTGCATCATTCTTGCGTTGGACATCTCCCGCTGAATCTGACGTATTCTTGCTTTAAGCTGCGGGTCTCCTTCTGTTTGTTTGGTTTCATCTTTGACTTCCTGTTTTGTCATCATCAATTGTTGCTCATGATGCCAGCGTTGGTAAAAATAATCAAAAATGGCAATTGCCACAAGTGCCAGAACTATCTTGCCTGCAACTTCTGCTACCACAGTAAAATTGTATATGAGAATGGACTCTGGAGTTGAAACAGATAGTCCATTTAATTCAGTGATTTTATCAATGTAGGTTAAATAGCCGACAAAACCTACTATGATCAGTTTTGCCATACTCTTGAGAAAATCTGCCAGTGACTGTGACGAAAAAAGTCGTTTGAGGCCAGTCAATGGACTTATTTTGTTAAACTTGGGCGAGATTGCTTTGAAGGTAATCATGGACTCCGACCTGCAGAACGGAAGCAAATATTCCAGCAAATATAATTACTGCTGCAAAAGGTGCAAATGCAGGAAGAATTATGGAAAGAATTTCTCCCGATAATGTAAAAATGATGTCGATTGATAATTCTTCACTTTGCGCCAGGTCCCGAAAAATTTGGGACATTAGTTGCCGCATTGCATCAAGAATTATGGGACTGGTGGCAACAAGGGTCAGCACGATCCCGGCAAGCAAAGCTGCAGAAGACAGTTCCTTGCTAAAGGCTACTTGTCCTTCTTCTCTCGATTCCCTACGCTTTTTTTCCGTTGGAACTTCGGTTTTTTCCTGACCTTCTTGTTCTGCCATTTGTCTTCAAGAATCTGATGCTGTTAACTGTAATGTTTAATACAAAACGAATGTGCATTGGGTCGTTCTAACAAAAAAATACTGTTGTAATTTCATTATTTCCTAATCAACCACCCAGCAACTTGATGGCTTCAAAATATTGTGTGTCAAGCTTCTCAAACATTTGATGTACTGCCTGTGCAAAAAAGGGCATTCCGAAAAACAGAAACAGAAAACCAAGCATTAATGTCAGGGGAAAACCGACTACAAATACTTGAATTTGCGGCACTGAACGTGCCAGAAGTCCAACAACGGCATTTGCGAGAAAAAGAGCCACAATCAGAGGTGCTCCGATCTGCAATCCGATAACAAAAACACTTGCAGAAAGTTCAGTTAGATTTTCAACTAAAGGCCTGCTGATACTTGCACCTCCCGGAGGGAGAACCGAGTAGCTCCTGACCAGAGCCTGAAGAACAATCAGGTGACCGTCCATTGCTAAAAATATTAGTGTAGCAGTTGTATTTTCAAATCTTCCAACTAGAGATATTTGCTCCTGTGACTGCGGGTCGAAGACATTGGCCATACCCAGTCCCATTTGAAATCCAATGACTGTTCCTGCAAATTCGACTGCTCCAAACAAAAAACGGGCAATTATGCCCAGGACCAGACCAATCAACATTTCGCTGGCAATGAGCATAATGTAATGATCTGGACGATCCGGATAAACAGTGATCAGTGGAATAAAAGGATAGAGAATCAGTGCCAGCATGAGACTCAGAACTACCTTGATTTGGGGTGGAATATTTGAACTGCCAAAGACCGGTGCAGTAGAGATTATTCCACTGACTCGTACCAGTACCAGAATAAAAGCCAGTAGCTGACTGGCATCATAACTCAGCAGATTGGCCATAAAGTACAGGAATTAACAAGCCGCAAAACACGGCACTTGTTACATAGGATTATTATTAATAGACACATAAAAACGAGATTCTGCATCCCTTTTTAAGGTGTTCAGGCAGGTTTTATTTGACAGTTTATTCGATAAACTCAGAGCACTGAGTGCATAGAGAAATCAATCATCAACTAATATTTGACTGGAGTAATCTGCACGGGAAAATGCATTCTGCGCAAGTCGGCTGCGTTCTTCATTTGACTGACAATTGATACACATTCTTGCCAGGGGAACAGCCAGCAGCCGTTTCTTGGAAATTGCCTCGCCGCATTCGTCGCAGTATCCGAAGTCATCTGATTCAATTCGTTTAAGGGCAATCTCAATTCCTGTAAGTCTTGCCTGTTCTCTATCCTGCAGTAACAGATCCAACTCCCGTTTCTGTTCTTCTACAGAAGAATCGATGGCGTCGCCAATATCCTTATTTATTTCGGTTTTATTTTCTTTTTTCTCCTGAATCCCGGAGAGTAGTGCCGCCTTCTCTTCCAATAACAGGCGCTTTATATCTTCCATGACAGCTTAATTATTTGTTAGTATTACATGTTGGGGTAAACACCATTATTATTACGTACAGTCAAATTTAAGCAAATTCTTTCTGCAAAATCAAATCCAATTAAAGCTTTTCTGAAGATAAAGCAAAAATATATTTTTTGTATGAACAAAACCAGACCATAATTAAACCTCCGGACAACTGTTCCTGCCGGCAATACACTGGTTCAAAAGGCTTCTTTTGCAAAAATTATTATAATTAAATGCGTGAGTAAAAAACCGGCTTTTGCATTGCACTTGCGCCAGAAAAAACAACTTGTCATAATAATGACTCACTGTGTTTGGAGAATTTTGTGAAAATGATGTTTAATTATTGTTTAAATTAAGTATCGTGTCCTCTTAATTGTTCAACAGGATTTTGATAAAATGAAAGAATTAGGATCAGGTATATAATAGTGAGAAGACTTGCGGAAAATTGTAATATTTGCGGTAAAGTGATTTCACGTTTCCAGGCACATAAAATGATTTGCCAGCGCTGCAAAGAAGTTGTTTGCCGCCAATGCCTTGTGGATGTATCACATATAAAAACCAATTGGAATATTTGTCGAAAATGTGAAGGAGCTTATAACTGATGCAGCAGATAAATAATAAGTGCAGTAAATCAATTTTTATTTGTTGCCTTTACATGACTGGATTTATGCTGACTGAAACTGCAATTTTCGGTCAGGAAAGCTACCTCAGTGAATTGCTGCCGGGTACCGAGTCTTCATTTCAGCACTTGAATTTGGAGAGTTCTAAAATAACAGGGAAGAGCCATTTCCGCTACGAAACATTGATAAAGGAAGGAACCCGGTTCGTTGTTGAAAAAAATGAAAACACAAAGACTGATGGCGAAGTTTTTACCCGGAAGACGCTCTGGTTTGATGCAGATTCCGGTATTCCAAAATGGTATGAGGAAGAGGATTTGCGAAAGGAGTTCCGGATAACAAACAGCTATACCGGACAAATCATGCACACCAGACTAGTAGAAGACGGGCAGATTCTGGAGTTTAAAACAAACTTGAGCGCCGAAAATGCGGTTCCTTTTGAGGTCGTTATTTTTTTTCTGCGAAAATATTTAAAACAAATTCTGCAGACCAAAAAATTTTCCTTCACCCTTTTTATCCCGCTGCTGGCCATTGAGTTGGAAAAAAAAGGATTCCCACGTACAATGAGCATGATCAGCATGTGGGCTGAACCACAGGGAAAAATCAGAATGGACACTCCGCTTGGAGTCATGAATGCACACACGATTCTGGTTTCGCCGCAATCCGGATTGTTACGCGCCCTTCTGCCTCGGGAAAAAACTCATTTTGAATTTACCTTTGCAGCAGCCTCTCCCTACCATCTGCTGCAGTTCAAAGCAGGAAAAACCAGACACGTTCTGACCAGTCTCATTCTGCCAGAATAATTTTGAACAGAAAATCTCTGCGGTCCCGAAAATTGTAGAAATTCTGTCATCAATTTTTGGAGAGCAGGCTGGCGGTTAATCTGAATATTCTGCTTCAAGTGAACTTCCTGCGTCAATAAGGTGCTGCATTTTACGTCTCCAGACAATTCCCTCGCTGGCCCAGCGGATGACAACCCGGACAAATTCTCGACCAAAACCGAGCTTACGGCCAATGTGCAGAAGATAGTCGATTTCGTTTGCACCAAGGACATTGTCAACAGAAATAACTGAGGTCAGGTCGATGAATATTTTCACTTCCATTTCTCTCGTTGCACCGGGAAAACGGTCTAATTCCGGAAGCTTTTGGTCTTTCACGGCCCGCATCATGTTATTCACTTCTGTCTCAGAGGGTAAAAAAGCGAGAGCCCGTTCAAGGTATTCAAGCTCCTCGGGAGCAACTGAACCATCGGATGTTATTGCACCGCAGATCGCATAGGCAAGCCACTGCTTCTGGTCGTCTTCCAGCAGTTCCGGTTGTAAACCGGATGTTAATTGAGATTCCATTTTTTCCTTAGCTGACTTAAAATAAAGAGTAGAATTCTTTTCACTAACCTTATTAACTGAGTTTTCCGCAAAGCGCAAGAAAATGAGTTTAAAATTCCTGATTTTTTCTCATTGAAGAACAAGTTAATGTTAATTATTTTATTCTCAGACCATAATTAAATGCTGAAAACAGCATATCCCGTCCTGACAGAAACTGCTCTTTCATTGATGTTCTGAAAGATCTGGTTTAGAATGAATTCTGCTGCAAGGTGATATTCCTGTGCAAATTCCTGTTTTGAGATCAAATAAAAAAATTATTAATTCCTCATGTTTCAATCTGTTTACACTGAGAACATTCTTATTTTCCTGCAAAAATAAGTATGAACCAAGTATCTGTTTACGTTCTTGACATCAGCGTGCTGCTTTGTGCACCGGGAGCTCTTTTCGAGTTTCCGGATAAAGAGATTGTAATTCCAGTCACAATTCTTGAAGAACTGGATTCACTGAAGCTGGATTTGGGAGAAAAAGGGCGCTCTGCTCAAATTGTCAGTCAAATGTTAGATGAATGCCGGCAATATGGTAGTTTAGTAGAAGGTATTTCCCTGCCGAATGGAGGAAAATTACGAATTGAGCTTACAGAACCAGAATCGGGTTTGCTGCCGTACAGCCTCAATTTGAAACGAATTTCCAACAGAGTCCTGGCTGTTGCCTGGATGTTGAGTCAAAAAAACAAGGACCTTATCCTTGTTTCACAGGACGAAAATTTACGAACAAAAGCTAACACACTCAATGTTCCAACACTTTCATACAATGGGCAAAGACCGAATGACTCAAACCTGTATGCTGGAATTCGTCAAAGTGAGGTCAGCAAACAAAAATTAAGGAGCCTCGGTAAACAGTCTTATATTTCTCCGGAAGAGGTTTTTTCAGATCAAAATGAAATTTGTGAATTTTATCCGAATGAAGGCCTTCTTTTAAGCTGCACCGATGTTCCAGATGAACAGATATTAGCTACATATCAGCAGGGTAAGAAGAAGTTCGAACTGGTTCCCAAAGAACAGGGTGTTTGGGGCATCAGGCCTCTGAATCCTGAACAGCGCCTTGCACTGGCCTTGCTGATGAATCCAAAGATTTCTGTGGTAACACTGAGTGGAATATCTGGAACTGGGAAAACTTTACTGGCTCTTGCTGTCGGTTTGCAGCAATTAATGGTGGACAATATTTACTCACGTATGCTGGTTTCACGCCCTATATTCCCAATGGGACGTGACCTGGGTTATCTTCCGGGTGATACTCAGGAAAAACTTGCTCCGTGGATGCAGCCGATTTTTGACAATTTGGAATTACTGATCAATAATCCTGCTTCAAAAAATGGTTCAAAGCATGACCGTTACAATGAGTTGATGGATCGTGGAATGCTGGTTGTTGAGCCGCTGACTTATATCCGGGGACGTACAATTCCAAATCAGTACATGATTGTTGACGAAGCCCAAAATTTGACTCCACATGAAATGAAGACGATATTAACACGTGTTGGTGAAGGAACTAAAATCGTTTTAACAGGTGATCCAAACCAAATAGACAATTCAGAAGTTAATCTTTCTTCCAACGGACTAAGCACACTGGTTGAGCGTTTCAAAGAATCCCCGTTGGCAGGACATGTACGCTTTACAAGTGTTGAACGCTCACCGCTGGCTGAATTGGCGGCAACTGTTTTGTGAATAATCTGGAATCTGAAAATCTGGTTAAGAAAAATAATGAATATGCGAATTTTGAATTTTCTTTAGATTTTCATGGACAAAACACTTAATAAATCCATCTGCTTTTGTTATAATTGGTAACTGAAACTTTAAATAAGAAACTTGTAACCTTAAATCTTCCATGTCATTAAACTGGAATTTTGAACCTCCTCCTCCTTCTGAATTTGCAGACCGTGAAGTCCGTTTAACCGGTTCTCATTTATCCGGAAAGCAAATTGCTTTGCTGATAACCGGAAGCATAGCTGCTTATCGAATGCCGGATCTGATTCGTGATTTCCGCAGGGAAGGTGCGGATGTAGTTGTTTATGCAACGACTGAAGGATTACGTTATGTTGCCAGGGAGGCTCTTGAATGGTGTTCACAAAATCCCGTCATTGAAGGCTTTACTTCGGATGCAGAACATTTGAGTGACTCCACACCTTTCGATGCCTTCGTTGTTGCTCCTGCTTCGTACAACACATTGAATAAGGCGTCTTTGGGAATTGCAGATTCTGTGGTCACTGCAGCAATTGCTGCAGCCCTGGGTAGAATGGAACGACAAGGAATTCCTGTCCTGTTTGCCCCGGCAATGCACGGTGCAATGCATAACAGTATCTTAACCCGTTCAATGCGGACTTTGCAGGAAATGGGCGTTACCTTGATTCCACCGCACCAATCTCATGGAAAAAACAATCTTGCTCCGCTGGAGCTAATTGTAGCTGCAACAATCCGGGCACTCAGCGAGTCGCCGCTTCGCGGAAAATCTTTGCTGATCACCGGGGGGCCAACTCCTGTTCCGGTGGATAATATCAGAAGGATCACGACACGTTTTACAGGTGCTCTTTCCATCCAATTGGCCCGTGAAGCATGGATGCGCGGTGCGGCAGTTGAATTGATTCTCGGCAAGGGAAGCCGCTCTGCTCCGGAATATATAAAAGCAAAAACCGCAGCAACTTTTGAGGATTATAGAAGAACCTTAAATGAATCGCTGCAGGAAGGAAACTATGATTGGGGAATTTTTACAGCTGCAGTTGCAGATTTTCAGCCGGAATCAGTTTTTGAAGGAAAACTTCCCAGTAATCAGAAACAATTAAGTTTGAAACTGGTACCGACTGTAAAGGTGATTGAAGAAGTTCGTCAGCATTTCCCTGAACTGAAAATGGTCACCTTCAAGTATGAAGAAAATATTTCTCATGAAGAACTGATGGAGATTGCAAAAAACCGTTTGTCTGAGAAGGGCGGTTCTCAACTGGTTGTGGCTAACCGTGTAGAAGAATTCAAACAGGATGGAACACAGGTGGCATGGCTGCTGGAATCAAAACAGGAACCTCAAAAACATATTGGCAAAAAAGATATTGCAAACGCAATACTTGACCGCATTGAACTTACTGCATGAAACTTTTGATGTAAGATTCTGTATTTTCCTGCGACCTAAAATATACGGCAATCTGCTTCAACAATTCACACCAAAACCAACAAACAACTCTCAACACTCAAAGAATCCCCATGGTTGATCGCTGGGCCAACACAGTCGTGCATCCGACAATGGATGACATAGCAAATTTTGTCCCCCGCCAAATTTCTGCCAACTCTATTACGTTCATTGGTTTCGGAATTGGGCTCTTAGCTGTACCTTTGCTTTGGCTAAAACTCTATCCTGCAGCACTGGTCCTGATTTTGGTCAACCGTTTTTTCGATGGACTTGACGGTGCAGTTGCCCGCAGAAACGGTGTTACTAATTTAGGTGGATACCTTGATATCACCTGTGATTTTATTTTTTATTCTGCAGTAATTGTAGGNTTTGCNCTGGCCAGTCCGGAGAATAACNGTTTGACAGCAACTTTTTTAATNTTTTCATTNATCGGCACCGGGACCTCTTTTCTGGCTTTTGCAGTCATTGCAGAAAAACACGGAATATCTTCTGCAGCACATGGACAAAAAGCTTTTTTTTATCTGGGAGGTCTGACTGAAGGGACAGAAACGATAATATTTTATATCATCATTTGCCTGTTTCCGGAGTACTTTCCAATTCTGGCAGTAGTGTTTGGAGGTCTCTGTTGGATCACTGTTGTCGGCCGTTTTGGTTCAGCTTATTCTTTGTTGCGCTAAAAGGAAATAACCGAAACCACTCTGCACTTCGCCCTGAATGACAATTCATAATAATTTAAATTTTTACAAGCCATTCATGGTTTGACAAACAACTTACGGGGAACATTCGCCAGAGTTTCCACACCAGAATCTGTGATAACAATGCTTTCGGTTGTTTCCAATCCCCAATCGTCAAACCAAAGTGCAGGCATAAAGTGAAAGGTCATGTTTGGTTCCAACACCGTTTTGTCGCCTTTGCGGAAACTGACCGTCCGTTCGCCCCAATCCGGAGGGTAGCTTAATCCGATGGCATATCCGCAGCGGCTTTCTTTTTCATAACCATATTTTGCAATTGTTTTGCGCCAAGCCGCTTCAATATCTTCCGCGAAGTTGCCGGGTTTTGCTGCTTCCAAACCTGCTTCAATTCCTTCCAGAACAGCCTTTTCAACATCTAAATACTTTTGCGGCGGCTGGCCCAAATAAATGGTGCGGGAAAGCGGACAATGATAGCGCCGGTAACATCCGGCAATTTCAAAAAAAGTTCCGGAGTTGTTCGGAATTGGTTGATCGTCCCAAGTCAAGTGCGGAGCCGAGGCATCTGCGCCGGTTGGAGTCATTGGTACAATCGCCGCATAATCTCCGCCCCCGTCTTCTGTACCTGTAATTCCCGAATGATAAATTTCTGCTACCAAATCATTTTTACGCATGCCGGGTTCCATCACTTCAAAAATACGTGCGTGCATTTTTTCCACAATCCTCGCCGCTTTGCGCATGAATTCCAACTCTCTTGGAGATTTCACGGTGCGCTGCCAATTGACTAGTCCGGTTGAGTCAACAAAATTTGCCTGTACTAAATTTCTCTGCAAAGATTCCAGACAGGATGCAGAAAAATAATAATTGTCTTTTTCTACTCCAATTGTTTTTTGTGCCCAGTTCTTTTCAGTGAGAATCTCGCTTAAATAATCCATCGGATGTTTCTCGGGATTCTGCACATAATCATCCGGATAACCAATGATATTTTCGTGCTGCATGAACACCGTGAGTTTTGCTCCGTTGGTGTCCATTCCACGTCCATACCAAAACGGTTCACCCTCCAACGACAGTACCACGCACTGATGCACATAAAACGACCAACCGTCGTAACCGGTCAACCATGCCATGTTGGACGGATCCGTGACGATCAGTACTTCAATATTTTTTTCATCCATACTTTTCCGCACCTTTGAAATGCGGATTTCGTATTCTTCTTTTTCAAATGCGGGCATATTTCCCTTTGTTCAAGAGTTGTTTTGGTGAATTCTTCAAGACTGTGTCAAGAGAGCTGAAATGTAATGCCCGTAGAGTGTCCGTAAAGAAGACGTCAAAAAGTCTTCTTTCAGCAGATAACAAATCACATTTTTGCTGGAAGGAATTATTTCAGTTTCCGGAGGACTGATGCTTTCTGGAGCCGACTTGTCAAAGACAACTGAAATCGTGGCCCAGCCGTTTTCTTTGCGCAGTGCACCGTATTTATTCTGCAGTTCCTTTACTCTGCTTTCCAGATAAACATCATTTTTCAGCACAAATCGGTTCTCATCAACACGAATCAGTTCCGGAACCAATTTGTCTGCATCCGTTTCGGCTTCAAATTCAATCAGGCTCATTTCATCACGATGCGCAAGTGCGACCTGAATGCTATCTTCGGCTGCAGTCCCGTGAAAAATAGTAGTACCGGGGGCATTGCTGAAAGTGTTGCGGGCAACAATCGTGGTTTGAGTTTGCAATGCTGCTTTGATTGCCCTCGGATGGATGACTTTACTGCCTTCGTTGGCCATACTGAGGATTTGTGATGCACTGACTGCATCCATAAAATCCGCCTCAGAAATTTGACACGGATCACAATTTGCGATTCCATCAACATCCGAATATATTTCCACCTTTTCTGCTTTCAAGGCAGAGGCCAACGCAACCGCGCTCGTATCACTGCCGCCGCGGCCCAGCGTACGCACATCTCCTTCGGCAGTTGCTCCCTGAAAACCTGCCACGACCGCAATTTTTCCTGCCTTTAATGCGCTTCTGATTCGAGACGGATTGATTCCCAAGATTTCAGCGTTTCCTGGATTGTCATCTGTTAATATTCCTGCCAGACTGCCCGTGAAGGCTTGTGCCGGCAATCCGTTTTGACTGAGCAAGTGGGAAAAATATGCAGAACTCAGGATTTCTCCAATACTCATCACTGAATCCAACTCTGCCGGATTTACCGGTTCACCAAGATCTTTCAGCAGAGAAATCAAAGTATCGGTTGCATAAGGCTCCCCTTTGCGTCCCATTGCGGAAACCACCACAACTACCTGCTTGCCGGACTCAGCATGGCTGCGGATATGTTTAATTGCGTGGGCTCGTGATTCTTCACTGCGGACACTGGTTCCGCCAAATTTCATCACGATGATTGAATCAGTGGAACCTTTATTCTTCTTCATATTTACTCGGATTATTTATTAAATCTACGGAACCCTCACCAAATTTCTTTTGACAAGTTCCTCTGCAATTTGGACTGTATTCAGTGCAGCTCCTTTACGCAGATTGTCGGAAACACACCACATGTTCAGTGCATTATCTGTAGAAAAATCCCGGCGGATTCGTCCAACAAAAACCGCATTTTTTCCTGCAGCATTGATTGCCAGTGGATAAACATTATTTCCTGGATCGTCTTCAAGTTCAATTCCTGGAGATGCTTCCATCAGTGTTTTGATATCTTCTACTTCAAAGGCTTTTTCAGTTTCAATGTTCAGGCTTTCACTGTGACTTGTAGCAACAGGTACCCTGACAGTAGTGGCAGTCATTTTGATTTTTGGATCCAGGATTTTTGCAGTTTCCAGAATCATTTTCATTTCTTCTTTGCTGTATCCGTTTTCCAGAAATACATCAATGTGCGGCAAAACATTGAAAGCAATCTGATGCGGATAAACTTCGGCCTGCATTTCCTTTCCATTTGCAAAGGCATGAGTCTGTTTCTGCAGTTCCTCAACTGCAGCCTGTCCAGAACCGCTGACGGCCTGGTAAGTACTAACGATCACACGTTTGATTTTGTATGTGTCGTGAATCGGTTTGAGCGCCACGAGCATTTGAATTGTAGAACAATTTGGGTTTGCAATTATTCCGCAATGATTTTCCAATGCATCCGCATTGACTTCCGGAATGACCAGGGGATGTTCCTGTGACATTCTGAAAGCAGTAGAATTGTCGATTACCACGCAGCCCCTTTTAACTGCTTCAGGAGACAATTCAAGCGATGCTCCTTCACCGGCACTCATAATNGCGATATCAACGCCNGAAAAAGCATCCGCGTTTGATTCCGCGACNGTGTATTCTTNACCACGCCATTTGACTTTTGTACCAGCGTTTTGTGCAATATCGAGCAGGACTAGATTTGCGATTGGCAGATCACTTGTTTCCAGAATACCGCGCATTTCGGTTCCGACATTTCCCAGGGCGCCGACTACTGCAAAAGTATATTGTTTCATCATTTCTTCAGCAAATCCTTTTTTTCTTGTATGTAATTTTTTAGATCAGTTGAGTTTATAAAAACTGAAGCCAAGTGGCAAGTGGGTTATGTCAATCTGTCAGCAGTTTTTTGNAGATAATTCTTAGTGCATAAAGCACTTTTTTTTAGGCTCTGATATGTATATAATTAATCCAACTGAGTTTAGGTTAAACTTTTTAAGCTGACTCGGAACATGTGTTGCATAAAAAGATTGTGCTTTTTATAAATTTGCACTCAGTGTTATGAAATTCACTCTGGGTTGCATTTCCAACGATCCAGCAGGTTCAAGTGTTTGATTTTCAGAATTATCATTGGAAACTGACTGCATTTTCCATCATTTCAATTTTATTATTTGTTGGTTGTGCCGCAGAAAATGAGGGTTCAAGTTCTTCTTCAAGTTCTGCTTTCAATATCGGGGGGACTGTAACAGGTCTCTCAGGTGTTTTGATCATTCAAAATAACAGTGGAGATGATACTGTTGTTAAACAAACCGGATCGGAAGATGTCAGTTTTACTTTCAAGACCAGTATCAGTTCCGGAAGTGCATATAGTGTTTCGGTAAAACTGCAGCCCAACACACAGACCTGTACCGCTTCAAATGCTTCCGGTACAACTTCTCAGAACATTTCAAATATAACAATTGCC
>JGI24818J35693_1000012_pt1 | contig 22166 bp, 14 predicted proteins | sample METZYME_3_550m_FD_35693 | JGI IMG/M metagenome (IMG submission 35693) | reverse complement strand
TCTGCAATAGTGCTGCCTGAAATAATATACTTGATCATAATACGATTTCCATCAAGCTTCCATTTCCATTCTGGATTATTTATCATAATCCTACGGACATTTTCGTTGAACAAGGCTCTGACTTTAGATTCATCATCTCCCATTAGATCAAACTTTTTTGAAAAATCATCATCAGAGACAAAATTGATATCATCTTCATCCGGAGCAATACTGTCTATAAATTCAGATGTAGGTTCTACCTTGCACTTTGGAAGGTCTAACTCATTTGATCGGTAATATATTACACGATAGTAATCAACATTATTTTTTCCTCTTGAGACCCTTTCTTGTGAGACCATAATGTATGGTTCAGCTGATTCTTCAGTTGAAATAATATCTGACAGTTTTGAACCGAGGAATAAAGATCCGTAGAAATACCTGGGGATCGAGTCAGGTTTTACCTGAAGTTCAGAAAGCCCTTCCATCTTCCGGATGGTATTCCTAAAAGGCACATAGTAGTCCCGCACTCGTTTTTGATACACCAGCCATGAAAAATAAAATAAGTTCTTTTGAGGAGGAAACGTCTGGTTTTTAATACCCAGGTCATTAGAAATGGCATTCAACTTTTCATACCGTTCTACATCTTTTTTGGTTAACTGACCAAAAATCCACATAAAAATTGTAACTATAGTAATCGGGAAATGCAGTACTATTATCACGAAGAAAACGAAAAGGACAGGTCCCATGATCGGGTCGGTAATGGTTTGTTCCATATGTATCTAAAATCTTAAAAACTAGTTAACCTGATTTTACGCTTGGGAGTAAAATAAATCCCAAGAGTATTGTGTCATGTTCCAGTCTATGTTTCCAATGAAAGAGCAGGGTAATTGTCGTAAAATCCCAATCGTTATTGTTAACATAATTAATCATTTATTTGCAGAAGATCAATGTCTGTTCATCAGTTAGAAAAAGCCTACAACCCAGCCCTAGTTGAGGATAAATGGTACGAACACTGGCTTGAGAAAAATTACTTCACAGCTGATCCAAGTTCGGAAAAAGAACCTTTTACAATTGTAATTCCTCCCCCGAATGTAACCGGCATGCTCACCGTAGGTCATGTTCTGAATAATACAATTCAGGATATCCTGATCCGTAAGGCGAGGATGGAAGGTAGGGAGGCGTGCTGGATGCCTGGTACGGACCACGCATCTATTGCAACAGAAACAAAAGTGGTCGCCTTTCTGAATGAACAGGGGATAGATAAGAGTGAACTGACCCGGGAAGAATTTTTAAAGCATACCTGGGACTGGAAAGAAAAATATGGCGGAATCATTATTCGCCAGCTAAAAAAACTGGGTTGTTCCTGTGACTGGGAAAAAGAGAGGTTTACCATGGATGAAGGGTATACCCGTGCTGTTCTTTCTGCTTTTGTTAAACTTTATGAAAAAGGGTTGATTTATAAAGGGCATCGCCTCGTGAATTGGTGTCCGGTCTCTAAGTCTGCTATCAGCGATGAAGAAGTGATCCACAAAGAAGTCAATGGACAGCTCTGGTATTTTCGTTACCCCGTTACTGATTCTGATGAATACGTAGTTGTAGCAACGACTCGCCCTGAAACCATGCTGGGTGATTCTGCTGTAGCGATTCATCCAGAGGATGATCGTTACCAGCACCTGATTGGCAAAACGGTTACCCTACCGCTGGTTGACNGGAAAATACCAATCATTGCAGATGAGTATGTAGATCCGGAATTTGGAACTGGCTGTGTGAAAGTGACGCCGGCCCATGATCCAAATGATTTCGCCATGGGTGAGCGGCATGGTCTTGAATTCATCAATGTAATGAATGATGATGGGTCCTTGAACGGCACTGTACCTGAACGTTATTCAGGTTTATCCCGTGAAAAAGCACGGAAAGCTATTGTGGCTGATCTAAAGTCAGAGGATCTTCTGGAAAAGACAGAGGACTATAGCAACAAGGTCGGCTTTTCGGAAAGAGGAAATGTCCCAATTGAATTTTATATGTCAGAGCAATGGTTCATGAAAATGAGCGAACTGGCACAGCCTGCATTAGCTTCGGTTAACACAGGAAAAATCCACTTTCATCCAAAACATTGGACCAAAACCTTTAATCACTGGATGGAAAATATCAAGGACTGGTGCATTAGTCGTCAATTATGGTGGGGGCACCAAATCCCGGTCTGGTACCATAAAGAAGATAAAACGAAGATCCATGTCTCTGTGGATGGACCGGATGATCCAAAAAACTGGATACGGGACCCGGATGTGCTGGATACCTGGGCCAGTTCCTGGCTTTGGCCCATGGCCGTTCATACCTGGCCTGATGAGGGAGAAAGCCTGGATAAATTTTACCCGACTAATGTATTAGTAACAGGTCCAGACATTATTTTTTTCTGGGTGGCTCGTATGATTATGACAGGGTATGAATTCATGGATGAACGTCCGTTTAAGGATGTTTATTTCACATCCATTCTTCGAGATGAAACAGGACGGAAGTTGAGCAAATCTTTAGGGAACTCACCCGACCCATTTGAATTATTTGATGAATTTGGAACAGATGCGGTCCGTTTTGGGATTATGCTCATGGCTCCCCAGGGTCTGGATGTGCTTTTTTCTAAAGATCGCCTTGAAATCGGCCGGAACTTTATGAATAAACTCTGGAACGCATGCCGGTTTATCCAGATGAATATACCTGAAGAGTGGGACAATGAAATTCAATTCGAGAAAGCTGAATTAGACCTGCCGGAGCAATGGATTTTGAGCAGGCTGTCTATAACAATTCAGGATTACAATCAGCAATTGGATCGATTCCATTTCAATGAAGCAGTAAAGGTTTTATACGAATTCATATGGAGTGACTTCTGCGATTGGTATGTGGAAATCGCCAAAACACGATTTTATGGTGAAGATGATTCCAAAGCAAATATCGCTCGGACTGTTGCCTTAAAATGTATCCGCACTGTTTTGGCCCTGTTGCATCCCTATGCTCCATTTATCACAGAAGAACTATGGAATCATTTTAAACAGGAGGGTGCTTTTGATCTCATTATTTCTCCGTGGCCAAAATCAGATTCTTTACAAAATGAAACCGCAGAAAAGGATATGTCTTTATTGCAAGATGTAATTACGTCCATTCGATCCGTTCGTAGCAGGATGAATGTTCCACCCTCCAAGTTTTTTGATCTGGTGGTCAGGTGCAATGGAAAACAGGAATCGTTTTTAAATGATCACGTGGCTCTGCTCAGATCTTTGGCAAGGATTGAGGATGTCTCTATGGGAGAAACGATCGAAAAGCCAGGTCAATCAGCCACGGCTGTTGCAGGCGGGATGGAGTTGTACATTCCCCTGGGAGGATTAGTAGATTTGGATGAGGAAAAAGCACGAATGGAAAAGCGTAGTTCAGAAATCAATCGCCTTCTTTCAGGTATCAATGAAAAATTATCCAATGATATTTTTCTTGAACGTGCCCCTGAACAAGTCATTGTTAAAGAGCGATCAAACCTTGAAAAATTGACCGAAGAATTAGAAAAAGTGAAGGCAAACCTGGAGATGCTGCAATGAAACAATTATTATCTGTAATAATAGTATCGGCCCTGTTGCTTGGGCAATCGGAGGATGCGACCCTTACAATCTATAAAGATGGTACTGCGCTCATTAAACAGCCCGTTGGCTGGTCCATCCCATCCGGGTACAGTTATGTGACCTGGAGCAGTCTACCCAATGGGATTCATCGCGACACCCCTTTTTTAAATCTTGATGGTGCCGATATCATTTCCCAAAGATTTAATGATAATATATTTACAGGAACAGACTTTTTTAAAGGATTACGGGGAGAAGAAATCCAGGTAAAACCCAAGGATGGAAAACTGGTGAGAGGCACCTTGCTGGAGATTAATGCCGGGTCTGTCACCATAGCACACCAGTCCGGGATCATCACCTTTAATAGAAATGAACTTGAATACCTAGGCAGCAAGAATGAAGAAGTAGATTCGCCAACGTTTAATCCTTTTTTATCTTGGGATCTAAAGTCAAACTCAGAAAAAATTGTAAAAGGGGAGCTGGTTTATAAGTCAAATAATTTTTCCTGGACCACGGTATACCGATTAAAAATGCTCAATGAAGAAAAAGGAGAATTAATCGCAGAAGCTGTTGTTTCGAACAGGTCAGATATGGGTTTTGAAAGTGCAAACCTTCAGTTGGTGGAAGGGCATCTCAATAAAGCAAACGGGAAGCGCCCAAGGCCTGAACGCATGAATCGAGTGGCGGCAATGGCAGTACAAAGCGATGCGATGCCCATGATGGATAAAGAGGAGCTGGGAGATTACCACATTTATTCGTTGAATGATGCACATGATCTGGGTGCAAAAGAAAGTATCACTGTCCGGATGTATGGGCCTCTGGACGTGGGATATACGAAAAAATATGTATTTGAAAATAGTGAACGTCGCCAGAAAGAAGAACCATTAGAAGTTCAACTTACCATGGAAAATACGGAGTCAAACGGTCTGGGTATTTCATTACCTGGCGGTAAGGTAGAGATGTATTCTTTTAAACAATCAAGTGGTTTGGAATATATTGGGGCTGACAATATGGGGCAGGTTCCCAAGGGTCAATCTACCACACTTACATCCGGCCGAGCCTTTGATGTAATTGGGAACCGGAAAGTGCTCAATTATGACCGGCAGCGTAAAAGTGAAGAGGCAGTCATAGAAATCAAAGTAACCAATGCCCGCAATGAGAATGTAAATGTTCTACTGGTAGAGCATATTAATGGTGATTGGATTATTAAAGATGAGTCTCTTAATTACCAGAAAAAAGACGCATCAACGATTCATTTCCCATTATCCTTGAATGCCGGTGAAACAAAAAACGTTTACTATACATACCGGAAAGAATGGAAATAAACCCCTGAGGGCGGAATTATTGGATCTTGCCGCTCCCATCTCAAGTTTAAAAGGAGTTGGCCTCCGCCGAGAAAAAATTCTGAATGACCACGGCATTGGTTCAATTCATGATATTTTGTATTATTTCCCTAGGCGTCACCTGGACCGTACCACCCTGACTCCAATCCGGGATTTTGTACAGGGGGACATTGTAACATTAATTGCTGCTGTAGAGACATTTGGGGAAAAATCCATTCGTCGCGGCAGGATGTTTCAGGTTATTGTTTCGGATGGTACCGGGCTATTGACCCTGACCTGGTTCAACGGTGTTCGATATATTAAAAGTCTATTTAAGGTTGGCGACAGGTTAGCGATTCATGGTAAAGTAGACTGGTATAACGGGTTTACCATTACCCACCCAGAGTTTGATAAACTTGAAAAGGATGATGATCCGGTCCAAACGGGGAAAGTGATTCCTTTATACCCTTTGACACAGGAATTGAAATCTGCAGGGCTGGATCAACGGATTCTAAGAAATATGGTCAAGGAAGTTCTTGATGCTGATATAGAGATTCCGGAGATACTCCCAGAAAATATTTTAAGGAATAATAATCTCGCACCCCTGAATAAAGCACTAAATGATATACACTTTTCTAATGGTATAAATGAATTAAATGATGCAATAAACAGACTCAAATTTGATGAACATTTTTTTCTGCAGCTGCTTATGGCATTGCGGAAACAAAAGGTCCAAACCTCCGGGACCAAGCCACTTCCTGATATTGGTCCTTATTTTAGAACCATTTCTGATACCTTGGATTTTGAGCTGACAGGAGCACAGAAAAAGGTTATTAAGGAAATTCATTCGGACCTGAAGCGTTCTTTTCCCATGAACCGCTTAATTCAGGGAGATGTAGGGTGCGGGAAAACAATTGTTGCTATTCTGGTATCTGCACTGGCCGTTGGAAATAATGTACAGGTTGCCATTATGGCCCCTACGGAAATTCTGGCCAGCCAGCATTACCATTCCTTCAAAGGTAAACTGGAAAAAGTGAATATCCCCTGTACACTGTTGGTGGGGAAAATGAAAAAATCAGACCGGGGACCAATTCTAAGCGGGTTAAAAAATGGAAATATACCTGTTGTAATTGGGACCCATGCCTTAATCCAGGACGACCTGATGTTCAAGAATCTAAGATTGGTCATCGTGGATGAGCAGCATCGTTTTGGTGTAAACCAACGGTCCGCATTGCTGGAAAAAGGACACCATCCCCATTTCATGGCCATGACTGCCACGCCAATTCCCAGGACATTATCCATTACCTATCATGGGGATATGGATCTATCCATTATTGATGAAATGCCGGCCAATCGAATTCCCGTAATTACGAAAGTCGTAGAACCAGAGCGCTTGAACAAAATATACACATTCATTAAGCAAGAAGTTGCAGCTGGTAGGCAATGCATGGTGGTTTACCCCTTGGTTGAAGAATCAGAAAAATCTGATCTGGCTGCAGCCGTAGAAGCACATAAAGAGTTGGATGATAAACGATTTCCAGATTTAAATGTAGGTCTGATTCACGGCAGGATGAATACGGATGAAAAGGAGAATACAATTAATAAGTTTGTTCGCAATGAAATCAAGATCCTGATATCCACTACCGTGATTGAAGTAGGAGTAGATATCCCCAATGCATCGGTCATGCTGGTGGAACATGCTGAGCGGTTTGGCCTGACCCAGCTGCACCAGTTACGGGGCCGTGTGGGCCGGGGCGCAGAGAAAAGTTATTGTATTTTAGTAAAGAGGAATATTACAGATACCTCCCGCACCCGTCTTTCAATCATGGAAAAAACTAATGATGGATTTTTAATTGCGGATGAAGACCTGAAACTTCGTGGTCCTGGAGAATATTTTGGTGTAAAACAATCTGGATTTTTTCAATACAAGATCGCCAATATGGCAACTGACAGAGCGATCATCCAGAAAGCCAGAAAAGCAGCATTTAAGTTGATCGATAATGATCCAGCACTTCAGGATAGGTCAAACAAATCACTCCGACAAACCTTTCTTAAGGCATATGCACATCGGCTGGATGATATAAACTTATCTTGATGAATACTCATTTTGTCTCGTTGCAGGACGATTTAAATTCCCCGGCTCTGAATCTATCCTGAATTAGTCAAAGGAAACTCACATGGGTCAAGAAGACCCGGGAAAAGAACAGCAATTATTNATGTACTTGGTGGGAACATTCCAATCCAGNGCATGGATTGCATTAGGCAAGATGAAAAATCCAATGACTGATAAAATTGAAAAAAATCTTGACCAGGCATCCTATTATATCGATTTGCTGGACATGCTCCAGTCAAAAACGAAAGGTAATGTATCAGAATACGAGGAACAAATGCTCATTAACACGGTTAGTGAACTCAAAATGAATTTTATAGATGAACAAAAAAATCCAAATAACCCTGGGGAGACTAAAGAACAAGAGTCTAAAGATTCAACAGGAGAAGAAGAATGATCCATTCTGATTATATCCGCGTGAATCGTATCCTTGCGGCTCTTGTTTTTCTCATTTCATTCATTGTTTATTTTGATACCATGGCGCCCACTGTTTCCTATTGGGATTGTGGTGAATTTATTGCCGTATCCCACACGCTGGGCGTTCCTCATCCACCGGGAAGTCCGTTTTTCCTCCTTTTGGGTCGGGTGGCATCCATGCTCCCCATTAATGAGGATATTGCATTTCGGGTCAATATTTTATCTCCCCTGTCCAGTGCATTTGCAGTGATGTTTCTTTATTTGATCATTGTTCAGGTTGTCACCCATTGGCGTGGAAAACTGGAATCTATCATGGATGCCTTGGTTGCGTTTGGCGGTGGAATCGTTGGATCACTGGCCTTTGCATTTACGGATAGCCACTGGTTTAATGCGGTAGAAGCAGAAGTATATGCTTTCAGTACGTTTTTTACAGCTATTGTGGTCTGGCTTATTCTACACTGGAGCGAAAAAGCAGATGAAAAAGGTCATGAGAGATATATTCTCATTATTGCATACATGATAGGTCTAGCAACAGGCCTCCATCTATTAAATCTTTTAACTCTGCCATTCGTTGCCCTGATTATCTATTTTAGAAAATACAAATTCGAATGGCTGTCCTTCGGAATTACAGTGGCCATTACTGGCGGTGCATTCTTTGTAATTCATAATGTGATTGTTAAAGGTATGCCGAAAATAGCTGCCTTTATTGGAGTTCCATCCACAGGGTTTCTGATCCTTGTTGTTTTCGGGGGCATGGTGTGGGCTGTTGCTAACCAGAAAAAACTGGTCTCGGTCGCCCTTACGTCCATGGTACTTGTCCTGATAGGGTATTCTACCTACGCTTTAATTTTTATCCGTTCCAACCAAAATCCTGGAATTGATGAAAATGATCCTGAAACAGTTGAAGCATTTATTTCTTATCTCGAACGGGAACAATACGGCGATGTAGGAGTGTTCCCGCGACGGTTCAAGGGTATTCAGCCAATTCATGAAGTGGTTGGCTACCCGGAAGGTCCAGGAAGGCAATTTTCTTCTGCCCAGAAAAGTGATTACAGAGGGCATGAACCGGAAAAACAGTGGAAGTATTTCTGGGACTACCAGATCCGAAAAATGTATAACCGGTATTTCCTGTGGCAGTTTGTGGGTCGGGGGCCTGCTGCAGATCCAAATGTATTTACCATGGGTGCAAATAATCGGGAAGACGGTATTGATCTAACTCAATTTGGCCTTCCATTGGCCTTTGTGCTCGGCATCATCGGTATGTTCTACCATGCCTATCGTGATGAGAGGATGGCTTTTTCTGTTATGTCCCTGTTTATCATGACCGGCTATGCTGTTATCTTATACCTGAACCAGGATGATCCACAGCCCAGGGAAAGGGATTATTCTTATGTGGGAAGTTTTTTTGCCTTTTCGGTCTGGATTGGAGTTGGCACAGCTGGTATAAGTGAATGGATCGCAAACTATATTAAGAATAGGGAACTGAGCAAACGGTTTATAACACTGGCTTTAATCCTGCAGATTATTTTTATCCCAACTGCCATGGCCAGTGCTAATTATCATTCACACGACCGATCGGGAAATTTTGTCGCCTGGGATTACAGTTATAATATTCTCCAGTCCTGTGAACCTCATGCAGTTATCTTTACCAACGGCGATAATGATACCTTCCCGCTCTGGTATCTCCAGGAAGTAGAAAAAGTGAGAACAGACGTTGCCGTAGTGAATTTAAGCCTGCTGAATACACCCTGGTACATAAAACAGTGGCGGGACAAACGACCCAAGGAAACCCGCTTCATTACACTTAGAAACCGGCAAATTGACCAGCTTACATCAAGCCTCCAGCGCTGGGAAAAACAAAAAGTGAAGGTTCCCGTTTTCAATGATCCTGAAAATGAAGAAGGGTTTATAGAATGGGAGATGAAACCTACCTATGGTGGACAGGCTCTCAGGGTTCAGGACATGATGATCATGCGGATTATTAATGATGCTGCCTGGAGAATTCCAATCTATTTTGCAGTCACGGTATCCCAGCAAAATCGAATCGGTTTAGACCAGTACATGGATATGCAGGGCCTTACTTTCCAGCTTAAGAGTCACAAGACGAAACCTGTAGATGCTGATCGGATGTATAAAAATNTGATGACCGATGTAGGTCCGGCGACATGGTCAACACAGTTTAACCAGGCCGACTTTAATGTTACAGGTCCAATTTTATCAGAATCTAAGGGTAACTTCGATCAAAGCATGATAGATGACAGTTATTTAAACTGGTCCAGGGAATATCAGCCAGGGTACATGTTTCGAAACCTGGGCAATGAACAGGTCTTTTTTAATAAGCAGACAAAGCGCCTGCTCCAGAATTACCGCAGTGCCTACATGCAGCTGGCAGTTACCTATTATATGAATTACCAGAGGCAGGACCGAAAGAAAAAGAANAGGTCGAAAGAAAAATTAGCTGATCTAAAGAAAAANATCATTCATACACTGGATAAAATGGAACAGAATATTCCAGAAAATACAATTTCTATCCAGTCCGAGGATCTCCATTATCAGGTCGCCCGTATCTATGGTGATCTGGGTGAAAAAGAGTCTATGAAAAACATCATGGAAAAACTAGTTAACCGGGAAAATGGCCGCCCCTTAAACAGGGTTGAATATGCGAACACGTTCTACAAAGAGTTGGACGACACTGACAGGGCTCTGATGATTTTGGAAGATATGAGAGCAAATTATTTACAAATGGAAGGGATGGTAAAAACGCGCGGGTACAGTAAAAAATCTGTAAAAAAAGGCGAGTGGGCCCGCTGGCAAAAAGCGTACCCGGAAATTGTTTCTTCTCTTGTTTTTATCTATAGAGAAAATAACAGGTTTACGGATGCTGAACTGATTCTTTCTGACTGGGTGGACAGGAACCCCACCGATAAAAATGCTAAAAATATATTGGATGAGGTTCGCTCCGGCGGATAAATAACACAGGTCGAAATGACCGAACAACATCCAACAGTTTCAATTATTATACCCCATTGGAATGGCATTGAAACTCTTTCAGAATGCATTGATTCCCTTTTGAAGTCTACCTTTGAATCCTATGAAGTTATTGTTGCTGATAATGCATCAAGTGATGGCAGCCAGGCATGGATCAAGGAATCCCATCCACATATCAAAATGGTAGAGAATGACCAGAACTACGGCTATGCCGGTGGTTGCAACCGGGGTGCAAACGAGGCCTCCGGAAAATTTCTGGTGTTCTTAAATAATGATACTATTCAAAAATCAGATTGGCTCCATTATCTGGTTAAACTAATGCAAAAGGACAATACCATAGCTGCAGCCCAGCCCAAGATTCTCAACTATTATCAAAAAAACATGTTTGATTACGCCGGGGGTTCCGGCGGGTATATGGATATGTTTTGCTTTCCTTATGCCCGGGGCCGCCTGTTTTTAGAGCAGGAAGAGGATCAAGGGCAGTATAATGATGCTAAAAAATGTTTCTGGGCTTCCGGGACAGCCATCATGGTTCGCAAAGAATTATTTGTAGAAGCGGGAAAATTTGATGAAATATTTTTTGCACATATGGAAGAGATTGATCTTTGCTGGCGCCTGCAGGCCATGGGATACAATATCTGGGTAGAACCACGATCGATCGTATATCATAAGAATGCAGTATCATTGCCCATGCATACCCATCGTAAATATTACCTGAACCACCGAAATTCTTTGTTCATGCTGTTGAGCAATTTCTCAGTTCCAGTAGCATTCTACGTGGGTTTTATACGAATCATGCTTGAGTTTATTGCGGTTGGGTATGCAGTTATAAAACTGGATTGGAACCATGTGACAGGTATCCTTAGATCTTTAATCTGGATTCTTTTTCACCCGGTCACCATATTGAAAAAAAGATCACGTTTCAAAAAGATCCGGATAATCAAGGATAAAAACATGATGATGAAATTGTCCCGCACATCTGTTGTTTTAGCACACTACCTGGGCGGGAAAAGAACCTACCTGGAAATAGAATCCAATGCGGACTGATACACGTCCCGACGGTCTGGATCCAACTCTTTCATATCTTTCAGAAGTTCTGTTCGGCCCAGCATGGAAAGTATTTCTGCGATCTTATTCGATTGAACCTTCAGGAAATACTGGGTGTGGTTATCACGACCTAAATCACGATAGGATTGTTCGAGTCCATCCAGCATAGTATTCACTTCTTCTAATACTCCGTCCATATTACCTTCCTTAAACAGATCCATTGCAATGTACCATGCCAAACGGGCTTTTCGAAGCCCCATGTTTCTATTCAGGTTATCCACCAGTGTAACCCGGGATCCCCAGCCCTTTTTATACTCTGATGCAGACCCGCGCAGTGCGATATCTCGAGCCAGTTCAAATGAACTGTTTCCACCGTTAAACTCGTACGTATCAATCTCTCCCGCGAGAAGCAAGTGGGCATAGTAGGCAAGAAACCCGGTCAAGGGTTCGAAAAGCACAGGGTCATAATAGAGACTGCTCCCGGAATTGTAATAGAACTGGACACTTTTATCAAAATAGCGAAGATCTCCTCCATTGGAAAAGAGGACCTGACAGTTATAGATTGATTCATTCCCTTTTTCGGTTACTCCTTCAAAGATGATCTGGATATATAAGGGAATTTCAAGGTCACTGTAGCTGTCATCCCAGGTTGTGGTGAGAAAGAACCGTTTTATATCATTTTTCATGTTTAGTATTTCTTGTTTTTCTTCACTTCGTAAAAGGCGATCATCAAGGGTGATCTCAACGGAAGCGAACTGGCAGAAAACTTTATTTATAAAAAAAACAAATGTAATGAAGAATGTAATTCTTTTTGCCATGACCCGAAATTGATAAGAACGATTTTTCTTTCCAAGGTGTTTGTATCTATTCTATCTAGGTAATTTACAGGATGGCCAACATCAAAGATTTATTAAAACCGGCTGAGTGTCAACCTGCCCGCTCTATTCTAAATGCTGCTGGAGATCTGGGCAAAAAAGAAAATATGCAGGTTTATGTCGTGGGAGGGTTTGTTAGAGACCTGATCATGGGGAAACCATTAAATGATATTGATATCATGACGGTGGGTGAAGGAATCCCTTTTGCTGAAAAACTGGCACATAAACTGGCACTGAAGAAAGTTGTTCCTTTTATAAAGTTTGGGACAGCGATGATTCCAAATAAAGAAATTCAAATCGAAGTTGCAACAGCCCGCACCGAATCCTATGACGAGAATTCCCGTAAGCCATCCGAAGTGGTATATACAGACTTAAAGGGAGATCTGCTGCGAAGGGATTTTACAATCAATGCTATGGCCATGGATATTCATCCAGACAGGTTTGGTGAGTTAACGGATCCCTTTGGCGGAATTGCAGATATAGAAAAAAGGATTCTTAGGACTCCGCTGGACCCGGATGAAACATTTTCTGAAGACCCGTTGCGCATGATGCGTGCAGCATATTTTTCATCTAAACTGGGATTTGAAATTGAACCTAAATGTAAGGATTCCATTACAAGGCAGGCTCAAAGAATAGATATCGTATCCTGGGAACGAATTCGAGATGAGTTCATTAAAGTACTGGTGACGGAAAAACCATCAATAGGATTGGTGATTATGCAAAAAACTGGACTTATGGAAACAGTCTTTCCTGAAATTCATGCCATGTATGGGATAGAGCAGACATCAGAGTGGCACCACAAGGATATTTTTTCCCATACACTGCAGGTGGTGGATAATGCTGCACAATTATCCTCTAAAATGGAAATTCGGTTTGCGGCATTGGTTCACGATATAGCAAAACCTAAGACCCGCAGAATTGATAAAAAGAAAGGATATACGTTTCATGGGCACGATGCCATTGGTGAAGGGATGCTGGATACAGTAGCAAGCAGGATGAAACTTTCTAACACTCTGAAACAATATTTAAAAAAATTAACCTTGCTTCACTTGCGTCCCATTGCACTGGTAAAGGATATTATAACGGATTCTGCTGTGAGACGGTTGATGGTTGCAGCGGGCGATGACTTAGATGACCTGATGATGCTTTGCAGGGCAGATATCACTACCAAAAATCCCAAACGAGTAAAACAGTATTTAAAAAATTTTGAAATGGTAGAAAAAAAGATGGCGAACGTGGTAGAACGTGATGCAATGAAAACATTTCAGTCGCCCGTAAGGGGTGCAGAAATCATGGCTATCTGTGGACTCAAGGAAGGCCGAAAAATTGGAAATATCAAAAAAGCCATCGAAGAAGCAATCTTGGATTGTAAAATAGATAACACACACGAAGCAGCCCTTCAGTTCCTAATGGAAATAAAAGACAATTATATTAAATAAAGCACTTAAATTTCCATTCAGACTAGTCTTGAGCTGTGATTCAAATTAAATAGAAACTTTCTTTTTTATAATACGTCTATACACCATGAAAATTTTTCCAGTCATACTTTTTCTGGGCCTGCTTGTTTCAGAAATAACTGCCCAGGGCTATACCTTGGATGACTGTATTCGGACTGCTCTTGAAGGGAAAAAAACTGTTCTTTCTGCGGAGCTGGGAGTTGTCTCTGCAACAAAAGGTCTTACAGGTTCCTATAGCGGTCTTTTACCCTCACTTCGGGCCACTACCAGTGCGGGACAGACACAATTCCCGGAACAGGAAAGTGTCACCATTAATTATGAAACTCTTACATTGGATACAACAAAGATAAGCCATTTTAATAATCTATCTGCTGGTGTTTCCCTGAATCAAACTATCTATGATGGTGGCCGGTCTTTCAATCAGGTTAAACAGGCTAGGACAAATTTAGACATTGCCAGACTAAACCAACGACTAACCAAGATCCAAGTCATTCAGAATGTGATAAAATCTTACTACGGCCTGTTGCAAGCCCAGAAGTTGTTGGATGTAGCTGAAAAGAACCTTGAAATGTCAAACCAGCAGGTTTCTTTAGTAAAAAAACAATTTGACCTTGGCGTGGTAAAACGGACGGACCTGTTAAAAGCTGAAGTAGCACAGGGTCAGGCGCGGGTGGATGTACTTAATAAGAAGACAAGTTTCGAAAATTCCCGGCGTATTTTATTTAATGATATGGGCCTTCAGGATTTTGGCCAGCCTATTACTGCAATGGATGATGAATGGGTGGTGCCGGCCATCCCATCCAGTGCCGATGTGCTGAAGGTATTAAAAAATCAGAATCCCAATCTTTTAATCTCCCAGGCACGGATTAACCTGGGCGATTTGTCCTATAAGCTGGTGAGAGGGTTAAGACTTCCTTCCTTGAATTCATCTATGAATTATTCGGCAAATGGAGAGACCAGTGATGAATTGATGGATGCCTTAAAAGATGAATGGTCGTTGGGGATTAATCTTTCAGTGAGTTTACCAATTTATACCGGGAACAGCCTGTCCATGCAGCAGCAGCAGGCCAAATTATCCAAACAGCAATCGGAATATTCCTATATTACCTTATTAAATGATCTCCGTGTCCAGGCAGAATTGATCCGCGAATCTTTAAATAATTATGCTGAGATCATTCCCTTAAACCAGGCTGTTGTAACTTCGGCGGAAGAAGATTTAAAACTGGTACGTGAACGATACAGCCTGGGATCTGCGACCATTCTGGAAGTGTTAGATGCTCAGGTATCCCTGATACGCTCCAATTCAACCCTCATTAATACCATCCATGATGCCAGGATGCAGGAAGCCAGTTTAAAAGCATTGCTTGGCACTCTGGATATGGAATACAAACTAGAAGAAAACTAAAATGTTAAATACACTAAAAAAGAAAAAAGTATGGATTCCTTTGTTAATCCTGATCCTAGCTATCACAGGTTATTTCACTACGGTTGCAAATTCTGATAAAGACATATATGTGGATGCGGAGTTAGTAGAATTGCGTGATATTGTTCATAAGGTAAATGCCAGCGGAAAAATTCAGCCGGAAGAAGAAGTGCAAATTACATCCACAATTACCGGTTGGATCACAGAGATCACAGTTATGGAAGGGGATACTGTTGAACCAGGCCAGCACCTGATCAGCATCGATGAAAAACAAATTCGTCCCCGCTACAATAATGCACTTTCACAAGTCAAATCGTCAGAAGCCAACCTTTGGAAGGTTAAATCTCAGATGGACCGAACCAAATCCCTTTTTTCTCAGAACCTGATTTCCAAGCAGGAACTGGAACAGATCGAAGCATCCTACCAGATAGCGTTGAGCCAGTCAGAACAGTCCAATGCAAATTTATTATCCGCAGAAGATGAACTTTCGAAAACCCGGTTAACGGCACCTAAATATGGTATTGTTACAAGCATAACGAAAGAAGAAGGTGAAATGGCCGTAGGCGGCATGTTCAATCCGGGAGTGCTCATGTCAGTTGCCGATCTAAGCAGGATGGAAGTTGAAGTAGATGTGAATGAGAATGATGTGGTCAATATTGAAGTTGGTGATACATCTGAAATTGAAATTGATGCATATCCGGATACGGTATTTTACGGGGTTATCAGTGAGATAGCCCACACTGCACAATCGTTAAATATGGGTGGTCAGCAGCAGGTTACAAATTTTAAGGTGAAAGTGAAGATGTTATCCGTTCCAGATAAAATAAGGCCTGGCATGAGCAGTACTGTAAATATTATTTCTGAAACGATCAGGAATGCACTATCGATTCCAATACAATCCCTGACATCAAGGCCAGAAAATTATAGTGAAATTAATGCAAACGAAAAGGATCCAAAGAAAAATCGGTGGGGAAACAATGACGAAAAAGATGACGAAAAAGATGAGAATTTCTTAACTAAAAAGAATCCCATCGATGTTGTATTTGTCTTAGAAGATGAATTTGATGGAGAGACAGCCCCGGAAGGTAAAAAATACGCTCTGGTAAGGCCTATTGATGTTGATATATCCAGCGAGAACCATTATGCTGTCAAATCAGGTGTTTCAGAAAATGAAATGATTGTCACCGGGGGCTACAGGATTTTAAGTAAAGAACTGAATCATGGAATGCTTGTTTCGGTTAAGAGCGATCCGCGTGAGGATGATGGANATAAAGATAGAAATCGCAGCAGAATTAGAATCAAAATTGGGAACTAATACACTTAAAGGGAGTCCAGGTTGACTCTTATCTCACTCAAAGATATTTATAAAATTTATAACGTAGGTGGCGAAGAAGTTCGAGCATTGGATGGAATAAATCTGGAAATCAAAGAGAATGAATATGTAGCCATTATGGGTCCATCCGGATCAGGGAAATCAACCTTAATGAATATGATCGGGTGCCTGGATACACCTACATCAGGTGTTTATGAGTTTGAAGGGGAAATGGTTCAGGTTATGGATGATGCACAACTAGCATCAATCCGAAATCGTAAAATTGGTTTTGTGTTTCAAACATTTAACCTGTTACCGAAAGCAACTGCGCAGCATAATGTGGAGATTCCTCTGGTCTATGCTAATATTCAAAAAGCACAGAGGATACAGCTGGCATCAGATGCTTTAGACAGTGTGGGTCTTGAAGACAGAATGCACCATAAGCCCAATGAACTATCCGGCGGACAGCGTCAGCGTGTTGCCATTGCGAGGGCTCTGGTGAATAGTCCTTCCATTATTCTTGCGGATGAGCCAACGGGTAATCTTGATTCTAAAAGCGGTCATGAGATTATGGATATTTTTAATCTTCTGCATAAAAAGGGTCACACAATTATCCTTGTTACCCATGAAGATTATATCGCAAAACAGGCTCACCGCACGATTCGATTATTTGATGGGAAGGTTACTGAAGACGCCAAACGGGACTCCTGATGTTCTCCCTTTTTATTGAGAATTTTAGAATATCATTATCTGCTGTTCTGGCAAACAAGACACGTTCCATTCTCACCGCCCTGGGTATAATTATTGGTGTGCTGTCAGTTACTTTAATGGGGACGCTCATTTCTGGTCTGGACAGGTCATTTGAGAGCAGTATGTCCTGGCTAGGGAAGGATATTTTGTATATCAGCCGTTATGAATGGTTTAGTGATATGGAATGGTGGGAGATAAAAAATAGACCCCGATTGCTTCCAGAATATGTTGATAAAATCAAGGAAAAATCTGAGTATGCGTTAGCGGTAGCTCTCGTGATGCAGCGGGGTGCATCCCTTTCATATAAGGAAAAGGAAACCCGAACCGAAATTTTTGGAACCAATGAAGATTATATGGAAACAATCAACACAGATATTGTACAAGGTCGATTTTTTACCAGTAATGAAGACCGTTCTGGATCAAGGGTTACAGTTATAGGCCAGGGTATAAAAGAAGCTTTTTTCGGTGAGAAAAACCCAGTAGGTCAATATATAAAGATCGATAATATTAAATTCAGAGTTATTGGTGTTTTAGAGAAACAGGGAAAATTTCTTGGACTTTTCAGCGTAGATAAGCAAGCGATTTTGCCACATGGAGCTTATAAAAGACTTTTTTCAAGACGTGGATGGATGAGATTAAGTGTAAAGGTCCCAGAGCAAAAGATTGAAGAAGGGATGGACGAACTCTCCGCTGTCATGCGGCATATTAGGGGACTAAAACCAAGTGAGAAAAATGATTTTGCTATAAACCAGACAAAAGCGTTTGAGAAACAGTACAATACGTTGAAAGTAGCGATTGGAGGGACCGGTGTTTTTATTACACTGTTGTCACTGGTTGTTGGGGGAATCGGTATAATGAATATTATGTTTGTATCGGTCAAGGAGCGTACCCGCGAGATAGGCATTCGTAAAGCGATTGGCGCGACCAAAGGAATGATCATGGGCCAGTTTTTAATGGAAGCTGTCACCATATGCCTGATTGCAGGTCTCATTGGTCTATTCCTTGCATATATCAGCAGTATTTTTATAAATAAAATTTTTCCTTCTACCCTCCCCATTGGATTATCTATATCTGCGGTTATAATGAGTATGGTTGTTGGTGTCATCTCTGGATTTATCCCATCCTATCAAGCAGCCAACCTTGACCCAATTGATTCTTTGAGGTATGAATAAATAATGGGTACCAGAAATTTAAAAAATATACTGAAAGAAAGTTTTTGGATGGCCATAGATGCTATTCGGCAGAATAAGCTTCGATCAATTCTTACTCTTCTCGGGATCAGTATTGGAGTGTTCTCAGTTATCGGAGTCATGACAGCCATAAGAACACTTGAGTCATCGGTTCAGTCAGGCTTAAATGTTTTTGCAACCAATACTTTTATTATACAGAAATATCCTGAGATTGAATTTGGACACGGTGATAGAAAATATCGCAACAGAAAAAATATTGACTATGCCCAATACCAAAGATTTAAAGATCAAGCGAAACTTCCTATTCTAGTGACTGTAAGTGAGGGTAGTTCTATTCGAAATGTTAGGTATCGTGACAAGACGGTAAAAAGCTCAATAGAACTTGCAGGAGGAGATGAAGGCACGATAAGAGTGTTTAACACATTCATCAGTGATGGAAGAAATTTTATACCGGATGATATAAGATATTCACGGAATGTCTGTATTCTGGGGATGGACGTGGTGGATCGATTGTTCCCGTTTGAAGACCCACTCGGAAAAAAAATACAGCTCAAAGGGCTTGACTATATTGTAGTAGGAATAACTGAGAGAAAAGGAGAAGCGTTTGGTTCCAGTCAAGATAATTATATAGCAATTCCAATTTCTAATTACCTTGAAAAGTTCTCAAGTCACTGGACAACTCTTAGTATTCATATAGAATCATCATCAGAGAATACATACAGTAAAACTATGGATGAGGCGATTGGTCTAATGCGTTCTATACGGAAGGTACCACCGGAACTTGATAATGATTTTGAAGTGGTGACAAGTATGGAGATGATTGAAAAATTTTCTGGTTTCACTAGTGGGATTAAACTATTCGCCTTATCTGTTAGCGTGATCGCTCTTGTCGTTGCAGGTATTGGCATAATGAATATTATGCTTGTTTCAGTCACTGAACGCATTAAAGAGATCGGCATCCGCAAAGCCATTGGTGCCACCAAGCAGGATATTTTAACTCAATTTTTGATGGAGGCTGTTTTTTTAAGTGAATTTGGAGGTATCGCCGGAATAATATTGGGTGTTGCTGGTGGTAACATCGTATCTGTTATTTTTAATATACCTGCTGTTATCCCGATTGATTGGGCATTCATCGGTCTTTTTGTCTGTTCCGTCATTGGAATCGGGTTTGGGATCTACCCAGCCTGGAGGGCAGCTCANCTGGATCCGATCGAATCCTTACGGTTTGAATAAATAATAATAAACCTGGCATTTTAGTTCATTCTGTCCTTTAGGTTTCCGTCGGGGTAAATTTCACAGCAAAAATCATGCCTGTTTTATATATTATCTTTTATTATTATTATCCATGTTAATGAACACGTACAAAAAAATATGGAAATCCAAAAGGTGACCCCACAAAAATTAAATGGGAATCACAGAAAATGAACGTCGGAATCATACCTGCACGACTGGCTTCCAACCGGTTTCCAAAGAAAATATTGGCNATCNTGGATGGGAAACCTATGATTGCTCACGTGATGGAAAGGGCCTTGAAAGCAGAGAAGCTTGATAAAGTAATTCTCGCTATTGACTCAGATGAAACACGGGAAGCACTCAAGGAGTTTGATTTCGAGATGGTGATGACATCCCAGGAACATCTTTCCGGAACTGACCGCGTGGCTGAAGTGGTGCAGGGTATAGAAGAAGCAGAAGTGATCATCAACATCCAGGGTGACGAACCACTAGTAGACCCCAACGTCATCGATGGATTAGTAGATACTTTCCAGGATCCTGCTGTGAATATGGCAACCGTGGTCAGCAGAAAACTTATGGTGAATGATCTTTTAAACCCCAATGTGGTAAAGGCGATTTTAGATGAAAAAAGGAATGCTGTTGAATTTAAGCGAAATATCTTTGATCTTGAAATCGGGGGCGTATATCGTCATATAGGAATGTATGGTTTTCGCCGTAAAGCCCTGTTTCATTTCACTGTACTGGAACCATCAAAAAGAGAGCAGGAAAGAAAACTGGAGCAGATGCGTGCGCTGGATAATGATATGTCCATACGTGCACTGATTACAGCCTGTGATAGCTGGGCGGTTGATACAAAAGAAGATTTGAATAAAGTAGCCCAGATCATGGGTGTTTCAATAGAAACAGCAGTTGAACAGGATGGGTAAATGAGTAAGGCTAAACAAACCAAATACATTTTTGTTCTGGGCGGTGTCATGTCGGGATTGGGCAAGGGAATTGCTGCATCTTCCATTGGTTATCTATTAAAGCAGGCTGGTGTGAGGGTAACAATCTTGAAGTTGGATCCCTATCTAAACGTGGACCCGGGGACCATGAATCCCTACCAGCATGGTGAAGTATTTGTTTTGGATGATGGTTCTGAAACAGACTTGGATTTAGGGCACTATGAACGGTTCATTGATGTGAATATGACCAAAGATAACAATGCCACAGCGGGACAGATCTACAGCACAGTTCTGGAAAGGGAGCGGAAAGGTGAATATCTGGGTGAGACCGTCCAGGTAATTCCCCATGTAACCGATGAGATTATAAATCGTATAAGAGCATTGAATACTCCGAGAAAATATGATGTTGTCATCTGTGAAGTAGGTGGGACCGTGGGAGACATTGAAAGCCTGCCCTTCATGGAAGCGATCCGGCAATTATCCCTAGATGTGGGATACCACAACCATATGCTTGTTCATGTAACGCTACTGCCTTTTATAAAAGCCAGTGGTGAATTGAAATCCAAACCCACTCAACATTCTGTTATGAAACTCAGAGAAATTGGTCTGGCACCAGATATGATCCTGTGCAGGTCCGAACATCCAATAGAGCAATCAGTACGGGATAAAATTGCCCTGTTCTGTAATGTGCGGGCAGATCATGTCATCGAAGGGCGGGATGTGTCCAGCATTTACGAAGTACCCCTGGCTATGCATGAACAAGATGCGGGCCGTCTCATTAAGGAACGGCTTAAAATTGAAAAAACACCGGAATTAAAGGCACTTAAAAAATTCATTCACAATTATAACAATCCTAGACACGAAATCACTATAGCCATGTGCGGGAAATACACAGAATTGATCGATTCCTATAAAAGTGTTATGGAAGCATTTGTACATGCAGGTGTTGAGAATAATGCGCGCGTAAATGTTAAATGGATACAAACAGATAAAGTAAAAAATGGCACATCTGCCGAGGATGCATTTTCTGATATCAATGGCATTTTGATCTTGCCGGGTTTTGGTTCCAGGGGTGGAGAAGGAAAAATTCGGTCCTCCAAGTATGCCCGTGAACAGAATGTACCATTCTTGGGAATCTGCTTAGGTCTCCAGTGCGCTGTGATCGATTTTGCGCGGTATGTGTGCGGACTGAAAGGTGCTAACTCTACGGAATTCAATAAAAAAACGAAATACCCAGTGATTGATCTTATGGAATCCCAACGGGCCATTAAAATCAAGGGAGGCACTATGCGGCTGGGTGCCTATGATTGTGAGATAAAAACAGGGACAAAAACATTTGCAGCGTATCGAAAGAAGAAGATCTTCGAACGTCACCGACACCGCTATGAGGTAAACAACCGCTATAGGAATAAACTTGAGAAGAATGGCTTGGTATTTTCTGGCATCAATTCAGAGCTTGGCGTGGTGGAAGCCATCGAAATTCCTGACCATCCCTGGTTTGTGGCGGGACAATTTCACCC
>JGI24818J35693_1000008_pt1 | contig 23634 bp, 19 predicted proteins | sample METZYME_3_550m_FD_35693 | JGI IMG/M metagenome (IMG submission 35693) | reverse complement strand
GATTAAGCCAGCCTTCTCTGATCTGGTCAGGAGATAAAATACTTACATTATGGTGATCCAAAAGATATTGGTACATATATTCAATGTCTGTATCATCATCCGCTGACCAGACGCCGCCTTTATCGATAAAATAATAATCAATGATGTTTTTGGATGATGGAACATAATTTCCCCAAATATTGGGTTGGTCCGGCCCTCCCCAATTAGCATCTGTATAGAAAGGATGCTCTATTTTATCCATTTCTGTGATCAGCCCTGTCCAATTGGCAATGCACTGGCCCAGCCAGAAACCCTGTAATTGGTCCACATAGTTTCTACGGGAGATAATTCTATCAGTTGATACCGGTTTGTATACGGGATATTCTAGATTGGTGTCGACCAGTTTATTCTGTGATCTTACTAAACAGGATAAAATCAGAATTCTGGTAAACAGTATTTTCAAATATTTAATAGAACCCTATTATTGATTTTTTTGAACCAGACCCATCATGCATGGGCAGGGTTCACTTTATATTCATAATGGAAATACAAGGTAGAGATTATTTACTAAAAACAGATTTTATATTTTCATCTACGCTATCCCGCGTGATAAAAATATACATTTCTTCAAGTTGATTTATATATCCAATTATACATAAAACGGGGAATAATCTTCCTGCAATATCTGGATATAACATTGCAGTAATCATGAAAAAGAATAAAGATGCAGCAAATGTTTTTCCGCCAATGGTATGAAAGGAGGGAATTTCACCAAATTTTATCTTACCCAATATCATTTTCAAAAAAAAGAGTCCAAGCAAGATAAAAACCAGAATCCACCATTCTCCCACCACTGTACTTTCGAAGCGATAAAGCCAAAGTGCAATGAAAGGATAGAAAGCTGTATCAGCCATGGTATCAAGTTTGGCGCCAAGTGAAGATGTCTGGTTTAAGTACCGAGCTAATGTCCCGTCCAGTTTATCCGTGACTCCAATCAGGACAAACATGATGAGAAAAACTTTCCGTGCTAATGTTTCATCTCCGATTAAAAAACAGGGGATCAGCATAGCCGGGATTAATACCAGCCGGCTGACGCTTAAGATGTTGGGGATCGTTTTCAGATCATTAAAATTAAATTTATCAGTTTCTCCCATTTCAAAAGATAAGCTCAAGATTTATAAAAAATGATACATTTATGGCAGAGAGTATAAAATCTGTGCCTGGGATTCAAATCGTTCCATCATTTCATAAATCTGTTTTTCATCATCAATAAAAAAGCCGATAAAACTTTTATGGTCCAGGTCATATTCTCCCATAAAATTCCAGATACCTTTTTCTATCGGTTCTGTGTCTGAAAATGTTTTGAGTGGTTCGGGGCCATTTTTTCCGGTAAAGGGGCGTATCATTGAAATGGTATTCACTGTTCCGTCATTTTTGAACCAGATTTCATCAGTNTTTTNCCCATTGCCCATGTCAACTTTGGTTCTGCCAATCACCCAACACAGTGGATAATTTGCCATATTCAAATGATCCGCCGGTTTATAATATCCTGTGGCTGTATCCAAAACACTAGCGACAGTACTATAAGAAAAGTAATAGACGTTTGGATCAATTATTAGAATGTCGTTTAATGCCATGGCGCCCTGGATACTCGAATCCCATGCAACGCAGTTTTTTGTATTCCATGCAGGATGATTAATGAATCTTGATATATAGTTACTGATTGATTCGCTATTCTTTTTTGAAATATTCCAATGTTCCAGATTGAAATCATAATATTTAGAACTGATCAAATCAGCGAGAGGCAGGAGATTATCTGTAAAAGGAACCAAATTGACAACAATATTAGAAAGGGTGGATCCATTATGAGGTGAGGACATGGTTGTGATGGATGAAACCCATCCGGAAAGTTCATTCCCGATAAGCAGACTTTCATCGGGCAATCCAGTTGAATCTTTTGCTATGGAATGGGTCAGCAAATACAGAAGCATTCGGGTGGTCATTCCGCCAAAACTATAGCCTAATAAATGAACTGGATGATTTTCATCCCATTCGGGATATAATCCTGTATAACTGATTCCTTCTGGCTGTTGAACGATACGATATTTATCAGCATGGGCTTGACCATAATCCAATTGACCTCCCTTCACCTGATAAAATGTTTCTACAGCACAATCATAACTTGATGAAATTGGACCTAATGAAACGGAATAAACTTCATATCCGTTATCTCGGAGGTATTGTTCAATATTATTCTTACCGCCCCAATAATTGATTTCTCCTAATTCTTCTTTTCCCCATCCTAGAAACCCATGAATNAGGATGATGGGGTATTTATTCGCGCCGCATAGTGTAGAAAAATAAAGCAGAAAGAGTAAAATCGTTTTCTTATATGTTGCCATGATTTACATTAAAAATATGATTTGAATCAAATCATTAATTTTGAGCCTATACCAGATCTGGTCGGGTTGAACTTATTTTCGTTTCATATTGAAAATATATCGTTGACAAAAATGACATGATAAAAAAGAAAATAAGGGCATACACATAAAAACCATTAAGACCATACCAGTTATAATTCTGAAAATGTAGAAGGCTAAAACCCAAAATCAGCTTAAGAGATTCTGCTACCAACGCATAATTGCGATGATCTAATGTGGATGTAAATGAAAATATATTAATAATAAGTATAACCGCGTAAAGATAATACATCGTAGCGCTGAAAATTGGAATGATCATGAACATATGAAACATCAATATGATCGTTATCAAAAGNTGTCCACCAGACCATGCAATTAACATCGGTGAATTTTCAGTGTTATATTTTATTCGGTTTTTTGGATCCGTAATCAACTGGACTGGATATTTTTCTTTAACGTCTGATGGGCGCCAACCCGTAGGCATAAACCAAATCCGCAGTTTATCAAAAATCCGTTCCGCGTGCCATGCATCTTTTATCAGTTGCCATAAATGCTTGAAATTAATGATCACCGGGTTCCAGGTCTGTGCCTGCTTGAGTGTACCGTACACCGGTTTTACATTATCCATTTCTGGCTGGAAGGTTCCGAATAGTTTATCCCAAATAATTAAGATTTGGCTGTAGTTTTTATCAATATATTCAGAGTTGATGGCATGATGAACCCTGTGGTGAGACGGCGTAACAATGATATATTCCAGAAAGCTCAGCTTATTGATCATTTGGGTATGGTACCATAATTGCATGTATAAGTGCAGGGGTCCTAAAATAGCAAATATGGATGCGGGGACCCCCAGCAATGCTGCNGGTACCATGAAAATTGCCGAAAATTTCAACGTATTTGAAATAGACTGGCGTAAAGCACAAGAAAGGTTAAAATCCTCACTACTGTGATGGATAAAGTGTCTGTTCCATAAAACATTAACTCGATGATTTAGACGGTGCACCCAGTACCCCGAAAAATCCTCCACCAGAAAAGCGATAACCACTGCGAGCCACAGCGGTTCAAGTTTAAAAATGGTGATACGCTCAACCAGCCAGGAGTAGGTGATGATCGCAAAGGTAAATTTTATACTATCCCGAATGGTATTTGACATACCGGAACTTAGACTAGAGATTACATCTGCTGACCGATTGATTTTGACCCCTTTAACCCTCGCGGCAATGGCTTCAACCATAATTAGCACCATAAAGGTGGGAATTGCGTAGAAAAGTGTTTTAACGTAATAGGTCATTTTATCGCTGCTCTTGTTTCAAAATCATCATTGAAGTTCAGCCACAATTTTTCCCCCATGATATTCTTACGATCTAATATGACTATGTACATTATTAAAAATATTATCTGTAATTGAACCCGNAGCTATGATATTAAATCGAGAATAAAATTGTTGAATTATTTCTTTTATTTTACTTTTTNCTTTCATTGCAGTCTGTTTACCCCCAGATGTTAAAATACTGGAAATAATATCCGCCGGTCGATTGACCTTGATACCTATTTTCATTGATATAAATAACTCAATTACGATTAAGATGAAAAAAATCGGAATTGCAACAAATAGAGATTGGATAAAGAAACTCATTTACTTGAATAGTTCCCCAATTATCTACCTTTAATAATTAAATACAGTTTTTCAACCATTGTATCAAAAATTAAATCTATTCTCTAATTTCACACATTTAAGGAAAGGCTCCCACATAAAAATTGAATTGAATTTCCTGACCAAAATCGGGATCAAATGTATGGAGAGTGTCACCATCAAGTGAAAGGAACTGTACTGTTCCATTAATCCCTATTTTTTCGGGGGCACTGTTCCTGTTCCACCAATGAACTGAAATACCATCTTCCATTTCATCCTTCAAAAGGAATGAATAGGATCCTCTTTTTAGGTTTATTTGGAAATTATATTCAGTTGAGTCTTTAAAGTTATCTCTGCTATGGAGGACCGTACCAGCCATGTTAGAAATTGTGAACGAATTTTCCCTGGCCCGGTTAATATTATTGGTTTTGATCTGTAGGGTAAACTCTTCTGGAAACACTTTTGGCAGGGGTATTTGAGACCATAAAACATTGTTTAAGATATTTTCATCTTCCATACTGTTGGGGTTTTTTAAAGCAACTTCAAACTGCTGTGATCTTTTTAGTCCATGCCAGTGTGGGGCAGGAAGTTCTATGATTACTTCTTCAAGATAGTGGAGTTTTCCGATCCATCTAAAGACAGATTTTTTGCGCTTTTTTAATCCGTAATGAATATCGAGTGAATGTAAATCATACTCACCCGAATTCTTTATCAAGATCTTTGGATTAGTTAAACCAGGATTCATCCGACTGTATCGTTGCTTTTTACTGGGCGAAATGATATCAATAATTTCTACATCGTTCTTGAAATTGGGNGGCCCATACGAAAATAACTGGTGTGTCATGTAAAAAAATCCTTCTTTTTCACNGTTTCCAGAATAGGGTTCAATGCCGTAGTCGATGGCTATAGAATCTCCTGGGATAACATGAGGGGTTAATTCAAATTCATATTCGTCCACTTTAGTTCCAGGACACCATCCGGCACGGTCAAAGGGCCAGGTACCACCCTGGGGATAAATGGGATTATTCCCACAGTCCTTCCATACATTCCAGCGAAAGAGTTCCCATTNATCCAGATAATAAGTATGTGTTTTACTGTCCCATTCACANCAGTTNCTGGGNCCTGCATGTCCATGTCCAGATACGATTGCTTTCATTTTATAGCCGCTGGCTTGGGGTAGAAGATGAATTGTTTTTTTCTTTAATACCGCATCGTCTGAGAGTTCAGCATACTTATACTTTCCATAAGGATATATATTTTCAACCTTTAAAATATCCCGCGAGGGCATCCCTTTAATAAACAGGAATTTCAAATCCAATAATTCTTGGTTATTGCCAACGGTAAGTTGCCTTAAGCCTTTCAATATTGGGGCATAATCTGTCATATCATAAATCCAGACCCAGCCCTTATCTCCCCCCAGGACCAGCCGTTTTCCATAGGGGGTTACAAAACTTCCAATGCTAAATGTTTCAATGCTGTCGGCCACGGGCACATCAACCAAGGTATTCCAGATATAGTCCCATTCGCCGCAAGGGTATGTATCGCCTTTTGTAGCAGAATCACACTTTAGAGTCTGCACCATAATGATCTTTGCCCAAGGGCCCCCTGAGTCTGGAAAATGAACCTTCTTTTTATATTGTGCATTCCACCCTTCCGGACTCGGAGATTCCCAAGTGATAGGGTGGATCACCAGCGTGTCGCCCATCTCCATCGATACACCAAAAAGAATACCATGGAGAATTACCAGGTAGATTGCACCGTATAATTTCATAATCGTGATAAAGAAAAAATCAAATTACTTTTGCCTATCATTTTACGATTAGAATTAAACAAATGCTAACCGATACTCATTGCCATCTTTTTTACGATGATCTTAAAGATAACCTGCCCGATATTTTGGATAGGGCAAAACAACTGGGTGTAGACCGTTTTATCTGTGTTGCTACAAACCTTGAAGATGCGCTGGAATGTTTAAAACTGGCTGAAACACATGCAACTATCTGGGCATCTGCAGGCGTACATCCCCATGATGCCAAGGATGCTCCCGGTAATCTAAATAACCGTATACGGGAACTTATGGACCATGAAAAAATGGTAGCAGTAGGAGAGATGGGACTGGATTATTTCCGAAATATTTCTGATCAGGAAACACAGCAAAAGATTTTTCGGAAACAGATGTCCATTGCCCAGGATCTTGATATGCCAGTTATTTTTCACAACAGGAATGCAGATGAAGATGTGCTCACAATATTATCGGAATTCCCTAATCTTCGGGGTGTAGCACATTGTTTTTCCAGCACACTGGAAACTGCTGAGAAATTTATTGACCTGGGATATTATATTTCATTTTCAGGTAATCTTACATTTAAGAACAGCCACCTGCCAGATGTGGCAAAGGAACTTCCCCTAGACCGTCTCCTGGTTGAAACAGACTGCCCTTATTTGAGTCCGGTTCCCCATCGAGGGAAACCTAATGAACCAGGGCGTACACGGTTTGTCGCGGAAAAACTGGCAGATGTTCATGGAGTACCCCTTGAAACAATTGCTGCAGCAACATCAGAAAATGCTACAGCACTTTTTGGACTGTAATTTCCATTATGCCAAAAAAGAATGACCACCCTTTCAGGAAAAAATGGGGTCAAAACTTCCTCACCGATACCAACCTTCTGAATAAGATAGCCAGGACTATTGATCCAAAGGAAGGGGATCAATTCCTGGAGATTGGCCCAGGAGGAGGAGCACTTACAGAACGAATTCTACCTTTTGTGAAAGATATGGTGGCCATCGAGATTGATCCCCTGCTAATAGAATATTTAGAAAATCAACCCATATTTCAAGGACTTCAAGTCGTCCATGGTGATGTGCTATTGCAGAATATTGAAGACCTGCCAATTCATAATCCTGTCCGTGTGATCGGGAATATCCCTTATAATATCACATCATCCATTATTTTCTGGCTGATTGAACAACTGGATTACTGGAATGATGCCTTTATAATGATGCAGAAGGAAGTTGCAGATCGCCTCTCAGCCAATGTGAATACAAAAGCCTATGGAAGGCTTACAGTTGTTGCAGGTGCATATCTGGACTTTGATTATTGTTTCACTATTAAACCTGATGTATTCATTCCTAAACCAAAAGTTGACTCAGCTATTGTTCGATTTACCAAAAAACCTACACCGCTTATTGATGATGATAAATATCTGCGTTTTAATAAGATAGTCAGAGCTGCTTTTTCCCAGCGCAGAAAAATGCTGCGCAATACCTTAAAGAGTTGGGATATCCCCAAAGAAATCCAGAAAGAGATTGGTTTTAACCGCCGCCCGGAAACATTGAGCATTGAAGAGTTTGTTTCCATGGTTTAGTCCTTGGATGTCAGGGGCTAAGAAGGTAAAATCGCCGGCATTTTTGAAACAAGTAGATTTGAAACACTACCACAAACTACACTCTGGAGGTGATTTACGTGGTTGAAGTCCAGGTAAGAGAGAAGGAATCATTCGAACGTGCCCTGCGTCGGTTTAAGAAGATGTGGGAGCGTGCAGGTGTCCTCAGGGAGATCAGAAACCGATCCTTTTATGAAAAGCCAAGTGATACGAAACGGGAAGCAAAAAAAAAGACCGTTCGCCGTGTCAAGCGGCTTGCCAGGATAGAAGCATTGCGGAACAATCCGCGTGCCAGCCGGCAACGGCGTCGCAGACGCCGAAGGTAGACTTCCGGAAAGGAAGATTAAGAAGGCCCTGGTTTACCAGGGCTTTTCTTTTTGGAACACTTTCGCCTTCTTCCGAATTTAACTGTCCAATAATCAAACGAATGATATCCATATGTTAATACGTAGTATTTCTGGTGTCCGTGGACTCACCGAATCCCACCTAACACCAGAAATATCCGTTGTTTATGCAAAAGCACTCCACGCCTTTTTATCTGATGGTGTGATCATAGCAGGTCGGGACAGCCGTCCATCTGGAGATACTATACTCGAGGCGATGACCAGTGAACTGGTGCGCCTGGGCAGAACAGTGATCCATTGCGGCATCGTGCCCTCCCCCACGGTTCAGTTTATGGTTCACAACACGGAAGCAGTGGGAGGGTTTATTGTAACTGCCAGCCATAACCCTATTGAATGGAACGGACTCAAGTTTGTAAGGGATAATAGTACCTTTTTTCATCCGGAAGAGTGCGAACAGTTATTTGAGATCGTTGATAATGATCCAGAACTCCATGATGCAGATGAACCGGGAATTATTTGGCCGGAGCAAAATGCAATCCAGAAACATGTGATTGCCTGTGCAAGTCTTAAATGTATTAATCTGAATCGAATCCAGAAGAGAAAGTTTAAAATTGTGATTGATGCAGTAAACGGTGCCGGTGCTTATGCGCTTCCTGCCATGCTGGAGTCGTTGGGCTGTGAAGTGATTGAACTGAACTGTGAACCGGACGGGCATTTTAATCGAGGTACAGAGCCGCTCCCGGAAAATTTATCGGACCTATGCCAGGCTGTAACCAACCACAAGGCAGATGCAGGTTTTGCCGTAGACCCAGATGCGGACCGGCTGGCTGTTGTTAGTGAAAAAGGAATACCGCTGGGTGAAGAATATTCTCTGGTCTTGGCAGCGGACGGATATTTGAACGATACCAAGAAAAATGAAATCTTTGTTGTAAATCTTTCTACATCCCTGGCGTTGGAAAAACTAGCTGAAACTATGAACAGTTCTGTGGTTCGGTCTGCTGTGGGGGAGATCAATGTAGTGAATAAAATGAACGATGTTAATTCTGGTCTTGGCGGGGAAGGGAACGGCGGTATCATATTAAGAGAGTGTCACTTAGGTCGAGATTCACTGGTAGGTGCCACCATGGTATTAAATCGTATGTCTCAGTCAGATGATACTTTAAGTGCTATTCATAGTTCCCTGCCGCAGTTTGAGATTGTTAAAGATAAAGTGAGCTTGGAAGGGATCAATCCAGAAAAATTGATTGAAAAAGTAGATTCACTTTTTGATGATGCAGACAAAAATACGCTGGACGGTGTAAAATTCACTTGGGATGACAGGTGGGTCCATCTGCGTAAATCCAATACAGAGCCTATTATGCGAATCTATGCAGAAGCGCCGGATAAGTCTCAGGCATCCGAACTGGTGGCCAGTATAAAGACACTAATCTGAATGAATNATATTGCCCAACTTATTGATCATACGAACCTTAAACCGGANGCGTCTGAATCCGATATAATAAAGCTGTGCGAAGAAACGGTTGAACATGGTTTCGCATCTGCCTGCGTCAGTCCTGTTCATGTCCCCCTGGCTGCATCTTTTTTAAAAGAAAAAAAGCCAAAGGTATGTACAGTAATTGGTTTCCCGCTGGGAACTGATTCAGCAGAAATGAAATTTGCCGAAGCACGATTCCTGATTCATCAGGGCGCAGAAGAATTGGATATGGTCTTAAATATTGGTGCTTTGAAAGAAGGGAACATTGACATTATTCAAAGGGAAATTGGTCAGGTCGTGAATGCTGCCGATGGAAATTGTGTGAAGGTGATTATTGAAACGTGTTTATTAAGTACTGATGAAAAAGTATTGGCGTGTACTTTAGCTCAAAATAGCGGAGCAGACTTTGTAAAAACATCTACTGGGTTTTCATCCGCTGGTGCTATAATAGAAGATGTAGAACTTATGCGTGAAACAGTTGGTGATGAAATGGGTGTAAAAGCCAGTGGCGGTATAAAAACAGCAGCAGATGTAAAGGCCATGGTAGATGCGGGGGCAAACCGGATCGGTACCAGCAGCAGTATCTCAATTATACATGAGTGAACCAATGACCTTAAAGCGAGGAGCAGAACTGGAACTGGAGATTGATTCCTTGGCCTATGGTGGTATGGGTTTGGCGCGAAGAGATAATTTTGTCATCTTTGTAAAAGGTGCCATTCCGGGACAAACAGTAAATGCACGTATTTATAAAAAGAGAAAAGGCTATGCAGAAGCCCGGGTAAAGGAAATAATAAATGAGTCATCCAATGCGGTTGAAGCACCCTGCGACCATTTTGGTATCTGTGGCGGGTGCAAGGTTCAGAACCTCTCATACGATGAACAATTAAAAGAAAAAACAGCTCAGGTTGAAGATGCGTTTCAAAGATTGGGTGGTTTTCCAGATTTTAAACTGGATGACAGCATTGATGCAGATCCGATTTATCAATACCGTAATAAAATGGAGTTTACCTTTTCACCCCATCGCTGGGTATTGGATACGGAGCCGGATGACGTGGATAAATCGTTCGCAGTTGGGCTGCACATACCCGGCCGTTACGATAAAATATTGGATATCTATAAATGCCATATTCAACCAGAGATAGGCAACCGAATCCTTAATATTGTCAGGGAAATCTGCCTGGTTCACTCTGAACTGCGACCCTACGATCCAAAATCACACATTGGTTTCCTGCGCTACCTGATGCTGCGTTTTGGGGTGAACACAGGACATATCATGGTTAATCTTGTTACATCCTATCATGATCTAAATAAACTGTCTCCACTCATTGATGCCCTGCTGAACAAGGTTCCAGAGATCACATCCATGGTGAATAATGTAAATACCCGAAAAGCGGATGTAGCATATGGAGAATATGAAACACTGGTTTTTGGCGAGCCCTTTATTGAAGAAAAAATGGGTGATTTGACCTTTGAAGTTTCAGCCAATTCATTTTTCCAGACCAATACGACCCAAGGTGAACGGCTCTATGAAGAAGTGGAAAAAGCAACAGGGTTAACTGGAACAGAAGTTGTGTATGACCTGTATTGTGGCACAGGGACTATTGGGCTTTTTCTTTCTAGAAAAGCAAAAGAAATATTTGGGTTTGAAGTGATCCGATCTGCTCTAGAAGATGCGGAAAAAAATGCAGACAATAACAAAATAACAAACGCTCAATTTCTGAAAGCGAACCTGGATACATTTTTCAAATCGGGACAATTACCACGAAGAATTCCAAAGCCGGATGTGGTCATTGTGGATCCACCGCGAGCAGGGATGCACCCAGATATGACGAATTACTTACCTAAGCTGAAAGCGAAAAAGATTGTGTATGTGTCTTGTAACCCCACAACGCAGGCGAGAGATGCGAAGGTACTGGTGGAAAATGGTTACACAATCAGTAGCGCAGTCATGGTGGACATGTTTCCCCACACGCCCCATATTGAAACAGTGTTATTATTTTCGAAGTAATGCTTTAGAAAAACGGGAATCGGGGATGTCTACATCAAAAGCAATTTCATCAATAACCCATTCTGTACCCTTACTGTTCCGTTTTAATTCATCCTTATAAATAAACTGGGAAGGAAACCAGCGCCCCTGAACCTTTCTGACCCCGCTCATAGTAGCTGTTTTTAAGAGCTTTCCGCTCTTGGCATAGAGTTCTTCCTTCACAGGTAGCAGGTATTTCTTATCGATCCAGGCCCGGCGCTTGGGGTAGGACAACCCTGTCACTCTAGCTTCCAGGAACATGATCCAGTGGTCCCGGCCATCAATATCAACAGAACCTTCCAGGGTTGCTTCGTACAATTCTTCCAGGGGACGGTCTTCCATCATATCATTATAGGATATGTCTGAGCCCATGACCGATTGACGCAACATGTGTCCAGAGATCTGGATAACCCGGTCTGTCTGGGGCGAGTAGGTCCAGAGTTTATCACCCAGCTTCAGCATTTTAGTCCCTTTTTCCCGGGGTGGAGAAAGATATTCAGTGAATGCTAGATCGATACCAACAACCCAATTCTTGGATTCAATGGTGCGACTGGATCGCCGCCCATGGACAATCATTTTGCTGGTTAACACCCTGCTTTTTGCATTCAGGTTATTATCCATGGCCTGGATAATTTCCTGAACGGACATATCATTCGACTGACCCAAAAGGAATGCGAAAGATAGAAAAGAAATGAGAATCTTGATCATGTTTCCAGTTCCTTAAACAATTGTGCCATTTCCCGTTTATATATGGCCCGCCCGGCAAGCATAGTTCCCAATACAGTGGCTAGGACACCAGGCATAATTCCGATATAGTATAGTTCTGGGGTCACCTGGGCGTAGAAAACATTGGAAAAAATAAATTCGGTTGAACCGAGACTTTCCATAGCATCCGAATAATCCAGGCCCACTTCCTGCATATAATAGGTAAGACCGAGCCCGAAGACCGTGCCAATAACAGTACCAATGCAACCGATGATCACTGATTCCAGGATCATAGATCGATAGACTTGACCTTTTGATTCTCCTATGGCAAGGCGCATACCAATCTCTCCGTAGCGGCGAAGCCCATTCATTAGACTCATGTTCCAAAGCACGATCATACCAATGACCAGGAAAACTCCCACTATTAAACCAGTAGCTGCACTCATATAATCCACCATGTTGCCCATCTGATTTGCATCCCGCAGAGCCATCATCGTAGGGCTAAAAACCCCCGCATCTTCAACAGAGGATTCTCCCCATTCTTTAATATTATCATACATATTATTATCAGCCAGACCCTGACTCCTTTGCCCGGGAAGTATATTATATTGTTTCACGTTCATATTATTCCAGTCTTCCATGAGCGAAAGAGTTTCATAAGATTGCTGATTTCGTAAAACTTGGATTATACTATCACTATAGCCCTTGTTAAAAGTTTCTCGCAGGGCAACAGCAGCTGTATCATTATAAAAAAGTGAATTGCTATATCCCAGGATCTCCGAAGCGGCATTTTCCATGTCCAGGGCCAGCCGGGCACCTGATATATCCACCAACATCATCTGTCTGTCCACTGGACCCAAATTCAGTTTAAAGGTACCGACAACTGTGAAGTTATAAGTGGTAAATGCATTGTACATAGTGGACCCAATTAAGGTTACAGTCTCACCTGTAGAGAGTCCCAGCCTTCCAGCTAACTTGGTGCTGAGCAACGCTTCATTAGCATTTTCCGGCAGTCTTCCATCTATCAAGCGACGTTCAAGTTTCCAGATCTCGATCTGCCTAGAATCATCTGAAAGAAGATCGATCCCCAGGGCAAGAACAGGACCCTGGCTTTGGGTTTCACCATTCTCATCGGGGACATCCAAAAGTCCGCCAAATGTGATCCGCGGTGTCCAGAAATGATCCGGATGATTCTGTCTCAGTTCGTCCACCAACTGATCTGTTTCCAACAGGGCCAGGTCATTGGGCAGAAGCTGACTTTCTTCTTTATAACACCTGGTCATTACCTTCACGTGGCCCGTGGATACCACGGCAGAATTAAGAAACATGCTGTTCATAACGCCATCCATGAACCCTTGAAAGAAAATAATCATGGCCACAGCCAGTGTTACCACAAGAACTGGAAAAAGACTCCTGGATCGGTCTCGGATTATACCTTTAGTTAAAAATTTGATCATACGGTTACCTTGCCCCTTAAAGCATCGGTAGGTTTCATCCGGGCAATGCGACGGGACGGCAGGTAGCTCACAATGAGTACGATGATAGATACAACGATGGTTGTTGTCACAACTAAGCCGACGGAATAAACCGGAATCAGGTATTTTTCAACTATTAAGCCCATTGATCCATCAGAATAATCTACTCCGAGCCAGATCCCGTTAGCACCAAAATACCAGAGCAACGGTCCAAAAAAGATCACAGTCATGATGCCGGCCAACAAGGCATTAAGGCCGCCTTCCAGGGTAAAGAGTCCTACCACCCGGGACCGGGTCATCCCCAGAGCCATGAGGGTGCCAATCTCCTTGCCCCGGCGAAATATAGATAACACCTGGGCATTAAAAATACCCATGCCCGCAAAACAAAGAAGTATAATATACATTATCGCGGCATTGGGTTCGTCTGCTTCAATAAGGGCTTCCATATCCCGGATCAGGTACTTCACATCGCGGGGAATCCAGTCACCCTTATTTTCTACAATTGATAATCCTTCAGCGTAAGTCACATAGGTTGCTTCTTCTTCCATGGCCAGCATGGTCTGGGCCTTTTCCAGCGGTATCCAGATATGACCCATGTCCAACTTGAAATTTTCTGTGTCCATAATATGCACTACTGTACCCTCGTCAGCGTCATAGGTACGGTTGGCGTCCAGCCAGCGTATGGTAAAAGCATCGCCCACTTCCAGTTTGGCATCATTGGCCATGCTGCGTCCGATCAGCACAGGAATAGTGACTTCTTCATGTCCGGCAAGCATTTGTGTGGGCATGTTAACAATANTCTGTTCTGGAGTGATTCCTTTCATGATTNCCGGCATGATACGCCCATTGGGGTAGATTGAAGCCTGGCTCACCAATACCGAGGAAGCTTTTCCCTGATTTACCAGCGCTTTTACTGCACTTGGAGGTATAGCATGAGCATCTTCAAAGGTCATAGGATCCAGGGGATCGTACTCCGGGTGCCAATAGGCACCGCCAGCGATCTCCGTATCGATAGTAACCTGTTTGGCGTGTTCCCGCATACCATCGTACATAGCGGAAAAAAGGATAATCATAAAAAAAGAAAGGGCTGTTACAAAAACGTTTAACCAAGTGCGAAGCCTGGCACCCAGGAGATTTTTAATGGCAATCTTAAAAAGCAACTCTAAGCTCCTGCCTTTGGATTATCAATTTTTTCATCATCGGTTATTTGTCCATCATCCAGGTGAATAATCCGCCTAAGGTAAGCCATGATCTTTTCATCGTGAGTAGCAAAAATGAAAGAAGTGGACAGCTCGTGATTTAGCTGTAGCATGATCTTCATGATGTGGTGGGAATTCTCCGCATCCAAGTTAGCGGTGGGTTCATCTGCCAGGACCAATGCAGGCCGGTGTACAATAGCTCTGGCAATAGCCGTCCTCTGGCATTCCCCTCCGCTGAGCATTGCTGGACGGGAATCACGTTTGTCACTCAACCCAACCCATTCTATGGCCTGGGTTACTTTTTTCTCTCGTTCCTGGGCATCAACTTTGTTCAGGATAAGTGGCAGTTCCACATTTTCAAACACCGTGTAAACTGGGAGCAGATTATAACTCTGGAAAATAAAGCCCATATGTTCACGACGGAGTCTAGCCCGCTCGCTGTGGGACGTATCATTTAGAGCCTGGCCCAGGACACTTACCTGTCCTTCACTGGGGGAATCCAGTCCACCGATAATATTCAGCAACGTAGTTTTTCCGGAGCCAGATGGCCCAACTAGACCGGTGAATTCACCTTTTTTTAGAATCAAGTCTACATCTTTTAAAGCGGTGAAAAAATCACCGCCTACGGGGAAGCGCTTGACCAGATTATTTATGGTAATAGCGGCATTATTTTCCATCTTTTTTCCTTAATGATTGTAAATAAACATAAATTGTAAACCAGTTCCAAAACCTGCCAGCGATCTAGGCAGGTCTTCTTCAGGTATATTATAATCAGCACGTTTTGGGCTAATAGACAAGATGAAATTTAAACTATAATGATCATAGGTACTGCTCCACCGTAGATAATTATAACTGCGGTTCTCTTCCAAATCAAACTGCGAAATGAACATGAGCTGGTGTACCATACCAAGGGGCATGCTGGTCATGAGGGCCGTGTAAGACTGTGATGATTCATACGAATCAATTTTATTAGAAATGGACATGTATTCTGCCATAACCAGGATGCCGTTAGAAATCGGCAGGGTGTAGTCCGCTCCAACTGTAGCCATTATGATATCGGATCTATCGGAACTGATTAAAGCACTCTCATTCCAAAATCCAATAAATCCATCATATCGATAATCAATAGCTACGCGATTGTGAGAACCTGAAATTGGAATGCCAATTTGACCAATAGTCTGAAGAGATTTTGAAGGGTCTTGATGGTAGGTAAATCCCAAGTCACCCATATTTATTGAAACTTCTGCTCGCCCACCAAAAGAAAGAGTATCCTGATCATTGAGAATTGTCCAGGACCAGATTGACAAAGTGTTGGAAGGAAACCAGCGCAGCCGGAATGCTTCTACACCGTCTGTCTGCCCGGTGNGGTCCTTTAAATCAATCGTATCAAACCAGGAAAGGGAACGTAAAACAAAAGAAGGACCAAATACTATTTTCTGTAAGCCCAGTCGGGCTTCCAGTTTTTCACTGGAGTACCGTACCCAGTAGCGGTGGTGAGATTCATTGTTATTAAATAAGGAATCACCTGAATAAGCCCTATCCAAACGATAGGCCCATTCCATATCCAGCAATTGGTTATTAGATAAGTCTTTAAACAGAGAAAAAGTAGGGATATATCCCAGGGAAGATTCGATCGATGATCTTCCTCCAGGAACATCGTTGCTGGTTAGAGCACTGGTCCAGAACTGACCTTTTAATGAAAATGGATTATCAATTGCTGAAAGGCTCTTTGCCAATAGTACGAAAAAAAGTAAGTATTGGTAAAATCTCATATATAATTATCTTTTTTGATTTTGGCTGGGAAGAACCAGACAAAGAGCTGGCANCAGTGTGAGATCGCAAAGAAGAGCAGCACCAATCATACCTGCAGAAAGCAATCCAAACTGGTAAGTGGGTAAAAAAGAAGATAGTACTAGAACTGAAAACCCAGCTACCAGTACCGTTGTGGTGATCATCAATGCTGATCCAGTATTCATTATTGTTGATTGAATAGCTTTTTCTCTGCTTAAGCCCTGCGCCAATTCTTTTCGATAACGCAGGAGAAAATGTAAACTGTCGTCCACTGCAATTCCAAGAGCGACTGCAAAGGTCATGGCTGTCGGCGGCCGTATTGAAATTCCCAGCCAGGATAACACTCCAAGAACGGTAAAAATGGGGATCAGATTGGTAACCAGGCTGGCAAAAAGGATCGATTTTTCTCGGAACATGAATGCCATAATACTACTGATAAATAACAGTGCTATACCGAGACTATTTACAAGTGACTGCACAAGATAATCATTGGTTTTTAAGGCAACTACGGTGGTTCCCGTATATTCAATGGATAAGTAAGGCGGGAAAGACTGAGCCATAGAATCCAGCTGGGCATAGATTATTCCCATATCAGAAGATGTTTTATTTTCTATCAGGCCAGATATACGCAGAGATGTTTTATCGGTGCTGATCAGTTTCATCTGCTCTCTAGATTGATTTTCTACAACAAGGTCGATCATTTCTTCTGTGTAGGGTGATGATGGATCATCACCGCGAATACGTTTTAATGATTCGAGCAGGTCTGAAAGCGAAAAGAAACGACTCTCATTGAGGTGTAAGCGCAACAATGATTCTATCTGATTTAGAATGGGAAGAATATCAAGGTCAACTATGTCTTTAGGAGCACGAGCAACATTTGGGTCTAAATGAAGCAAAACTTCGAATGGCAGTACCCCGCCAAAATATTTTTCCGTGAATTTCAAATCCTGGTAGAGTTTATTCTTTGGCCGAAGGTCATCCATTAAGGANGCATCAGTTGAAATATCTTTTATCTTGAAAATGGATACGCCTGAGACCAGGAGTGGGATCAGGATAAAACCCCACGGCCTTTTAGGAATAACATTTGACAGCCATTTGAGCAAAGGAGAAAAGGCATCTTTGCTCTGATATTGGAACCCTTTTAAAACCAATGTTCCTGATGGCACAATAAGAAGAGATATAAACCAGGCCATCATGACACCGATGGCGATCTCTAAACCAAATTCCTGGATAATTCTTATTGATGTAGTTAACAGAGCCATAAATCCTATAGCTGTAGTTAAACTGGTTAAAAAAATCACTTTTGACATTTGTACCACAGTCAGCAGCATGATTTCTTCAGGATTGGAATCATCTTTTTTAAGATTTTCTCTGAATCTGGCCTGGATATGAATGGCATCGCTTATTCCAATAATAAAAAGCAGGGTGGGCACGATATAGGTTATTATATTGATCTCTAAGCCGATAAGACCCATAAATCCTAATAGCCATACAACAGTAATAAGAACAGTTAAAATGGGAAGAAGAACCTGTACCCAGTTTCGAAACAGGAAATACAAAATACATATAAGCAGAATTGCTATGGGCGGAAGAAACAGGAAATTATCACGGAGCATATAATTAACATATTCAGTGCGTAAAACAGAAACACCAGAATAGATCCACTCCGGGGATGTTTTTTCAGTTAATGTTTTAATATCATTTAAAAGCGCTGTGCGGTCGCGGTGGTTGTTGGCGATATCCGTCAATGTGATCATAATTGCACCGTATTTAAGGTCCCTGGATAAAATTCGTGCTCCAATGGACGGGTCATCCTGAATATATCTCAGTGTCTGTAGTATTGTATCCCTGTTCCAGGGGGCACTATTATCATACAGGTCCCCCAGCCAGGCGTTAAGATCAATATCACTTAATGTGAAAAGGGACGCGACACTCTTAGCCCCGGGCAGTTCATCAATCGCGTAAACCAGGTTTTCCAATTCGATAAATAGGTTTTTATCCAAGGGATCAACTGGTTTATAGATAATTGTAATCACATTGTCTTCCCTGCCAAAGGTTTCCCGAAACGAAAAGTATCGGTCAACCATGTGGTCTTTCTGGGAAAAGAGATGCTCAATAGAAAAATCAATTCTGAGGTTCGGAATGAACAGGGACCAAAACAGTGTCATCCCGGCTACCAGGATAAGGGTATTCCTCGGGTATTTAAGGATGATCCGAAAAAAAGTATTTAGCATGATAGAGTTTAGATAATAAGAATATTATAAAATCGTATATGCCAGAGCGTGATAAGTATCCAATTGGGTATGCTGGATGATACATCCAAAATATGCCGTATAAGAAATTGAATATTCAGATCTCATTGTTTAACCAACCATCATACACCTTTAATAATTCAACTGTTATTGGTCCTGGTTTTCCAGTACCTATTTGGATTGAGTTTACTTTTACAACGGGAATAATTCCCGAACCGCTATTGGTTAGGAATATTTCATTTAACTGATCAAAATCAAGCTGGTTCAACTGTCCGTAGAAAATGGAAAAAGGGGAACGTGAGATTACAGTTTGGCGGGTGACACCAGGCAATACATCTCCGTCCCGAGTGAAAAGTTTTTTTTCTTGGACCCAAAAAATATTGCTGCGGCTTCCTTCCAGAACCTGATTATTATTGTCTAAAAGAATTGCTTCAAAACAATCATTATTCTCTGCAATCTTGTATGCTTCCAAGCATGTTGTATAGTCTGTCGTTTTTATCTCGGGTGTTTTCCTTAAGGCAGGTACTGTGATTGTAGAAACACCCTTATATATGCTTGGATCAAGATTTAATGATGATGTATAGATAATTATTTTTCCTGGTACTGCCAGGATCCTTGNCCTTTGGTTCGGGTCATCAAATTGCTGAACGACCCTTGCAATCATTCCTACAATTTCATTTTGGGAAGATGCTATTGTTAAATCAATCGTTTGAGCCGATTTAAAAAGGCGATCCAGATGGGGCTCAAGAAAAACAGGTTTATGATTCAGGGTCCTGAATGTTTCATACAATCCCGTTCCAAATGCAAATGAATCTGACCCGGGCTGGAGATCCTTTTCAGGAACAGATTCCCATTGGTTGTTGATTAGTGCATTTATCATATCTGGTTAGATTGGATTATTAATCAGACTTAAAATACTAATTCAATATTGAATGCAGTGTCCGTTGCCAGCCAGTTTGTTTTAACGTAAACGATTGAATTTTCAAAATACCAACCGTCTGTAGCATTACCAAATTCTTCTAATGTTTCATATTGAGTTAGTGATGCGCCATCCAGAGTTAAACTGGCAGGTTCAGAATTCACATGAAATTGTGGTCTATAGATCCTGTTTTCATATTTACCTTCATAGTCACCCATGCTTTCACCTATAGTAAACTGGATATCATTTTCAGAACCATACAGGTTAAAGGTTTGCTTAGCAAATGATCCGGTTCGGTGTTGGCGGGTTAATCCATCATCCTCGTACAGAGTAAATGATGACTCTTCATGAGGATAACAATCTAAAGTGAGGGTGTCTGCAGGAATCTCATTATCATAGAGCATTTCAGAATACATAGGTATAATGGCTCCACCTTTTACAAAAAGAGGAAGTTTGTCCAATGGTGCACTGTAATTATTAAGTATCTGATTGCCCGCATATTGTGTGCCATCCCAATAGTCAAACCAGAGTCCACTCGGTAAATAAATATTATCCCGTTCATATGAATTCTGATATATGGGTGCCACCAGAAACCATTCACCGCTCATGAACTGGTATTGAGTTTCAGTGCCCCATGTAACTGGATCATCTGGGAATTCTAAAACCATGGCCCTAGCTGCTGGTACACCTGTTTCGTAAGCGATGTTACAATATGAATACATATAAGGGGTCAGTCGCATTTTGAGTTTTAGATAATCCCTGTTGATATCTGTATACGGCTGTCCCCGTGTCCAGGGTTGTTTATTAGCAGGCGCCCAACCGGAAATGACCATCAGAACCGGTGTAAAGCATTTCCATTGAAGATCACGGGTATACGTTGGCCCGCTCCCACCAAATATCCCATCCACGTCCCCTGTTGCATAGTTCAATCCAGATAAACCAGAACCTGTGATGGTTGGAATATGATAGCGAATATATTCCCAAGTTCCATATTCGTCTCCAGACCAAACGGTGGAATATCTCTGAGTTCCAGCCCAGCTGGATACAGACCAGACAAATCCACGGGCATCACTGTTTGCTTCTATACCTGTGTATGCCTGCCGACATCCGTCAAAAGCCCATTGATATCCTGACCCGATCCATGCTACATCCAGTTTACTGCAGCGGATCCCTGCTGTGCCCACTTCCCAGGTTTGCTGGTCAACCCCATCTTCAGTCCAAAGACCAGTTTTAAATCCAAGATCTTCGAGTTCGCTAACGACTTCAGGCAAATTTGTATATCCACAACCATAACCATCATTGGGTAGTATCCATCCTCCAGGCATATCTAATTCTTGGTAAGTTTCTGCAATGTTAGATACAACATTTGAAGTTGGGCTGTAACAATCGGCATCGCCAAAGCTCAATGCCCATCTGGGCGGCAGAAAAGGACGACCGGTGATTTGTGTATATCCATTGAGCACATTCTTTAAAGAAGGTCCCCGGAAATAATATGCGTCAAAACGAATCTCTTCATGTTCCAGATCTAGCGTTTCAAAAAAGTCATATTGTCCTGGCTTAAACGTATTTCGATAGATACCGTAGCCTGCCGTACTCATAAAAAATGGGGCAGGACCAGGCACTGCACCATCATCCCAACTGCTGATCTGTAGCCGAATGTCAATGGATTGATCCCGATGAGAAAAATATCCATTCTGCATACCGCACCCATAAAAATATTCATTCTCGCCCCGGTACAAATATTGATGGGTTTCTTCACCAAAGGTTATAGGAGAAGATTCTTCCCAAATCACCGTGGTATTATCCGTTTCATACATGGCGAAGATAAGAGGTGTTTTGTAAACCCGCAGTATTACACTGTTGCTGGATATTTTATAGTATTCACCTTCATCTGACGTTTGAATGGCGATAGGTGGTTGATTATGTACAACAATGTCTGTTCCAGCAGGGTCTTCAAAAATTCCATTTGGAGTCATCCAAATTCGGAAGATATCATTTGTGTAGAAAAGAATACGAAATTCAGTAAGATTATTATTTATTGTAACAGTATCGCTGTTTGCAGATGTTTCAAAAGCTGTTATGTCTCCAACTGTATTGTTATTTTGGTAGATGTAAATATCAAGAGTATCATTTCCAGGATATTCATCATCTTCTAATGATGTGTAGATCTGAAAATGATGAACACCAGAGAATGAAAGATCTACATTCGGGAAACTTAATTCTACAGTAGAATTGGCAGGGATACCCCACCCGGTATTTTCAATGTTGACGCTGACCGGTTCACCGCCGTTCAAAGAATAGGAGACATTGAATTCTTCAATGATTGCAGACGTCCCAAAGTTTGCAATGGTAACATCAATGTTTTCATTAGATCCGTAATTGTTTTGACCTGTTTGAGGGGAATCAAGAGACAAAACACCTACATCCCGATTAAATATCTGTTCGAAAGAACCACCGTGATTTATTGCATTCTGGGATGGATCCACCGAATTCATTATCACACCTTCCGGGTTATTGAACTGAAAATGACCAAAAAGGTTATTTAGGTTGGGATGGCTTTCCAAGTTAAGAGAATCTTGGAAGGTTTCAATGGTTATTGGACTCAGGGCTGTATTCCAGAATCGGAGATTATCTAATTTTGAATTTATAGCACCAAGTTCGTTATCCAATCCGATCAGGTCTGTTGGACAATCAACTGAAGCGTCAATGTTTCCTTCAAGGTTACCGTTAATATAGAGTTTCATTTGCTGTCCATTATTAATTACGGCCAGGTGTTTCCATATTCCAGCTGGGAGTTCATATCCGAAAAAATAATCCATGGTACCGTAATCTGTTATACCCACCTGATTATTGTTATACCATTGTTCCAATCGGATACCACTACCGCCATCACTATGTGTAACTAAATGTGAAAAGGGTGTGACCCCATTTTTATTAATATCACATTCAATGGTCCAGGGTGTTGAATATTCAGGCATGTCCAGATCCACATAACTGCCGTCGCCGTTAAACGTGATATAATAATTTTCAGTATCAGTAATGCTATCATCAGCAAGGATAATTTCGACAATGCCGATTACATCAAATATGTCATGTGTATTATCAAAATTTACATCTGCTGCCCAAAGCATATACTCTGTCGGCTCAATCAGACCCATGATCATCCCAACAATCTGGAGCACATCGGATAAATTAACTGTTCCATCCTGATTTATATCTCCAAGCAGATCACGCGAATCTCTTGATTGTGATTCAGGATTTAATTTTATGTCATTTTTTACTACTGCAATTAAAAATGAAAATATTATTATTAATGCAATAACTAGTTTTTTCATAAATATAAATTATTGATCTCTTACTTTTCCTTCTGCCTTAAGCTGTTTATTTCGTTTCCACTCTGATCGTCCATAAAGGAATAATAGAATGCCCGGGACACCGTAAAAAAGGCCTAGGAATAACATTTCAAAATCTAGCCTTACAAAAAATCCCAGAAACATTGGCAGTGCAAACAAAATGGCAAGGGTACCGCACCCCATGGTGCAACCAAATGTAGCTAGTCGTTTATTGTATAATTTTTTATCAATGATCTCTTCTGGAGTATCCTGAGCGATTTCTTCTTCTGTTGGCAGGTCTGTTATATCGATTGTTTTAAGTTCATTGTGGAATAAGGCCAATTCCCCAAGGGAAGGTTTTATATCCTGCATATCTGCAATAGTGCTGCCTGAAATAATATACTTGATCATAATACGATTTCCATCAAGCTTCCATTTCCATTCTGGATTATTTGTCATAATCCTACGGACATTTTCGTTGAACAAGGCTCTGACTTTAGATTCATCATCTCCCATTAGATCAAACTTTTTTGAAAAGTCATCATCAGAGACAAAATTGATATCATCTTCATCCGGAGCAATACTGTCTATTAGATCAAACTTTTTTGAAAAGTCATCATCAGAGACAAAATTGATATCATCTTCATCCGGAGCAATACTGTCTATAAATTCAGATGTAGGTTCTACCTTGCACTTTGGAAG
>JGI24818J35693_1000001_pt1 | contig 31114 bp, 31 predicted proteins | sample METZYME_3_550m_FD_35693 | JGI IMG/M metagenome (IMG submission 35693) | reverse complement strand
GTTCCTGTTCCAATTCCTAAGACAGTATCTCTGTTTAAGTCTTTTTTTATGATTTCATAAGCTTTTTCAGCGGATTGCCTCTTTTTATCTTCTTTATCCATTATTTTAGATTTTTTTGTGCAAATAATTTCCCTCTAAGTATAATTGCGCTCCCTTCAAATGGGGAGATAAATAAAAATGACATTTGCTAAATCTAAAAAATATTTAAAAAAAATAGAAAAGAGCAGCGTTTATGATGTAGTCGATATTACACCCTTGTCTCTTGCAAGCCATCTAACAAAAAAAACAAAGAATAATATCTTTTTAAAACGCGAGGACCTTCAGCCAGTATTTTCGTTTAAATTGAGGGGGGCTTATAACAAAATTTCATATCTTAAGAAGATCGGAACCATAGAAAGAGTGATAACTGCTTCTGCAGGCAATCATGCACAAGGAGTTGCTTACTCTGCAAGAAAGCTCAGACTCAAAGCAACCATTGTGATGCCAGTAACGTCTCCCAGTATTAAAGTAAGTGCGGTTAAAAATCTAGGTGCTCAAGTTGTTCTTGTAGGGGATACTTATGATGAAGCTTATGAACATGCTATTAAGTTATCAAAAAAATCAAACTATGCTTTTGTACATCCTTATGATGACCCTGACGTTATCGCTGGACAAGGAACTATAGGAAAAGAGATTTTAGACCAAGCTGGTAATGATTTAGATGCCGTATTTATTCCTGTTGGGGGCGGGGGCCTGCTGGCAGGCATAGGAGCTTATATTAAAACTCTAAGGCCAGATGTAAAAATTATTGGAGTAGAGCCTGAGGAAGCAGCTGGACTTTATGAAGCCCTTAAAGCAAATCGGATAGTAACTTTAAAACAAGTAGGGCTTTTTGTAGACGGGGTAGCCGTAAAACAGGTTGGTAAAGTTACTTTTCCTATAATTAAAGAATGGGTAGATGAAGTGGTTACAGTATCTGTCGATGAGATTTGTGCAGCTATTGAAGATATTTTTCAAGAGACTAGAACAATATCTGAACCTGCAGGAGCTTTATCCTTGGCAGGCTTGAAGAAATTAACGAAAAGTAAAGGCTGGAAGAATAAGAATCTAGTAGCTATTAATTCAGGTGCAAACCTTAACTTTGATCGTCTTTCTCACATAGTCGAACGAGTACAGTTGGGAGAGAAGAAAGAAGCTCTTCTAAGCGTCTGCATTCCAGAAGAAAAAGGCAGTTTCAGACAATTTTGTAAGGATCTAGGCAAAAGGATGATTACTGAATTTAATTATCGAATTGATGATGAAAAAGAAGCAAACATTTTTGTAGCATGTAGAGTAAATGAGGGAATAAAAGAAAAAAGTAGATTTATAAAGAATTTGCGCAAGAAAGGTTATTCCCCTAAAGATTTATCTGATAACGAAATGGCTAAATTGCATGTCAAGCACATGGTAGGAGGCAGGGCTCCAAAAGACATTATTTCTTACGGGGAAGAGATTTTTAGAGTTGAGTTCCCGGAAAGACCTGGAGCACTGATGGATTTCTTAAGTTTGTTAGGAGACAAATGGAATATAACTTTGTTTCACTATAGAAATCAAGGTTCTGCTTATGGAAGGGTGTTAGTAGGCTTTCAAGCTAATCCAAAAGAAACACAAAAATTAACAAAGCACCTTGTTAAAACAGGCTTTCCATTTTGGAATGAATCTAAGAACTCAGCTTATTTATCCTTCCTTGAATGATTAAGTAAATTTTTTGACTCCCGAAGGACAAATCACAGCTTCCATTTTTAAATCATGTTCTTCGGGGTAACAACTATCTGTTTTTTGGAAATCATAGGACAGGCCCCAAAATAATGGTTTTCTATTTATCTTAGAGGTACCAAAAGTAAAATCGTAATACCCCTTTCCCATACCCAACCTAAAGCCTTCATTATCAAAGGCTACCAAAGGAATAACTACCAAATCTAATTGTGAGGCATTCTCAAAAGTGCCACTTATAGGTTCTGAGATATCAAATTTATTTTTTACCAAAGCAGTTTCATGATTAAATTCAGCAAATCTCATATTCTTGTTATTTAAATCTTGGTTAATAACAGGTAAAAAGCATTTAGTATTTGAGCCAATAATAAGTTGAATAATTCTCTTTGTAGGTACTTCATTGTGGATAGGGATGTAAATTGAAACTTTCTTAAATTTAAGCTCAGAAAACATGTCCATAAACAATGAGGCTGTTTTTTTTTCGACCCGGTCCATCTCGTTTTGAGATATTAGGTTCCTTTCTCGGATTTTTTCTTTTCTTAGAGAAGTCTTGTAAGTCATGCAGAAGGTGCTTCCCAGAGTACCGTTGCTGATGCGGCCCTGAACCGTGAGATTCAGGGCGGTGATTTCGTCGGTCCATCAGGCTCCCTAAGAAAGGTGTGCTCAACAAGACTTTCAAAAATCTCCTAATTATTCAATATCGGCTCGAGGGTCCCACCAGCTATCGAATAGACCAGGAAGCGAAATAAAGTATAACTTATTAAGAATCTAATTTTGACAAACTTTCTAACTGTTTCTCTACTTGCAGAGTCAAGGTTTTTAATCCAGATTTTAATGCAACTGAGTGCTTAGGAGACGAAAGGTCTTTCAGGTAGTCATTCGTTATGTTGAGACCAGTGATAATGGCTGCCTTGGACTCATCAAGTTTAGTATTTTCCCTAATTTCTTTTAACTTTTTGTCAAAAAACTTAGCAGCATTTTTCACTTGATCGCTTTCTTCCGGCGGGCAGGAAATTTTATATTCCTGACCTAAAATTTTTACTTTTGTAACATTCTTTTCCATTGAGATTATTAACTTTCTTTCTTAAGGGCTTTTATAAGTTTTTCAATTTTTTTTGCTGAAGAAATAAGAGTTTCAGAAAGTTTTTGTTCTTTAATAGACAACTCTTTATTCTTTTTAAGTAAATGAACATTAGACTCTTTCAACTGTTGACTAAGCTTAATGAGGCTCTTAACTTGAACCTCTAAGTCCAAAAATTCTTTATCTGACATTTCGTTCCCTTAGTAATTTTAGTTTACAGTTGAAGAGTTTTTCTTGCCAGCAGGATCTTACTTGGTAGGATAAAAAAGAGAAAAGATTATGACAGCTAAAGGAATTGATTTTTCAACAAGAAGAGAAAACTTGTCTAAACTATTATTAGACGATTCAATTATTCTGGTAGCTTCTTCAAGCATCAAGTCTAGGAACTCAGATGCTGATTATCCGTTTAGACAAGACAGTAACTTTTATTATCTCTCAGGATTTAATGAACCTGAATCATTGTTAGTAATCAGGCCATCAGCCAAAAAAAGGAAATATGTTATTTTCTGTAGAGACAGAGACCCTTTAAGGGAACAATGGGATGGTTTTAGGTCTGGTCAGGGTGGAGCAAAGGAAGTTCATGGGGCTGATGAAGCATATGGTATTTCTCTAGTTGACGAAATAATGCCAAGTCTACTCGAAGGATCAAAAAATATTTACTACTCTATGAGTTCTCCCAATGGAATTAATGTAGGGTTAAACAATTGGTTAGATCAAATCAGAGCCAACACAAGACAAGGCTCAGAAGTACCTGAGAATTTGCTCTCTTTAGATTCGTTGTTAGATGAATTAAGGTTACTAAAGAGTGAAGAAGAGCTTTTACTGATGAGGAAAGCAGGAGAGATTACTTGTGAAGCTCACATTCGTGCTATGACAAATGTTACTCCTGGAATGTATGAATATCAGTTGGAGGCCGAGTACCTTCATACATTTATAAAAGGAGGAGCAAGATTCCCTGCTTATAATTCTATTGTGGGAGGTGGGAACAATTCCTGTATTCTTCATTACAACGAGAATAACTCAGAATTGGCTGATGGAGATCTTGTCTTAGTTGATGCCGGCTGTGAATATGAACATTATGCTTCTGATGTCACTAGAACTTTTCCAGTTGGAAAAAAATTTACAGATGAACAAAAAAAAATCTATGAAATAGTTTTAGAAGCGCACAAACAAGCTTCTGCTGAAATAAAACCTGGAAATCCATGGATCAGAGCCCAAGACACTTCGGTAAAAGTCATTACGGAAGGGTTAATTGATTTGGGATTGTTGAAAGGAAAAGCGAATGAAATTATCAAAAAGGGCGAATATTCCAAGTTTTATATGCACAGAATAGGGCACTGGTTAGGTATGGATGTACATGACGTAGGAAACTATAAGAAAAATGGACAGTGGAGAGATCTTGAACCAGGAATGGTTCTAACCATAGAACCAGGGATCTATATCCTTGATTCTCTTGAAGATGTTGAAGAAAAATGGCTAGGGATAGGAATAAGAATAGAAGATGATCTGGTGGTAACTGAAAACGGCAATGAGGTTCTCAGCGCAAACGCTCCCCGAGATATTCAAGACATAGAAAGTTTAAGATCCTAAGTGGATGCTGAAGTTGCTTTAGTCGGTGCGGGAACTGTAGGTTCATCTTTAGCATGTTCATTAGCCAAGCAAGGAATAAAAGTAATATTATTTGATCGAGACAGCCCACTAGACTTATCTAAAACTTCTAGGTTAGAAGGTAGGACAGTAGCTTTAAATTTATCTTCAATCGATCTCTTTGATGAACTAGGTATCTGGAGTGAGCTTAAAAAGACAGGCACACCCTTTAACCGCATGTTTGTTTGGGATTCTAAGGGTAGTTCACCCCTTGAATTCTTGGCCCAAGAGATAGAAAGGGAAGAGTTGGGTTACGTTGTCTCCAATAATTTAATTTTAGAATATCTTAAAAAGATTATTGAAGATTCTAATAATATCAGTCTTAAGCAAGAAACTGAGTTATCTGAAGTTAAAGTAAGTGATAAAGAAGTAGTCATTTCTTGTTCGAACGGTGACAAGATTACTTCAAAATTATTAATAGGAGCTGATGGGCTTAATTCAACTTTAAGAAAGATTGCACAAATAAAAACTAGATCTTGGAGCTATAACCAAAAGGCTTTTGTGGCAGCATTAAAAACCGAAAAGCCTCATGATTACACTGCTTGGCAAGTATTTACTCCAACAGGTCCAATAGCCCTCCTGCCTTTCGATTCTTTAGAAGGAGCTAATATTTCTTTGGTATGGTCAGCTGAACTTAATTACTCAGACAAACTTTCAAATTTAAGTAAAAAAGAATTTATAAAAGAATTGGAAGAAAAGACAGAGTTAATTTTAGGAAAAATAGAGTTAAAAACAGACATAAGCTCATTTCCCCTTAATCAATTACACTCTAAAAATTATGTTGCTGAAAGGGTAGCTTTGGTGGGTGATGCTGCGCATTCTTTTCATCCCCTGGCTGGCCAAGGATTAAACTTAGGCTTATCAGATGTTGCTAGCTTAGCCAGTAAGCTTATAAAAGCTAGAAGAAGTGGAGTTGATATAGGGTCTGATAAAATCCTTGAAGACTATGAAAGATCTAGAAAAATTCCTAATTTAACTATGGCTGCAATGATGGAGTTGTTCAAACAAGGGTTCGAGACATCAGATCCCTGGATCAAATTAGCCAGAAATCTTGCTTTTAAAACAGCTTCTGAAAGTCAGATTTTAAAGAAAACGATAATAAAAGAAGCTGCAGGAATTACTTAATTTTTTCTTCTTTATAAACTACATGCTTTCGGGCAACAGGATCAAATTTTTTAATCTCAATTTTGTCCGGCGTACTAGATCTATTTTTGTCGGTTGTATAAAAATGTCCTGTTCCGGCTGTAGAAACTAGCTTAATTATCTCTCTCATATCTTATTGCCTCTTGATCTAATTTCTGAAAGGACCTTATCAATGCCCTTTTTATCAATTATTCTCATTCCTTTAGCTGAAACAGTTAAGCTCACATGCCTCTTCTCAGATTCAATCCAAAACTTATGTTTATGTAAATTTGGTTCAAACGTTCTTCTGGTTCTGTTCTTCGCATGAGAAACCTTATTCCCTTTTAGGGGTTTTTTACCTGTAACCTGACAAACTTTAGACATTATTTTTCCACGGATTCTTTTTTTGCTTTAGTTTCTTTTGGGCTAACTTTCTTTGAAGTTGTTTTTTTAGCAGCTGCTTTTTTTTCTGGAACTTTCTCTTCAACCTTTTCTGGGGGTACTTCTTCTTCTGCTTTTTTAGGAACCTCAGCCTTAACCTCAGGTTCTTTTATAGCGTCTTCTTTGTTTTGATCTTTAGGCTTTCCTTTTTTTCCAAAACGTTTTTCAAATCTCTCTACTCGACCTCCAGTATCAACGAGTTTTTGCTTGCCAGTGTAGAAGGGGTGGCATGCAGAACAGACATCAAGTTTTATGTCTTCTTTTAGAGTAGACTTAATTGCAATCACGTTTCCGCAACTACAAGTAGCCTTAATTTCTGTGTATTCCGGGTGTATTTCCTGCCTCATATCTAATCTTCTTTCCATAAATTAGAGCGCGCACTATACCAGACCAAATCAACAAGGCAAATTCAAAGAAATCTTTAGAAAACAGACTAAAATAGTTGTATGCCAGGAGATTTAATAGATGTTCTAGTTCCAGTTCCTTTACTAGAGAAGTTCACTTATAAGGTACCTAAGGGGTATCAGAAAAGAAAATTTAAAAGAGGTGTAAGGTTAAAGGTCCCATTTGGAAATAGAATACTTATTGGGATTTTTTGGAATTATTCTGATTCCTCAAAACCTAAAAGGGCTAGCTACAAATTTATTAAAGAAATCCTAGATGAAGATACTCTTTTGGATAAGGCTCTTCTAGATCTAGCTGACTGGTCTTCACGCTATTATCACTATCCTCTTGGTGAAGTAATCACTTATTTTTTCCCGCCTTCTTTAAGGAAAGGTAAAGAGGCCAGATTTAAGGAATCAACTTACTGGAAAGTTACAGACAAGGGTGACTTTTTTGATCTATCTGAATTAAAAAGAGCCCCTAGTCAGCGAGAAGGGTTAGAACTTTTAAGAGAAAAGGGAGATTTGTCTCAAAAATCCCTGAGGGCTTATGGAATATCATCAGTTACATTAAATAATCTTTATAAAAAAGAATTGATCCAAAAAACTAGCTTGGAACAACTACCAGTAAATTCTCATCGAATAGAGGCAATAGACGAAAAAAAATTAACATCAGAACAAAATATATCCGTTCAGGCTATTTCTGGAGAATTTGGTAACGATAAAACGTTTTTACTCAATGGAGTGACGGGAAGTGGAAAAACAGAAGTGTATTTGAGATGCATAAGAAAATTAGTAGACCAAGGAAAACAGGCCTTAGTATTAATTCCTGAAATTGGTTTAGCCCCTCAAGCTGAGAGAAGATTTAAAGAACTATTTGGAGATAGAGTGGCCTCTTTCCACTCTGCTAAAAATGAAAGAGAACGACTTGATGTTTGGTTGGGAGCCCAAAGAGGCCTCTATGACATCGTTATAGGTACAAGGTCTAGTGTTTTTATTCCTATGAAAAACTTAGGAATGATAGTTGTCGATGAGGAGCATGATACTTCTTTTAAACAGACCGAAAGGTTTAGATACTCAGCCAGAGATATAGCGCTATACAGGGCAAAGTTAAGCAAAATACCTACGCTCCTTGCTTCAGCTACGCCCTCAGTCGAAAGTATGAGCAACGCCTTGAATGGCAAGTATCAATTACTCACCCTGAAGCAGAGAGCCACCGGAGCTGATCTACCTTCTTTTGTCCCTTTAGACCTAAAAGGGAAGACATTGAAAGAAGGTTTTTCAGAACAGCTATTGGAAGAGATAGAGAGTGAACTAAATAAAAATAACCAAGTTTTAATTTTCTTAAATAGAAGGGGTTTTGCCTGTTCTATGATTTGTAAATTTTGTGGCTGGATTTCTCATTGTGATCGGTGTGATGCGCATATGACTGTGCATTCAAATCCCTCTCACCTGCAATGTCATCATTGTGAGCACAAAAAACCTTTGTTCACAATTTGCCCCTCTTGTCAGCATAATGAATTCGAGTCATATGGTATTGGAACTGAAAGAATTGAAGACTATTTGAAGAAGAAATTTAGACAATTTCCTGTTTTACGAATAGACAGTGATTCAACTAGGCAAAAGGATTCTTTTAAAAATTATTTAAAAATAATAGATGAAGGAAAGCCTTTAATACTAGTTGGAACCCAGATGTTAGCTAAAGGACATCATTTTCCAGAAGTAACTTTGGTCGGAATTCTAGATGCTGACTCAGGAATATTCAGTGCTGATTTCAGAGGCAGTGAAAGAGTAGCTCAGTTAATTACTCAGGTTTCTGGAAGGGCAGGTAGAGAGAAAAAACCCGGAAAGGTTATTCTACAAACATATTGTCAAGAGCATCCACAAATAGAGGAGTTACTAAAGGGTGATTACGAAACTTTTATAAAAAAAATTATAGAAGACAGGGCTTCTAATAAATCCCCACCCTTTAGTTTTCAAGTTAAGTTACAAGCTGAATCATTTAATGGACTACTGTCTAGAGATTTTTTGAGTTCTTGTTTGGATTATTTAAATAAATCTCAACTCATGAGCAAAGACATTAAGACCGTAGGCCCTTTACCATCATTGATGGAAAAAAAATCTGGCGTATACAGGTGGGAGGTCAGTCTTTTCTCTTCAAGCAGGAAATCCTTACACAGCCTTACTGACCATCTTCAGTCTTACTTATATCTGCCTAAACAGACAAGAAAAGTTAGATGGTCAATAGACGTAGATCCAATTTCTACAATTTAGAATTAGGTTACTTTAGGCCAGTCAAATCCAAACTGATTTGCCAAAGTTTTTCTGCATCCTCTTTGCTCTCAGCCGCCTTAGTTATTGGAGCTTTTTTACAGTCTATAAAATACTCCCCAGAGGTACTTGAGACTTCTTCAGACGAACACAAATAGATTGAAGTCTCTGCGCCTTTGTCGCTCGGTTTTGCAATTAATGGAGAGACCCATCTAATAAGCCTAGCAAAAAAAGCTAAATTCTCATTTTGTGCTCCTATCGAAGTTGAAACAAAGCCCGGGTGTAAACAGTTAGTTGTTAATCCTTCTTCTTGATATAAAGAGGAAAGTTTTTTAGTAAAAAGAATGTTTGCTAACTTTGACTGGCCGTATGCAGCAAACATTTTGAATTCCTTTTCCGATTGGAGATCATCGAAGTTCATTGATTTAAGGAAGCGGTGTGCATCAGAAGAGACGTTAACTACTCTTTTAAGGCCACTTTCTAAAATTTTTTTAATTAATAAATTAGTTAGTAAAAAATATGCAAGATGATTTACAGCAAAAACTTCTTCCAATCCGTCTTCAGTAACCCTTCTCTCAGTATTCATAATGCCAGCGTTGTTTAGCAGTACATCTATCGGTTTATTTAAAGACTTATATTCTTCAGCAGCCTTTTTTATCTGCTTAAAAGAAGAGAGGTCAGCAATAATTGCATTAGGGGATTTACCTGATACCCTTTCAATTTCTTCTGTTAACTCTTCCGCTTTCTGTTGATTTCTTGCAATAAAAAATATGTTTGCTCCCATCTCACTTAATGCTAATGCAGTGGATCTACCAATACCGCTTGTAGCACCTGTAATTAAACAATTTTTTCCTTCTACTAAACTCATTTAAATCCCTGTTATTAAATTAATTATTTTTTCTAATCCCACTTCCAATTTTCAATCCTTTCCAGATGACCAGATTGTCTCGTGCTTGTATAAAAGAGTAATCAGCAACAACTTTATTATCTATTTCTTTAAGTTCAAGTTTTAAGAAACCCGGAGTTTCAACATTGAATTTACCTTCAGGTTGCTTGTCAGGCGAGCCTCCCGGCAGACTACCTGTTCCAGAGATTAGCTGTCTAGTACCTTTTCTTTCTCCTTCATCAGCAAGAACATGATTGTGTCCAGCAATATAAAGGTCAAAGTTACCAAAAATACTTGTTTCAAGAAACCTTGAGAGCTGTGGAGTTGCCTTTTTCCTATCTCCTGAACTAAACAGAGGATGGTGTGCTACAGCTATAGATAAATCACATGAGTTGTTTACTTGCTCTTTTTTTAACTTTAACCAGTTAGCTTGTCCCCTTCTTTTATAAAAAAGATAAAGCTTGTCAAAAATTGTCGTGTCTAGTGCAAAAATACATAATCTACCGTAATTTTTTAAGTAATAATTATTTGGATAGACAATTAGAGGATTACTTTTTGCTATCTCTAAATAAGATCTGGGTTCCTTTTTGTAATCATGATTTCCTAGAGTAAGAAAGAAAGGAATTCCCTTATCAAATACTTTTTTAAAGGGATCTAAGAAATTTGTGAAAAATCTTGGGTCACGTTCTGATGAGATCCCATCTGGATATATTATGTCTCCAGTGTGCCAGATAACACTGCAATCAGATTTTGCGAGTGCTTCAGCTACTTCTTTTTGTACTTCAGTAACGTTACCAGTATCTCCCACAAAACAGAAGGTAGAATCCTGGCTAGCTTTAATTTCTTCTGAATAAACCTGGAAAGTAGATATTAACAAAAGGAAAGTTAGAGCAAAAAAAGAGTTATTTCTAAATACTATTTGTCTCTTCATTCTCTTAATTACAAGTCTATAGAGTCTTTTGATTTAATTTCAAGGGTCCTTTCTTCTTCGTTGTTTTCTGAATGATTGAGTATTATTTCTAAATCAGGATCAGGCAGAAAGGAAATCATCTTTTCTGGCCATTCTATTATGGATACTCCGTTGTTAGTATCGAGATATTCCTGAATCCCTATATTGCTTAATTCTTTAGGGTGAGAAATTTGATAGAAGTCAAAATGAAATATTAAGAAATCTGAGATTTCGTAAGTTTCTACTAGGTTGTATGTTGGGCTCTTAACAACACCTTTATGCCCTAAACCCCTCAGAATGCCCCTGCATAAAGTTGTTTTTCCTGCCCCCAGTTCACCGATAAGAAAGATTAAAAAAGGATAGGAATTATTTTTTTTTGTAATGAAATTTGATATTTTCTTTCCAATATCTTTGGTCTCTAGATCTCCATGAGAAATCAAAGTAGATGAGTTCATTCTTTATCTTAGAAAATATCTTATGTTACGAATTACATCTGTGGGTGTGATTGTCATCCCAAGTTCAAGAGAAGCAATATCCGCGGATTTTGAATGAAGATCAACTGCTACCTCTGTCGCCTCAACCAAGCTAAGGCCTTGAGATAAAAAACTTCCTATTAAGCCAGCCAACACATCTCCCATCCCTCCTTTTGCCATACCTGGATTTCCTGCTTCACAAACCCCTATTCTTTGCTTTCCATTCCTTTTATAACAAACTAAGGAACCAGACCCCTTAAGAACACTCACAGATCCAAATTTCTTTTCTAGGGCAGTTACAGATTTAAACCTGTCTTCTTGTATCTTGTTAACCTCTTTATTAACCAATCTAGCAGCTTCTCCTGGGTGAGGGGTTATAACCATTTTTCTTGGAATACCTGATTTAAGCTTTAACTTTGTAAGAAGGTTTAGTCCATCCGCATCAAGAACAACAGGTAAGTTTCTTTTTTTTGCTTCCATAAAGGTTCTTTGTAACATCTGTTCTGACCAAGCTGATTGACCTAATCCAGGACCTAAAACTACTACTGTAGATTTAGCCAGAATTTCTTCTACATCCTGTCCAGACTCAATCCCATTTACCATAAGTTCAGGGCAAGAAGATAAAGCAGCCTCGACATGAATACTTCTTGTGGCCAGACTTACTAGGCCTGCACCCGAGAAAACAGCAGCCTTAGATGCGAGGATAGCAGCTCCGCCAAAGCCTTTGTCGCCGCCTATAACTAATACATGACCAAAATCTCCTTTATGTGCATCTCCCTTTCTATTTTTTAATTTGAGAAGGCTTTTCTCCGTATCTAAAAGATAGCAATTTGTTTTGATTTGACTCTTGAGTAAAGAAGAAATTCCTAGGTCATCGAACACCACATTTCCAGACGCGGTTCTTCCAGTTGAAGTGAAGCAACCTCTCTTTCTACCCACGAAAGTAGCAGTTACATCAGCCTGAATGTGGACTCCAAGGTTAATTCCTGTGTTCGAACAAATACCAGAGGGAATGTCTATTGAGAGAACAGGTATATTTGTAGATTTTTTATTAATCTCAAGGATGAGCTTAGATAGGTTAGACCTTACATTCCCCTTGATGCCTATCCCTAAAAGGGCGTCTACAATTACTGAGTCTTTTAAAGATTTCTTTTTAAAAGCNGCAATAGAGATTCTCTTAACTTTTGATTCCAAAGCAAGCTTAAAGGCTTTTCTGGAGGCCCCTGATATTTTATTAGACGGGGATGCTTGAATTATAAATGACTCTAACCCCATTTCTTTGGCTAGATGAGATATTAAGTAACCATCACCTGCATTATTTCCTTTGCCACAAAAAACAAAGACTTTTTTGGTATTGGGCCAATTGTTTAGCAAAACATTAAAAGAGAATTCAGAGGCTTTTTGCATTAAAGTGAAAGCAGGGACCTTCTGACTTCTTATGGCTAGGCTATCCAGCTTTTTTGTTTCTTGAGATGTGTATAAATTCATGGTCATCTTTTTGTTACCTAATTATAGCCTCTTCAAACTTTCTCTAATAAACTGCTTTGACTTTAACAACTATTTATTAGACTAATTTTTATTTATGAGTGATTTTATAATCAAGTTAGAACCTGAGGATGAGTTTAACCACAGTCCTGATTCTTCAAGTAATTACAATGAAAGCATGTATTTCAATGTTTTTGACCATGATACCAAAATGGGAGGATGGTTTAGGTTGGGCAATAGACCCAATGAGGGCTATGCTGAAATGACCTGTTGCCTTTATCTTCCGGATGGAAGAATAGGCTTCATGTTTGGCAGACCGAGAATAAAAAACAATGATGAATTTAATGCAGGCGGAATGGTTTTCAAGGTTTTGGAACCCTTTAAGAAATTAACTATCTCATANAGTGGAAAGATTCTTATTCTGGATGATCCNAAACAAATGGTTGATCCCGGCAAGGCTTTTAAATCCAATCCAACTNTAAATTGTGATGTTCAGGTAGAAATTCTTGGGATTTCTCCAATGTTTGGTGGAGAAACAATAAGAAAAGATGGAGCTACTTTGGACACAGACCCTGAGAAGAGTTTTTCTAAAGCTCACTATGAGCAACACACCTCTGGAAAAGGATCAATTAAAGTTGGAGATGAAGAGTGGAAGATTCAAGGATATGGATTGAGAGACAAGAGTTGGGGACCTAGGTATTGGCAAGCGATAGAGTGGTACAGATGGTTGACTATTAATATAAATCGAGACGTAGGTTTTATGTTGAGCATCGTCCATCAAGGAGAAGGGAAGGAGCGTAGAGGCGGCTTAGTACTAAAGAATGGAGCCTATGAGACCATAAAAGATTGTTTTATAGAAAGTGAGTACGATGAGGATTATTACCAAAACAACATTAAAGCCTGGGCTAAAACAGATAAAGATGAATATGAAATAGAGGGAAAGGTTCTTTCTCTCATACCCCTGAGAAATAAAAGAGAAGATCCTGAAGGAAAAATGTTAACGACTAGAATAACAGAAGGCATGACAGAGTATAGTTACAAAGGGCAAGTTGGATATGGAATGTCTGAATATTTAGATCAGATCGTAAATGATAAGCCTTTAGGACCTTAAAAAGTGAAGATAAGTGCAGTTGATCAGTCTCCAATTTTTTCGAACACCAATGCAAACTCAGCAATTAGAGAGACCATTGAGCTAGCTAAATTCTGTGATTCTATTGGCATGCATCGATTTTGGGTTGCTGAGCACCATGGTTCTGATTCTTTTGCGGGCTGTTCTCCTGAAATTTTTATTCCNTCCTTAGCTAACGAGACCAGTTCTATTCGAATAGGTTCGGGAGGGGTTATGTTGATGCATTACAGCCCTTACAAGGTTGCAGAAAATTTTAGACTTTTAGAATCTTTATATCCTGGAAGGATAGATCTAGGATTAGGAAGAGCTCCTGGAAGCAATCCCATTCAAGCTGGGGCATTAGCTTACGGTTCTAAGACCACTGGTCCTGAATTTTTTACTACAAAAATGAATGACTTAAAGTCTTTTTTGATAGGAGAGAATCCCGAAACAGAGGCTTTTGAATCAGTAGATGTAACTCCTGGTTTAGGCAGCTTACCCGAGACNTGGCTCTTAGTTTCTTCTGAAAACGGAGCTGACTTAGCAGCCTTTTTTGGTTTGCCCATGTCTCTAGCTCATTTTATTGAACAAGATTGTCTTCATTTAGCAGATCATTACAGAAAAAACTTTAAACCTTCTGTATTTTCTAATGATCCAAAAGTAAGTGTTGGTATTTTTGCTATATGCGCAGAAAGCGATGAAGAGGCCTTAAGACTATCTGCAAGCGCTTCTGCTTGGAGAAGAAGAGTCCAGTCAGGAAAAGCTTCTAGCTTTCCTTTAGTAGAGGAGGCTCTCAGCGAAATAAATATAGAGTCTCTGGGTAAAGGAGAAACTAGACCATTTGTTGGATCTCAAGATACTATTTACGAGAGACTAAAGCCTTTAATTAAGAAAGTAGATCCAGAGGAGTTAAAAATAATTACAATTTGTGAACCTTTTGATGCCAAAGCTAAATCTTATAAATTAATTAAAGATTTATTTGATTAAAAAAGATAAATACCAAAGTGTTTAATTTCTTTTATGAAAATAGAACTTTAAGTGCTGGATCACCCTGGCATCTATTCTGTCTATCAAATCTATATTTTGCTCAAGGTCTCCCCAATGGATTCTTATTTTTTGCACTTAACACCTATTATGCTTCTCAGGGTGCTACGGTAGCTGAGTTAGCAAAATTCTCCTCCCTTCTACTTTTACCATGGATTTTTAAAGGTCTTTTTGCTCCTTTANTAGACAGCTTCACCATTAGAAAATTTGGACGAAGAAGATTTTGGGTTCTATCTAGCCAGATAGTCACAATTATTCTTTTGTTGTTGTTGACCCTGCTGGGTCCCGAGTTATCCATTTCCTCAATGGGCCTAGTTGTTATGACGGTAAATTTCTCAATAGCTTTTCTTGATTTATCTACTGATGCTTTGGCAGCCGATAGCTTAGATGAAATAACTTTAAGTAAGGCCAATGGTTTGATGTGGGGCAGTAAAGTAGTTGGAAATGCTGTTGGCATGTTTTTAGGCACTACCCTTTTCTTTACCTATGGTATTTCTACAGGAGTAGCTGTTCTGGTAGTTATTATGATGATAATTTTTTTAGTTCCTCTCAACTCAAGAGAGCTTGATTTCAAGGCTGGTTATGAATCTTCATCATTCAAAAAGAATTTTTTACCCCCTTTAGATTTATTAAAAGAAATTGTTAAAGTCTTTGATGATTCCAGAGCTAGATGGGCAATCGTATTTATACTATTTATTAATCTTGGCTTAGGAGTATTTGAACCTGTATATAACAAATTCTTTCTTGAAGAACTTAAGTGGACAGGAGAAATGATAGGCAATGTAAGAACTTGGAGTTTGTTAGCAGGGGGAGTAACAGGACTGCTTATAGGGTTGTTAGGAACTTATTATCAAAGACATCTATTACTTTTTCTTTGCATAAGTATTCAAATAACAGTTTATGGCCTCTTAGGATTGTATGTAGATCAGATCACAAACTCTTACGCCCATTTAATTATCTTTGCTTTAGATATGACTGGGGCCGCTATTTCAGTTTCTATGTTCGCCATCTTTATGTCGCTTTGTACTTCTCAGTCTAGTGCTACTAATTTTGGTATATTTATGGCATTACTAAACCTTTCAAACTATACAGGCAATCAAATAGCGCCAGGTTTAATGGAAGCTTATAGCTTTTCAGGCTCTTTCTTATTCTGTTCTTTGGCTTTGATTCCTGCAGCTCTACTAACTTTTAAGTTAGCTAGCAGTAAAATCAATCAAGACTAGCTAGGAATCCTTTTAAATGATCTCCAATTTCATGGGGTGAAATTTCTTGAATGAAGTGTCCACCCTTAACAGCAACCTCTTTTTGGTTGGGCCAAAGCCTTGCCCTCTCTCTTTGTTTGCCAACTAGTATTGAACCAGGGTCCGCGTTTATAAATAGTTTTGGTATATTGCTTTCAGCTAAGAATGATTCGTAATCAGAAGCTATTTTTACAACTTCTTCAGGCTCTCCAGCTATCGGAATCTGTCTAGGCCAGGTTAGTGTTGGCCTCCTGTCTTCACCTGGGTTTTGAAATGGTTTCAAATAAGTCTTCATTTCTGCTTCTGTTAAAGCACCATCACCTGCCAATATTCTCTCAACGAATATATTTTTTTCTAAAATCATCTCTTCTCCATTTTCTGATCTGAATCCTTGGAAGATATTTCTGGCATTTTCAGGCCAATCTTCCCAAGACTCTATTGGGCCTATTATGGCTTCCATGTAAGTAATGCTTTTTACTTTTTCAGGATTTAATCTTGTCCAATTAAATCCTAAAGCAGATCCCCAGTCATGGATTACAAAGTTGACATTATCTAAAGAGAGTTCTTCAAAAAGTTTGTAGAGATATTTCGCATGTTCTTCAAAGGTATAACTATTGGGTCCAGAATCTTCAAGTTTTTCTGAGTCTCCCATACCTATTAAGTCGGGAGCAATAATACGACCGGCTTCTTCAGCGTAGGGCATAATATTTCGCCAGAGATATGAGGATGTTGGATTTCCATGCAAAAAAACTGTCGGATCTCCTTGACCTTTATCCACATAAGCCATTTTCTTTCCAAAAATTTCTAGGTATTTTTTTTCATAATTAAATTCACTTGAAGCTTTTTTGTTCATTTTTAATTCCTTTAAAAGTTATTAACTATATCTTTTATCCCAAGTGATTAATAAAGCGGGGAACAAGAGTAGATCAATTATTAATGCCGAGATGAAAGCCAGCGAAGAAAAAAGTACAAATCCGTGTATGGGTATAAAGAAAGCCTGCAATAAAACTAAGAAGCCTAGAATTAGGCTAAAAGATGTAATGATTAATGCAAATCCAACCGTTTCGAAAGCATACATTACAGCCTCTTCAGCTTTAAGGTTCTTTTCTCTTTTTGCATGCAGATATTTGCTTAGAAAGTGCACCGTAAAATCAACAATAATTCCTAAGGTGGTGCCCATCCCAATTGCCACAAGCATACTGATTTCACTGCTAACTATCGCCCAAATACCAAAAGCTACTCCAATAGGCAAAAGGTTGGTAACCGAAGTTAACATTCCATATCTTAGAGATCTAAAAAATAGAATGATTGTCGCTGTTATTAAAACTATACCTATTCCAAGGGCATAAATAAGTTGAGTCATTAACATCTTGGACATGTGAGCAAAAATAGGCCTTATACCTGTCCCGATTGAAACCATATCTTTCGGCATATTCTCCGAAGCATAATTTTCTACTGTCTTAGCAAATGCTCTATATTCCATTGCTCCCAATTCTTTTAGAGAAGCAACCAATTTAATAGATTCTTTGTTTTGGCTAATAGAATTAGTTAAATCTAAACCATAGGGCAGGGACATCTCATAGAAAAAAAGATACTGAGCACTAAGGTTGGATTCTGTTGGGATTACATTCCATTTTTCTTGTTTGCCATGGAGAGTTTTGTTGAGATTCTTCATGATCTTTGAAAGCGAGCTAACGTGAAGCACTTCCTTATTTGAGGCCAACCACTCAGAGAACTTATCCACTTCTCGCAAAAACTCCGGATCAGATACTGTGCCTTGGCTATTTAACTCATAACTAACAGGGAAAGTTCCTCCAATTCTTTGGCTCATCCATTTACTGTCAGCAGCTGAAGTTGTGTATCTTTCAGAATAAAACTCTAAAGGATTGTCATTTGTATTGTTCAGAGGGATAAAGGCCATTAATAGACAAGAGATAACTGGGACTATCACCAATAATCTTTTGTAATTCTTAATGCTAAATCTACCGAGCTTTCTAGCAAAATTCTTTTGAAAGTTTATATTTTTTGATTGCTTCACATTAAAGTAACTCACAATTGGGGCAAGCAATAGCACAGTAAATATAAAGGCTAAAAAGACGCCGACTGCTACTCCATTGCCTATACCCCTTAAGGGTTCTACAGGGGCTAGGTTTAGAGATAAGAAACCAATAGCGGTTGTCAGAGAAGTAAGAAACAGGGGTTGCAAGTTCAACTTAAGACTTTCGAGCATTGCTTCTTTGCTTTTTCTAGAAGAGTCTAGATTTTGAAAGTACAGGGTGAATAAATGAACACAATCAGCGACCGCTAAGGTTGCAATTAAGATTGGGACCATAATGAAAGGTTGGGCTATGTCTCCGCTCATAAAACCTATAGATCCCATTGCAGTTACAACACTAATTAGGATTACTAAGAAAGAACCAGCAACAGCTACTAGACTTCTCAAAAGTAAAAAAAGTGTTAGTAGAATTACCAAAATCGCTGAAGGCAGTAGTTTTGGCATTTGCGCCTTAAGCAACATTGGGCTCTGATACTCCATGTAAACAATGCCCGAAATTATTAGATCAACTTCAGGGTGGTTTTTTCTAGCCTCCTCTAAGAAACCTAATACATAGTTTAANGAATCTTGATATTCGCTTTCAATGTCTTTNCTTGGTGGGTCAAAAACAATGTTTATTAGAGAGGTTTTTTTGTCTTTAGAAATAATTGCGCCATAAGCAAGTTCTTCTTCTTCAATAATTAATTCTTTTTCTTTTAAGGTCTTCAGGTCATAAGTACTAGAGCCTTCTAAAAAAGGCTCTATGTACAAGTCATCACCATCTGCAGAGACGTAAGAATAGTTAGATAAAGAGTCAACTCTTAATGAATGCGGTGTTTTCCAAGCCTTTTCTGTTAAATCTTCAATTAAAGACAAAATTTCATTGGTAAAAACAGTTCCTTCTTTTACTCCAATACCGATTACTGCGTTATCCATAGAAGAATAGGTATCTTCTATGCTCAAGTGCGAAGTTGTTAGGGGGTCATTTTCAGGGAAGAAAACATTTATATCAGGATTAAAATTTATCTTTGAAAGTCCTTGGGCCAATCCAGCAAGAATTAAAAGAGAAATAATTATACAAAGGGGCCTGTATCGGATAATGGTTTCGGCTAAGTAATTAACATTGAGTAATTTTTTCATTAAGTTAATTGCCTAAATAATAGATAAATTCAAATCTAACAAAATCATCTTGTTTCAAATATTCAAACATTTTTTGGATACTGTTTGAATTGTTTCCTCCATTAAAATAAATAGATTCAAAGGAAAGTCTGCAACAATTTCTGACTCTTCGAGAAGCTTCTACGAAAACATTAGTTTCTCCTGTTTCATCGTTTCTCATAACACCTGAAAGAATTTGAGAATCATACATGTCATTAAAAGTTAATCTTGTTCCCAATGCCATAGGGGATTCTTGATACCGATCATCGTAATTGAATTCCATTATCCATCCTAAGTCGAGCCTTGAACTTAATATTCCCACTTGGGTGTATTCAAAACCGGCAGTAGCTGCCGAAAACCTATCTCCCTGGCCTGATCTACTGATAGCTTCAAGTTTAAGTGCTAGTCCACCCACAATGTAGAGAGCCTCCAAGCCTGTCTGTTCAATTATTCCATAGTAAGGGATCTTCAGACTTATACTTTTATCGATAAATTCAGGTTCTCTAGAGGTTCCCGAAAAATGAGAAAGAGCTAACTCCAGATCACGATAGGATTGACTCCACCTAAAAGCAAAATCAGTTCTTAAGTTTTCAGCACTAGATTCATACATTGCTGAATCGGTATCTATTAGGAAGGGTGCTCTAAGCCTTCCTTTTTCTCCAGCAAAAGTCCTCTCCCTAAAACCCAGAAGTGCATAGATATCCAGAACACCCCAATCTCTTTCTAGAGACAAATTAATCATTGGTTGGCCTAATTTGTCTTCTCCATCAAAACTTTCCACCTGATCGGTTTGATTGATAATATCNACTCTGTGTACGGTCTCNGTTACTCCCCAAAAATCTCTTCTTATCCCGATTCTTATTTCNTAGGAGTTTTTTACTNTNATTAAACTCAAATCTTGGATATCAAACAGATTTCTCTCATCATCTAAAGAATCTCTTCTAATTTTTGGTTTGAAAGTAAAAGAAGTTTTTTGGTCTTCTGATTCAAAGTAAAACTCCGGTGATAAAGTAAAAGAAGAATGATCTTTACCTTGTCCGAATAAACCCTTTTCTGAGAAAGTCCTGTTTTCAAAGGAAACTTCGCCGTACTTTTCAACTGTGGAAAAAAGGGAACTACTAATAGAAATTAGTGAGATTACTAAAAAAGCTTTTGTGATATCGCTATAAAAGCTAGAAACCATTTACTTTGATCTTTTAAGGCTATTCTGAGTAAAGTCTTTATCTGATAACCCAGTGTTAAAAGTCATATCTTGAAAAAATAATGTGGTTGTTTTATTGGTTTGATGGTTAACCATATGAATTTCACCAGGGCGCCAGAATTTATTCAGGTATTTTTTGTAACCCGAAAAGGTTTGTGTTTTAACGTGAAATGATTTCCTATCAAAATGGTGAATTTGATGAATCAAAGAATTTGATTTACTTATCCATACAATCTGCTTTGTGTAACCTGAATAGGGATCAAGTGGGATCCTTTTAATAACATGACTATCCTTTCCATCTAGATCTTCATCCCTTAGATATTCATACGAATATTTTTCCACTTCTTGAAAAGAAAGGTCTTCAAGTGAGAACTCGCTTCCCAAGAAAGGTCCTGTTCTGTTTTTAGAGGCAACTCTTTTTACTCTCTTAAGAGCAGGCAGATAAAGCCACTGTTCATCAGAACCAACTTTATGGGCATGACTTAATACCGCTACACCACGAACATCTCTTGGACTATCAAATACTATTAAACTTTTGTCACCGTCTTCTGGAACTTCCAAAAGCCTCATTTTCATCACTCTTTCAGTTACCAATCCTTTCCTGTCTTTCAACATCATTTTTAAGTTTGTCTTGCTATCTCCATATCCAGAAAAACTATCATCGGCTTTCAGAGCAATCGCTAAGCCTCTGTTAGTTTCTTCAGAATGAATAAGATTCAAGAAAAAGAAAAAAAGAACAGAAAAGAAAATCTTATTTAGGTTTTTCATCTTGGAGTCATTTTAACTTTTTTTATATTGAAACAGACAACAATTAAAGTGGGTTGCATGATATTTTCGAGAGGTTATAGTTATTGTCCCTTTAAACATTCGAGGAAGTAAAATGCTTAAAACAAGAATTACAGAATTATTTGGTATCAAGCACCCTATTATCCAGGGTGGGATGCAGTGGGTTGGGACTGGAGAGTTAGTTTCTGCGGTTGCAAATGCTGGGGCTCTAGGAATCTTAACAGCTTTAACACAACCTACCCCAGAAGCTTTAGGTAAAGAGATTGAAAGGACTCGTGAAATGACAGATCAACCTTTTGGAGTTAACTTGACGATATTGCCTACAATCACGCCACCACCCTATGAAGAGTATGCCCAATCTATAGTTGGGTCGGGTGTAAAAATAGTAGAGACAGCGGGTAGAAGTCCTGAGCCTTTCATGGAACTTTTTAAAGCGTACGATGTTAAGGTAATTCACAAGTGCACTTCGGTTAGGCATGCGCTAAAAGCTCAGGCAGTTGGTTGTGATGCGGTCACCATTGATGGATTTGAGTGTGCTGGTCATCCAGGCGAAGATGATATTCCTTCTTTAGTTTTATTACCTCAAGCTGCTGAAGCTTTAGATATACCAGTTGCTGGTTGCGGAGGATTCAGTGATGCAAAAAGTTTAGTTGCTGCGTTAGCTTTAGGCGGTGAGGCAATAGTTATGGGAACTAGGTTTATGGCAACCAAAGAGTCTCTCATTCATCAGAATGTGAAGGATAAGATGACTGAAGCTGATGAACGCTCTACAAACTTAATGTTTAGGACCATGCACAATACTGCAAGGGTTTTCAAAAATACAATTTCGGATCAGGTAGTTGAGATAGAGTCAACTGGAACTGCAAAATTTGAAGATGTCCAAGAATTAGTTGCTGGGCAAAGAGGTAGAGGAGTTTTTGAGGTAGGTGATCTAGAGGCAGGAATTTGGTCTGCTGGTATTTCTGTTGCAAGAGTTAAAGATGTTCCTAGTTGTGAAGAATTGGTATCCAGATTGGTTTCAAATGCTGAAGCTATTATGGATGGGAGATTGAAAGAAGTAAGAGCCTCTTAAGAGGATCCTTATGAAAGATGTTGAAGTTTTTTTCATAGCTAATTTAAATATTGTAGATAAAGAAACCTACCGACTATATGAAAAAGGGTTCTTCCCCATTCTGAAGAAACATGGGGGAGAGTTTGTAACCTACGATGACTCCATAGAGCATTTGGAGGGAGACACTCCTCTTAAAGGGAGGATTGTTATTTTTAAGTTTCCCTCAGAAGAAGTAGCTAAAGGCTGGTATAACGATCCCGAATATCAGAAGCTGTCTGAATATAGAAGGAAGGGAGCTCCCATAGTATCTCTTACGATGGTGAAGGGCATTCCACCTAGAGATTAAGAATTACCAATCTTTAACAATCTCCTTAATTGTTTTAGCTAATTCAATTGGTTTGTCTAATAACACATGATGGTGAGCACCTTTAATTTCTATTATGGGTGTATCTTCTCTAAATTTTGATTTCATATAATCTAGAATAGGTTCTGTTACCAAGGCACTGTTTTCCCCATATATAAAACCTAAAGGGCACAAAAGGTTGAAGGCATTATTCTTAGGCATATGAGGATAACCAAGTTTACTAAAGAGGGAGTCGTCAAACTTCCATTCAAAGCCTCCATTAACTTCTTGTATAGAATTTTTGGCTATGTAGTCAATGACAAAAGGAAAATCAGTTGGTTGATCAGGAGCAAGTTTAAACCTTTCCAGGATGGTTTTTTTATCAGGATAAGTTTTCCTTTTTCTTATAGGGCCACTTCCTTGGTGGCTTGAATAGTCAAAATGTGGTGGCCTTATGGGTGAATCAATCATTATTACTCCCTTAATATCCTCAGAAGCAAGATTAGCGGCATGAATACTCATGTATCCACCCAAGCTGTGACCACAAATTATTGGATTAGAAGGTCTGTTATCAAAAAAACCAGAATCTTCTGCTACAGCTATGATCTCCTCTCCAAAAATTTCTGGACTATAGTGTTCTCGATGATCACTACTCCCCATGCCAGATAGGTCTAAGGCACATACTTCATACTGATCAATTAAAAGGGGTGCTACAAAATCCCACCAGTGCGAATGCGCACCACTTCCATGAACTAATACTATCCCTGGATTATCAGGAGTGCCCCATTTTTGATAAAAGATGTTGCCATCTAGAACTTCTAATGAATGTTCTGATTTAGGCTCTGAAATTAGTTTATTGAATAGATCTTCAGTCAGTTGATCCATATTTGCTCTCCTTTAGCAAAAAAATTATCTCCTCAAAATTTTTCAATTCGGTAGTCTATACCAATCTCTTAAAGCATAATAAAAAATATGAATGAACGTTTGAAACAAGTTAATCATCAATTTGCAGATCCAAATGAAGCACCAGCTGAGCCCAGACCGGCTGCTACAGTGCTCTTGGTTAGGGATGTGCAAGGGCAGGGTATAGAAGTATTTCTTATCGAAAGGGCTGCAAAAACCAATTTTGGTGGAGCATATGTTTTTCCGGGAGGGAAAGTAGATCTCGAAGATGCATCTGGACGTTTAAGTGATATGTGTCAGGGCGTAAGTGATGAAGATGCTTCTTCGGCTTTGGGAATGGAAAAAGGTGGCTTAGCTTATTGGGTAGCAGTTATCAGAGAGTGCTTTGAAGAAGCTGGAATACTTTTGGCATATCGAAAAGATGGAAATAATTTTGATCCTGAAGATGAATCAGAGAATGAACGTTTTATAAATTTTAGAAAAAGATTAAATGATGGCGAGCCTGTTTTGGCAGAAATGTGTAAAAGCGAAGAACTTTTTTTGGCAACCGATAGACTGGCCTATCTTGCTCATTGGATTACTCCTAAAGTGGAAAAGAGAAGATATGATACAAGATTTTTTATAGCCCAAGCACCTGCTGGACAGGACGCTATTCATGACGGATCCGAAAGTGTAAATAGCATATGGATCAAACCCGAGGATGCTTTAAAGCAATTTGAAGAAGGCAAACTATTAATGATTATGCCTACCATTAAGAATCTTGAAAGTATTTGTGGATACAACAATACGAAAGAACTTCTAGAAGATAAGAATTCAATTAATCCTTATGATATTGCAACTATTGAACCTAAATTCTTCATGAAAGACGGGAAGTATGTGGGTTTGTTACCGGGCGATAAAGGATACGAAGATCATTAATGTCTAATGAAATCTGAAGAAATAGTACAGATAACTCCACTAGTTAAGAGAATAACGGCAGGGAATTCTAGTGTCTTTACTGGACCTGGAACGAATACTTATATAGTGGGTAACGGAGAAGATCTAACAGTTGTGGATCCAGGGCCGGCTTTGTCAGAGCACATTGAAGCAATTGTCTCTAGTTCCTCAAGTTTAAGCCGCATAATAGTAACTCATACCCATCCTGACCATTCACCTGGGGTTAGTCTTCTTCAAGCTAAAGTTGATATTCCAGCTTTCGGCCTAATAACAGAAACAACAAAGAACCAAGATACATCTTTTAAGCCAGCAAAGATGCTTACCCATGGGGAAGTTATTGAAGCAGAAGATCATGCGTTTGAGGTTATTCACACTCCGGGCCATGCTTCCAATCATCTTTGTTATCTTTTGAGAGAAGAAAAGCTTTTATTTACAGGTGATCACATCATGAACGGTTCTACGGTGGTCATTGCTCCACCCGATGGCAATATGAAAGATTATTTAGAGTCCCTTAAAATGCTAAAAGACTACGACCTTGAAAACATAGCACCCGGACACGGGGAGCTAATGCCTAACCCGCATGCTGTGGCCGATTGGATTGTTCAGCATAGACTAGAAAGAGAAGAAAAAGTTATAGAAGCCATAAAAGAAGCTAAGACAGGAAACCCTGATTCACTAGTGGAAGCTGTTTATGACGATGTAGATGTTTCTTTATTTCCCATAGCCAAATGGTCACTTGAAGCCCATTTAATTAAGCTATTAAACGATGACAGGGTCACCAAAGAAGGTAACCAATTTATTTGGATCGACAGCTAGCTTAATTTAATACCAGTTCCATCAACGCCACAATATCCATCAGGATTCTTAGCTAAATATTGTTGGTGATAATGCTCTGCGTAATAAAATTCTCCAGCTTGAACTATCTCAGTCGTTATAGGACCATATCCTTTATCATTTAACAGCTGTTGATACCGATCTTTAGTTTCTAGGGCCGAGTTTTTTTGATTTTCGCTCAGACAATAAACTCCAGACCTATATTGAGTTCCAACATCATTACCTTGCTGCATTCCTTGAGTGGGGTCATGTTGTTCCCAGAAAATTATTAATAATTCTTCAAACGTAATCTCACTAGGATCATAAACGACTAATACAGTTTCATTCTGTCCAGTAAATCCAGTACAAACCTCTCTGTAAGTAGGGTTTGGTGTAAGCCCTCCTGAATAACCTACAGCCGTGGTATACACTCCGTCGGTTTCCCAAAATTTTCTTTCCACACCCCAAAAACAACCCATTCCAAATATAGCCATTTCATAAGTTTGTGGAAAGGGGCCCTTTAAAGGAGTGCCTTTAACAAAATGTTCAGACGGAACCTCAATTTCTTCTGTACGACCAGGCAAAGCCTCAGAGCTAGAAGGAAGAATAGATTTTTTATTTACCAGATCAATTAAAGACATTATCGATTTTCTCTGTTTTCTATAATCTCTTGTACCACACCAGGTTCGGCTAAAGTTGTAGTATCTCCAAGATCCTTAATCTCATTTCCTGCAATTTTTCGTAAAATTCTACGCATAATTTTACCCGATCTAGTTTTTGGAAGACCAGGGGCCCATTGAATAATATCAGGTTTGGCAATAGCTCCAATTTCTTTAGCTACCAGCCCAACTAAATCACTTTTAAGTTCATCGCTGGGTTCTATGCCGTTCATCAGGGTTACATAACAGTATATTCCTTGACCTTTGATGTCATGCTCATAACCCACAACTGCTGCTTCAGCGACAGTTTCGTGTAATACCAGGGCACTCTCTACCTCGGCGGTTCCTAATCTATGTCCTGATACATTCAGAACATCATCGACTCTTCCCGTGATCCAATAATAGCCATCTTTATCTCTTCTAGCTCCATCTCCCGTGGTGTAGTAACCAGGGTAAAGGGAGTAATAAGTTTCCACACATCTTTTATGATCACCATACACAGTTCTAATTTGAGAAGGCCAGCTTCTTTTAATGACTAGATTGCCTGANCCTTCTCCNTCAATCTCTTGTCCATTTTCGTCTAACAGAGCTGGTTCAATTCCAAAAAAGGGTTTAGTAGCGCTTCCAGGTTTTTGAGGGGTAGAACCAGCCAAAGGGCTGATCATGGCCGATCCGGTTTCAGTCTGCCACCAAGTATCCACTATCGGACATCTCTTATCGCCCACTGCCCGGTAATACCACTCCCAAGCTTCAGGATTGATGGGCTCACCAACTGTACCCAGAACTCTTATAGACTCTCTAGAAGTAGACTCTAAAGGCTCATTGCCTTGAGCCATGAGAGCCCTTAGGGCTGTAGGAGCAGTATAAAATATATTCACTTGATGCTTATCAACCACCTCCCAAAATCTTGATGGGCTGGGGTAGGTAGGTATCCCTTCAAACATTAGGGTTGTAGCTCCATTCGATAGAGGTCCGTAAACAATATATGAGTGACCTGTAACCCAACCGACATCTGCAGTACACCAGAAAACCTCTCCCTCATGGTAATCAAAGATTAGTTTATGGCTCATTGTAGTTTGAAGAAGATANCCTGCAGTTGTGTGCAAGACCCCTTTTGGTTTTCCTGTAGAACCTGATGTGTATAAAATAAAAAGAGGGTCTTCAGAATCCATTACCTCTGGTGGACAATCTGAATTCATTGAACTAACAATCTCTTCATAAGAGACATCTCTTTCATCAACCCAATTTATTTCAGCTCCAGTTCTCTTTACAACGAATACTGTATGAACTTTAGGACAGTTGATTAAAGCTTCATCTACATTTTGTTTGAGTGGGATTTTTTTTGCTCCCCTTAGTCCTTCATCCGCTGTTATCACTGTCTGGCAATCTGAATCTAAAATCCTGTCTTTCAGCGACTCAGGAGAAAAACCTCCGAATACCACTGAATGAATAGCTCCTATCCTGGCACAAGCTAGCATGGCATAAGCTGCTTCAGGAATCATGGGCATGTANATACAAACTCTGTCTCCTTTCTTTATTCCTCTCTCTTTAAGAGCGTTGGCAAATCTACAAACCGATTCGTATAATTCTTGATAGGTTATAGATTTGGAGACAGAGGGATCATCTCCCTCCCAAATAATAGCAATTTGGCTAGACCTTTCTTCTAGATGCCTGTCGATGCAATTTTCTGAAGCATTAATTTTTCCTCCACTAAACCAAGAGACCTCGCCCTTGGTAAGGTCGTTTTCAGAAACTTTTTCCCAAGGCGATATCCAATCTAAGTATTCTTTAGCTTGCTTGGACCAAAAGTCTTCTGAATGGTCTAAAGATTCTCTATAAAGCAGTTCGTATTCCTCTTCGTTCAATAAAGCATTTTTCTTTATGAGATCGGGAACTTGATGCATTATTTCTTTTGCCATTATTTCTCTATTTAAGCTAATGAAGGTGAAGGATTAAAATACATCATTCTTCCTTCNGGGTTATTAAAGTACTCTAATAANTTTTCTAAAAGGAGAATATAGTCATTTTGATTGTGAGCCAAATCTAAGAACTCTGAATTAACTATTAAAACAGGAGAGCGGTCATAATTTAGAAAAAATTCTTTGTAGGATTCATTGAGAAGATCTAGATATTCAAAAGAAACATTCTTTTCAATCTCTCTTCCCCGTTGAATCACTCTCTCAAATAACGTCTTAGTTTCAGCTTGAAGATAAATAACTAAGTCAGGAGTTGGAAGGTCTAAGGACAGGTAGTCATAAATTTGATTGTAAAGAGATAGTTCATGTTCCGAGAGTGTTACTTTTGCAAAAAGTTTATCTTTATCTAAAAGGAAATCTGAAACATGGATCGGCGTAAAAATATCCCCTTGCTTAAGGTCTTGAATCTGTTTTACTCTTTGAAAAAGAAAGAAGAGTTGAGTGGCTAAAGCCGATTGAGAAGGATTTTTATAAAAATCTGCTAAGAAAGGGTTGTCGGATGGCTGCTCTAGGAATGTTTCGTAGCGAAAAGATTCGGCTAAAAGTTTTGTTAAGGTTGTTTTGCCCACACCGATTGGACCTTCTACGGCTAAGAACTTAGGAACTTTCTTGTAATTTGACAGGTTTATAATCTTGGTTCCCATATCAACACTTATTCTTATAAGAGCTGATTATCTTACCTGTGTTTTTTACTAATTCCTTAATTTTCTATGAACAAATAAAGATATTTATCCATATTGTTGCTTTTCAGTAATTTCTTCTAGAGTTTTGCAGTCAATACAGAGGCTAGCGGTTGGTCTTGCCTCTAATCTTCTGATACCAATCTCTACTCCACAATTAGGATTCAAGCAGAATCCATAATCGTGATTACTTAGACCTTTGATAGACCGATCTATTTTAGTAAGGAGTTTTCTTTCTCTTTCTCTTGTTTTTATCTCTAGAGTAAAGCCTTCTTCATGTGTAGCTCTATCAGAGTCATCTGCAAAATGGTTACTATTGTTTTGAATTTTATCTGCTGTTCTGCTTTGTTCTAGTTGAAGCAATTGCTTCCATCTTTCTAAAATTTTTAGAAAATGTTTTTTTTGTTTAGCACTCATGTACTTTTCTTTCTTATTTAACTTATAAGGCTCAATAGTAGCTAAAAAAGCTTCTTCACCAAGATAACTTGGCTGTCTAATTTTTTTTACAACGGAACGCTTTTTTNACGGCGTTTTTTTTAGAACTAACTTCCTTGCAGTCTTTTTAGAAGTGCTTTTCTTAGTTGTTGTTTTTGAGTTTTTTNTAGTCTTTTTAATAGCCATANGGTCTAAANTACTTTTTTGCTTCTAAGAGAAGGCGGCGCAATTTATCAGATTTGCGTATGTATTTCTAGAGAATTATGAAAATTCTTCTTTAATTTTTCTGTACTCGCTTTCTGTTAGCCTCGGTCCGAATGTTTCTACTTGTTTAGAAGCAGCGTAACAACCAAACTTTGCTGCAGTTTTCAGATCCTTCCCTTCACAGATTTTATGTAGAACAGAACCGGCAAAAATATCTCCAGCACCATTTGTATCAATTGCNTTGGCCTCAAATCCTTTAATAGTTTCAGTTTTGCTTCCATCCCAAATCCTACTTCCATCTTTCCCTAGTGTTATTAAATTTTGAGAAGAAACTTCTCTTAAAGATTTCTGAGCTTCAAGTACATCTTCACATTGTGATAAAGCAAGAGCCTCACTCTCATTGCAAAACAAGATGTCACAACCCAGCTTTATTAAAGAATTCATTTGATCCCTAAAAGCATTAATAATGGTTTCGGCTGAGAGTGATATTGCTATTTTAGTACCTGATGCTTTAGCGACTTTACTAGCTTCAAAACAAGCTTCTAAGGCTGATTCTGAGGCTACAAGATACCCTTCTAGAAAAAGATATTGAGAATCTCTTATAGCTGATTTATCAAGATCATCACTACTTAAAAGATTACTTACTCCCAAATATGTACACATTGTCCTTTCGGCATCTGGGGTAACCATTATCACACTCTGGCCAGTAGATAAGTCAGATTCTAAGACTTTGTTAGAATGGATAACATTATTTTTCTCAAGATCTTCTAGATAGAAAATTCCAAGATCATCGTTTTTTACCCTACAACTAAAATGGCATTTTGACCCAAAATTTGAAGCCGCTACTATGGAATTAGTTGCCGCTCCTCCACAACTTAGTTTTGAATTCCCATACTGTGCCATGAGTAACTTAATTAAGTTTGATTGTTCTTCAGCCTCTATTAATGTCATAGAGCCCTTTGGAATTGACATTTTTTCTAACTTAGAAACAAAATCTTCTTCTATGCTAAATTGAACATCGACTATGGCATTACCTAGAGAAGAGATGTCTAATTTCATTTTAAAAACTCCTTATCTTGGAACGGGTAAAAACTTGAATAGGACTATAACTGACAAAAAAGAAAAATAATGAAACTTTCGTTAAAACTAATTACTTATTTAAGTTTAATTATCTTTCTAATTATTAGCATTGCTTATGTATCAATACTCGATTCTAAAGTTGTTAATAAATTGGATGGGGTTTTATGGACAGTTCCCGCAAAAGTATATGCCAGGCCCCTTGAATTAGCTGAAGGAGGAAAGATCAATGTAGATGTTTTAAAAAAGGAATTGGAAATACTCTCGTATGAACTAACAAAAGGTATCCCAGATACTCCTGGGGAGTTCTCCCAAAGTCAGCAGTCTGTAAATATATTCATTAGAGGTTTTGGATCTCAGGAACCAGGTCTGTATAGATTGAAGATTGAGAATGACAAAATTGATTCTATAAAAAGGAAAGATGGTATTTCTATAGACCTGATTCAACTAGAACCACTTTCGATAGGAGGAATGTTTCCCTCTCATCTGCAAGACAGAATATTGTTGAATTTCTCGCAAGTGCCAAAAGATTTAGAAGAAATGATCTTAGTTGTAGAAGATAGAAATTTTTATAGTCACAAGGGGATATCACTTAAGTCCATCATGAGGGCTTTTATCAAGAATACTAAAGCTCTGGGTATAGAGGAGGGAGGAAGCACGATCACTCAACAATTAGCCAAAAGCTTATTTTTTTCTCCTGAACAAACAATAAGGAGGAAGATCAAAGAAGCTATTGCTGCTCTGTTGATAGAGATGCATTATTCAAAACAAGAAATTCTTCTGGCTTATATAAATGATGTTTTTATAGCGCAATCTGGAAGACGAGCAATTCATGGTTTTGGTTTAGCATCACAATTCTTTTTTGGAACTGACTTAAAAAATTTAAGCTTGGATCAAAAAGCCCTTTTAGTTGGCATGTTAAAAGGCCCTTCTCTTTATAGTCCAATAAATAATCCTGACAGAGCTAAAACTAGAAGGGATTTGGTTTTATCCTT